>Ga0208375_1000023_pt1 | contig 317702 bp, 319 predicted proteins | sample RifOxyD1_FD_184038 | JGI IMG/M metagenome (GOLD analysis project Ga0208375, IMG submission 184038) | Soil microbial communities from Rifle, Colorado - Rifle Oxygen_injection D1 (SPAdes) | ecosystem: Environmental > Terrestrial > Deep subsurface > Rock core/Sediment | place: Rifle, Colorado... | reverse complement strand
TATGGGAATACTTTGTGCGAGCCGGAGGCTGTCGAGCCGAGGCGGGGTCGCATAAATTTTCACCAGAAAATTATAAGTGACCACATTTAAATATGCAAAATACACAAATCATTATTTTAGCAGCAGGGATGGGCAAGAGAATGGAGTCCGATGATCCCAAAGCCCTCTCAATGCTCCAAGGTAAATCATTCTTAGAAAGGATACTCGATACATTATCATTAATTGATCTTCCTATTGATCCGGTTATTGTAGTTGGGTATAAGAAGGAAAGAATATTTGAAGTTTTTGGCGATAAACGTATTTATGCACACCAAACTGAGCAACTTGGAACTGGTCATGCCGTCTTGTCGGCTAAAGAGAAGGTTCATTCAGATCATAAAATAGTTGTAGTTTTATATTCTGACCAGCCTTTAGTTTCTAAAGAAACAATAGAAAGTTTAGTTCAGACTGTAAAAGAGAAGAAGGCCGTCGTAGCTATTGGAACTATAATTTTACCAGATTTTAAAGATTGGCGAGCTGGGCTTAATAATTTCGGTAGAATAATTCGAGATAAAAATGGCCAAGTTCTTAAAATTGTTGAATACAAAGATGCTACAAATGAGGAGAGGCAAATAAAAGAAGTCAATCCCTCCTTCTATGCATTTGATGCTAGCTGGCTTTGGGAAAATATAAATAAATTAAAAAATGAAAATACTCAAACTGAATATTACCTTACCGATTTAGTTGAATTAGCTCAAAAAGATGGGAAGAGGGTAGAGGCTATTGTGATGCCAAACATAATGGAAGGTTTCCAACCAAATTCTAAACAAGAATTAGAAATTCTTGAAGAAATTCTCGTAAAAGAAAATATATAAAATTACCCCACAGGCAAGGCCTATGGGGTAATTTAAAAAGCGGAATAAAAATGTTCTCGAGCGAACCCTCACGCAGGCTGTCGAGCCGAGTGCGAGCAAAAAATTCAGCAGAATTTTATTGTGTGGTGAGTCCGAGAATTTTTTTATGGAGCTTTTTAAATTCATTTACTTATTCTTCTGTATCCAAATATAGATATCTTCGAGGGCTTTAACTGCGTCACCGACAGCGATGTTGTTCTGGTGATAGCGTCCGTTGGTACAGTCGCCAGCAGCCCAGATACCTTCTAGGGATGAGGCTTGGGACATAGGGTCAACTATGATCTTCCCACTTTCGTCTGTCTTAACTATATCTTTCACAAAATCTACATTTGGAGTCTGGCCTATCTCTACAAAGATACCATTGGATTGTAGTGTATGCTCTTCTCCTGACAATTTATCCTTATATGTTAGAGATTCCACAAACTGTCCTCCATCGACTCTAATTATTTCTGCATTTGTTATAGCTTTAAATTTAGGATTTTCTAAAAGCTTTTTAACCGTTATTTCATCTGCTCTGAAAACATCCCGTCTGTGAATTAGAGTTACACTCTTGCAATACGCCAGAAGTTGAGCGGCTGATTCAAATGCTGCATTACCTCCACCTATTACTAACACATCTTGTCCATCAAACATAGGTCCATCACAAGAAGCACAGTAGGTTATACCTTTGTGTTCGTACTTGTCGGCATTTTCTGCCTCCAATTTACGTCTTCCGCTTCCTGTTGTTACAAGGACAGCTTTAGTTGTGTATTCTTTACCTGATTCAGATTTGATAGTAAATATATTATTATCTTTAGTAACTGACACTATTTTCTCGCCTTCTATAATATCTAAATAAGGTCCCTTATAGTAAAGAGTATGCTTCTTTAGATTTGAGGCCAGGTCGGCTCCTGAGATCTCTGGTGTTCCTATCCAGTTGTATATAAGTTCAGATACTATTGACTGGCCACCCCATTCGTTTGTAATAATGGCAGTTTTAAGTTGTTTGCGAGCAGAGTACACTGAGGCTCCTCCGCCTGCTGGTCCTCCACCTAATATAATTAAATCGTACATGTTGCTAGTTTAACATAATTTAAAAAATCCCCAAATGGGGATTTTTTAAATTATTTCTTATTTCTTCTCAAAAATGCAGGTACTGTACTCCAATCTTCTGTATCATCGATAAATAGATCGTCTTCTACTTTTTCAGTTTTGTCTGACTTTTTAAAATAATCTGATGAAGAATCTTTGGCCACTTCTTTATTCACAGCTTGGATAACTTCTTCTTTACTGGAAGAGTTCAATGTAGCTTCAGTAGCCTTTTGGTGGATTTGGAATAGTGAACGCTTTGGCATATCAGTAGGGAATCCAGTAGCGATAACAGTAACTTTCATTTCGCCCTTCTTAAGCTTTTCATCGCTGATAGTTCCAAAGATAACTTTTGCTTCCTTGTCGATAGATTCTGTTATAACCTTGGCTGCTTCTTGGATTTCATGGATAGTTAGATCATCTCCACCTGAAATAGCAAAGAGAACTCCCTTAGCCCCAGAAATTGAAAGATCAAGAAGAGGAGAGTTGATAGCTTGAAGGGCAGCTTTCTCAGCACGTCCTTCTCCAGCGGCGATACCAACTCCCATGAGAGCTGATCCTGCATCAGACATGACAGCCTTGATGTCGGCGAAGTCCACGTTGATCATACCCGGAGTAGTAATAAGTTCTGAGATACCTTCAACTGCTTGCTTGAGTACTTCATCACAAAGTGCGAAAGCTTGTCTGAATCCCACATCTTTTCCAGAGATAACGATAAGTCTATCATTTGGAATCACAAGAATAGCATCTACTTCACCTTCAAGTTCAGATAGACCTACTTCAGCCAACTTCATACGTTGATTTCCTTCGAAAGAGAATGGCTTGGTAACCACAGCGACAGTCAGTATTCCTTGTTCTTTGGCTGCTTGAGCAACGATAGGGGCAGCACCTGTACCGGTACCTCCTCCCATACCACAAGCTATGAAGACCATGTCAGCACCCTTTATAACATCTTGAATTTCTGCTTTTGTTTCTTCAGCAGCTCTTTTACCTACATCTGGATTCATTCCAGCTCCTAGGCCTTTTGTTAAGTTTTTACCAAGATGAACCTTCTTTTCGGCTAAAGAGTTGTGTAGATCCTGCACGTCGGTGTTCATTACTATGAATTCCACACCTTTAACTTTGGAAGCTATCATATGGTTTAAGGCATTCTTGCCTGATCCGCCAATACCGATAACTTTAATTCTCGCAAATGATTCTATGTCTGGGTTTATTTTAGGCATAATATATAGTAGCAACCAAGTCGCGTCACAAGTGACGATCAAGGTTGTCGTATCGTTAATAATAAATTACTTCATACATGATACCAGAAATATATAAAAAGGGAATATTTGACACAATATCCATTTCGTTTCATAATTATAGATTATATTATGGCAAAAGCTGAGATAAAATAGATTTGAAAAATCCTTTTACTTGTTTTACATTGTCTCCAATAGAATTGGAAGCGGAATTATTCCCTTGTGGTGAATTTAATGCAAGTCCAAATGCTCCATACCAAGTTGAATCTTTAATTTTGAATTTATTATTGATAGTTGTATCAGTTGGCCCTACTTTGGCTGGCAAGTTTAGTTGCTTCTTGGCAATTTCTTCTATGCGGACTATATTTGCACCTCCACCAGTAATTACAACTCCAGCAGGAAGAAGTTCGCTTCTCTTGATACGTTTCAAATGATTCTCCACAAGTTCAAATATGTCTCCTAGTCTTGCTTCTATAATCTCATCTACTTTTTTCTTAGGGAAGTCTCCTCCGATTACACTTCCGAGTTTTACACTTTCGGCTTCTTCGAGTCCTATCTTGAAACCAAGGGCAATATCCTTTGTAATATCCATACTTCCTATAGAGAACACTTGCAGAGAAACCAGTAGGTTGTTCTCAAAGACAGATATAGATACACTTTCAGCACCTATATCTACCAGAGCACATCCTGCTGTCTTTTGTCTGGTGTTTAGAAGTATTGTAGAAAGTGCTACAGGTGTCGCTATCACGTCTACCACTTCTATATTGGCAAGACCAAGCACGGTTATGAGGTCATCGATGTTTTGCTTTAAGCATGTAATGAACAAAGTCTTTACTTCGAGCTTTATGCCGTGCATTCCTAGAGGTCTGCCGTGTATGTCTTTGCCGTCTAGTTTGTAAGCCACAGGAATAATGTGAATAATTTTCTTATTGATTATTTCTAGATTTTCTTCACTGGTTGCTAGAACCTTAGATACGTCGAACTCTGTTATTTCTTGATCAGCACGAGATATAATGACAGAACCAGTAGAGAAGACTCCACCTAGACTTATTCCTCCAATAGATACCGTCGCCTTCTTGATCTTAGATCCCAAGGTAGCTTCTGCTTGCTTTACCGCTTTCTTTAGACTTTCTGCAACTAGGTCGGTATTGGTAATGTATCCTAGTCTCATGCCTGCTGTATCAGAAGTTCCTGTCGCAAGTAAACAAGGGGAGTTGGTCTCCTTGTTGAAGCCGGTCACTACTACCTTGATAGTATGTGTACCTATATCTATACCAACGTTAAAGTTATTTTTAATCATTATTAAATTATTCCCTAAAAAAATTATTTAATTTTTCGGGCGACCGTATGTTTAGCCGAAAACATCTTTAGAAATTTCTTTTCTTGCTTCTCCATTATACCACCATGATCCAATCCTTTCAAATGCAATAGCCCATGAATGAATAAATATTGAAGGAATTTTCCATATGTCATGTTAAAGAGAGGAGCATCCTTCCTAACTTTTACTAGATCAAAGGTAATGTCGCCAGATGTTTGAGTTAAAGGGAATGATAATATGTTTGTGGTTTTATCAATACCTCGATATGTTTGGTTTAGTTTCTTTTGTTTTTGTGAAGATAGAAAGTTTACTCCTAGCTCGTATCTTTCACCTAGGATGGCGTTCTTGATATAAACAAAAGGCAAGCGTGGAAGCTTGCCTTTTGTGGAATTTATAATTGTTGTTGATTCTACCTTAGGCATAAACTAACGATGTCCCCGCTTTGTAGGTAATGGAGCCTTTCCAAGCTTTTGTAACTTTAGAAGATTCTTCCTACGATTAATTTTCTTAAGGGTAGCAATCTTTACTTTTACTTTAGATGGAGCACGTTCATTGTAACGCTTGCTTTTAACTTTCTGAATAATTCCAGATTCTGAAACCTTACGGCTAAATCTGCGAATGAGATTCATATTGCTCTCGTTGGTATTCTTTTTTACTTCAATTACTGTAATCATATATGCCGTAAATATATCACACATTTATCATCTACGCAACATCATACACTCAGTTATCTACAGTAAATCTTCGGGGTCTACATTTATAGAAAATGCAGGAGGAAGGCTACGTAGACTTTCTCTAAGGTGAGTATTTGATATGCTTTTGTCGTCTATAGGTAGTGGCCAGAGATTTGGGTCTATTTTAATGACGGTGTTTGTAGTGTACTGACCTTTTACTTTGCCTATGAAGGCGCTAAATATCTGTGGCTCATATCCACCAAGTAATGAATCGATGTGTGCACGTGCCTTCTCTGTCTCACTGGCAGAACCTCCAAAGGTTATCTTGATAAGTCTTTTGAATGGTGGGTATCCAAATTGTTTCCTTTCTTTTAAGTCTTCACGATAAAGAGGTAAGACGTTGCCGTTTAGTATATGTTCTAGTATTGGATTCTCCGGAATGCGAGTTTGAATTATGAGATTGCGTTTCGTCGTCTCGTGGAGCTTCTCCATTATATGAAGAATCTTTTGTGTGATATTGAAGCTTGGTATAGATAGAAGCCCATCAAGTGAGACTATAGCGCTGTGGGTGACTTCGGTATTGATATAAGAGAAGACCATTTCAGTACCTATGAGTATGCTTCCGGGATTTTTATAGAATTCAGCCATTTTCCCTCTAGCTTCCTTGTTGGAAGTGATAGTCTCTTTATCTATTTGGATTATTTTAGCATTGGGGTACAAACTTTTCACTTCTTCATATACTCTATCTGTTCCTATACCCAGAGGGGTAAGATTCCAGCTTTGACAATTTACACATCTGACTTCGGTTGTATCTTTGTACCCACATTTATTGCACATGAAGATACGGGAGTTTACAATCTTTGTAGCATTTCTCTGCTTGGAACCATAAAGTACGACAGGAGTAGAACATGTAGGACAGAGAAGAGTATATCCACAATCATGACATACAGTAACTCCCGCCAATCCCTTACGGACAGTGAAGAGAAGGACGGATTCATGGTGCTCTAGAGCATAAGCAATCATTTTCTTTGTTGTATCGGATAATACAGTGAAAGATTTTACTCCTTTGTCGTCGACTTGCTCTCGCATATCTACTACCATTTGCCTCTCAGCTTGTGGAAGACGGAAGAGAGGTGAAGCGACTTCTCCTAGGATTCCTTCATCGTGTCTATAGAGTGTATCAGGACGAAGAAGTGTATCGCCAAAGATTAACTTAACTTTATTTACAGATGAAAGGATCTCTGCGAAAGTGCGGATGTCGAGAAACGGACGAGAAAATTGTTTATATGAATCTGAATTTTCATGTTCGATTATAATTGTCCGGATATCTTCTCGAGGAATAGATAGGAACATGCCAGTACCGATGATAAGTATTGGATGAGTTTCTTCCATGCAAGAGTTATATGTATTTATAAGTGTCTTCTTGCTCAAGTCTCCATGGAAGGAGAAGACGTACTGGCTAATACCCTTTGTAAGTTCGATTGTGAATTGTTCTATGTCAAAAAGGGTTGGTACACATATGAACACTGACTCCTTCTTTGCGAAAGCTTCTCGTATCAGAGTTCGATACCAGCTCATACGGTCAGGAATAAGAGCTTGGAAAATTAATTTCTCTTGTTTGATATTTTCCCTAAACACTTCTACTCTAGTGTCGGGCGATCCAACTTTGTTGGATTTAGCTTCTTCATCTATTTTTTTTGCTCGTTTCAAATCTTTCAAATTTTCTAGAAATAAAGCGGGTAGAAGTGATTTGATGATTGTGCCTGTATTACTGACAGTGTAGTCTTTCATTTTCTCGCAAGCTGTGAAGAAGGCTGGAGAAAAAGGGGAAGGACCTTTGATATTTATTATTTTCTTAAGTTGAAAGTCTGCTTTTTTCAAATCAAATTTCAAATCACGTACATTCTCTACATTTATGACGATAGCGTCTCTCGTTTTAGATCGGAGAGGGATGGAGACTATACTTCCTAGAAGAATTTCGACAGGAGAGAAGTAAGTTAGATTTTCTCCTTGAAAACCTTTTTGTATTGGAATAACAGTTACTATATACATACTTATATGGTAGCACAAAATCTCAATTTTAATACTTCCTCCCCCATTTATTTTTTCCTATATTTTGTGATATAGTAAAGTAGTTATAAACATTATATGGCTATATTTTCTAAAAAATTAGGTATCGATCTAGGCACAGCAAACACTTTAGTGTATCTACCAGGGAAGGGCGTTGTCTTAAATGAGCCTTCTGTTGTGGCTGTTTCTGAGCAGGACAATACAATCCTAGCTATTGGTATTGAAGCCAAGGAAATGATAGGCAAGACCCCTGAAAGTATCATAGTCTATAGACCTATGAAGGATGGAGTTATTGCAGACTATAGAGTGACCGAAGCAATGCTTCGCTACTTTATTACGAAGACTCTTGGTAAATACAATTTATTTAAGCCCGATGTCATGGTCTCGGTTCCGGCTGGGATTACCTCTACTGAGCGTCGTGCTGTCGTAGAAGCCGCTGTGAAGGCTGGAGCTTCCAATGCCTATGTAGTGAAGGAACCTATCTTGGCAGCTATTGGTGCAGGTATTCCTATACATGAGTCAAAGGGTCATATGATCATGGACATCGGAGGAGGTACGACCGACGTAGCAGTGATTGCCCTAGGAGGTATCGTCGCTTCGACTTCTGTAAAGTGTGCAGGCGACAAGATAGACCTAGCAATCGCCGATTATATCAAGAAGACCTTCAATCTAGCTATTGGAGATCGAACAGCTGAAGCGATCAAGATAAAGATAGGTGCTGCTATACCACTCGAAGAAGAACTTACTATTACTATAAAAGGTAGAGACTTCATCCAAGGACTTCCTCGTACCGCACAGATATCTACCAACGAGATAGTACGAGCCATAGACAAAGAACTCAGAATGATGATCTCCTCTATCAAAGAAGTTCTCTCCTTAACACCACCAGAACTTTCAGCAGATATCATAGATGATGGTATCATTATGACAGGAGGATCCTCTCAGCTTCGAAATCTAGCAGACCTTATATATAGGAGAACTGGAGTGAAGGCTCGCGTTGCCGACGAACCACTTCTGTGTGTAGTTAAAGGTACAGGTGAAGCATTGAACCATTTAGAAACCTATAAGAAAACCATTTTAAGTAAAAGATAATATGAAAATTTTAAGGAATAATAAGATATTACGAATAATATTGATTTTTCTTCTGTGTTGCTTTGCAGGGCTGGGAATTATTTTCTCTGGTGTTTTCGTTGCCATGCGTTTACACCTGACAGATGTGAAGGGAAGTATAGATTCTAGAAATAATTATTTTAATAAAATAAAAAATCAAGAGTCACGTGTTGCTGATTATTATAGTAGTATAAATAGTGAATGGATGAAAGGAAATGAATTCGCGACATTCAAAGAAGGTGTTTTGAAAGATAAAGAAATTATCCTCAAGGTAAGTGATATAACAGATGTACCTAGTCGGCTTATTGTATCAAGTATAATGCCTGAACAACTTAGGTTCTTCACTTCCAATAGAGAGTCTTTCAAGAAATTCTTTGAACCATTAAAGATATTAGGAACATATAGTCAATTCTCTTATGGTATTTCTGGTATAAAAATAGAAACAGCAAAAGAAATAGAGACAAACTTAAAAGATGTAAATAGCCCTTTTTATCTCGGTAAAGATTATGTAAATTTACTAGATTATAGTGATACAAATAATATAGATTCACAAAGGCTCGCAAGGTTTACAGATAGCCACAATCACTACTATTCGTATTTATACACAGCAATATACTTAAAAGAAATAATGCAACAATGGGAAAATTCTGAGTTTTCTATAAATGATAGACCTGAAGTGCTGGCTACACTATTTAATATAGGTTTTAAAAGATCTATACCAAAGGAAAATCCCGAAGTTGGAGGCTCCACTATTACCATCAATAACCGCGACTATACCTTTGGTGGGCTTTCATACGAATTCTATTATTCAGGAGAGCTTTCGGAATTCTTCCCATTTGAGGTACAATAAGTGTATGGATTTCAATAATTTATTTCCGAAGGATTTATATCATAGCTATGTGATAGAAAGTAACATAGATGACATAGCGTATTTGTTGCGTGTCTTTCTAGAAGAAAGAGGAGAAGTGAATAGAAACAGTCCGGATGTCATGCTTTCTATCTTTGACTCGTTTGCCATACAAGATAGTCACGATATAAAGGAATGGTATCAGAACAAGCCCACCGATGGAAGGAAAAAGATTTGCATAATTGGAGCCAAGTTTATCAATCGTGAAGCGGAGCAAAGTTTACTTAAAATAATCGAGGAGCCGACTCCTAGTTCACATTTTTTCATCATTGTACCTGATGCCTCTCTACTTCTAGATACCATATTATCAAGGACGCACTTAGTTAGGATTAATGGAGGTGATAATAATAGTGAAGATGATAAGATTGCCTTTCTGTTTATAAATTCTACACAGAGTACACGCATAGAAAAAGTAGCAGAAATAATTAAAGAGTTTAAAGACAATGAAAACAGTGGAGGCTTGCGACATGAGGCCACATCACTCATCAATGGACTTGAAAGAATTATTTATAAGAAATGGAAAGGTGATGTAGATAATGAAAATCTTAAATTTATCTTAAATGAATTAAAAAATTGTCGAGATTTTCTTTCTGTTCCGGGAGCAAGTGTGAAAATGATTTTAGAACATATAGCACTTGTGGTATAATCCCGTTAGAAGCCGCGGTCACGGTTTCTGTAAAAATGGGATTTTGATTAATTATAATTAAATAAATAGCAGGTATGTTGTTTTAATAAAAATAACGACCGCGACCTGCTTCTAACGGGATGGCATACAATACAACAAATTTTAAAATAGAGTTAAAGAAGATAGAAGAATGGCTTTCGAAAGAATACGGGGGAGTGCACTCAGGAAGAGCAACTCCTATGATTCTCGATAATATCAACGTAGAAAGTTATGGTTCGTTCATGCCTATCAAGAATGTGGCCAGTATCTCCATCGAAGATCCGAAGACTTTACGTATTGCTCCTTGGGACAAGAGTCAGATAAAGGGTATTGAGAGTGCTATCAGTGCCGCTAATCTTGGCCTCTCTGTAGTATCCGATAGTGATGGAGTGCGAGCAATATTCCCAATGCTTACAACTGAGAACCGTACCAAGCTTGTAAAAATCTTGAAAGAAAAGCTTGAAGAAGCTCGCATAAGTGTCCGTCAGGAAAGACAAGCCGAGATAGAGAAGACAGGAGACCTCCCAGAGGACGATCAAAAACGTGCCAAAGACGACATCCAAAAATGTGTCGACGAATCCAACCAAAATCTCGAATCCATCTTTGCCAAGAAAGAAGTGGAAGTTATGAATTAAAAATATCTTACAACACAGTCATAAGCCACGCTTATGACTGGATTGTTGTTATTATAGGAGGTTGTTTTAATAATCATATATTTATATAATAAAAATATGGAAAAAATAAGTAAACCAGAATCACCTAAGTTTTCTCCAGAAAAAAGATTAGAATTTCTTCATAATTTATACAATAATCACGAAGAGCCTTTTGTGGGGCTAGACGATGGGGATTTCTTTAGATTTTTAGGAGTTCCATCTGAAATAATTATAGATGAATTAAATCAAGTTCCATTTGAAGAAAAATTACAAAAAGCGAGAGATATTGGTCTAATCTCAACAATAAAAGATAAATCTTGGTCGTATGTAAACAATGATAGACCAATTGTTTTTACCAAAGTAGGTGGATCAAATATTCCATTTTATAGAAGTAGTGAGGGGACTGGTGGGAAAAAGGAAGCAGGAATATGGTATCCCTTTTGGGGAGTTGGTAAAAAATGGCTCATAAAAGATGGTGGAGAAGATAATTATAAAACCTGTTATGATAACCCTGTTTTAAAGAAAATTCAAGATATTTTAGAAAGTACATTTAATTGGGACCATAATCTTGATTTTATTAATAATAATGAATTAAAGAATCATCCACTAGGTAAAAATGAAGGTAGTGAAAAAACTTTTTGTCCCCCAATGCTACTCAACGAGACATTATTTGGTGACAAATCAAAAAACCTTAATTTTGATAGTCATGACAATAAACACCATGAATGGATAAAAGAACTTGTAATTGGAATGTATGAAAGATATCCAGCTGACTATATTAAGAAAATTGTTGATTATAATAATCAGAATTTAACCAAGCAAGGTTATATAATAAAAAATACTGAACAAAATTTACAAAATAGAATTTAATTTCCAGCCCTAAGCAATGCTTAGGGCTGGTTTTGTTTTATCTAAATATCAATTTATGCTATGATACACACATGTCAATTATAATTTTTGTTGTTATTTTATTAGTGCTGGTTGTCTCTCATGAATTTGGGCATTTTATTGTGGCCAAGAAATCGGGGATAAGGGTAGATGAATTCTCTTTTGGCTTCCCTCCTAAAATTTTTGGTAAGAAAGTAGGGGAGACAACTTACAATTTCAATGCATTACCATTTGGAGGATATGTGAAAATTTTCGGAGAAAATGGCGTAGACGAAAGTGTGAGCGAAGAAGATAAGAAAAGAAGCTTTACAAGTAAACCTCGATATATCCAAGCAGGAGTTTTAATAGCGGGAGTTGTTATGAACTTCCTTGTGGCATGGTTTCTACTTTCTATCGGCTATATGTCCGGTCTGCCTTCGTCTGTAGCTATGGCGCCACAGGGAGTAACTGTAAACAATCAGTATCTTACTGTTACAAGTGTAGTAAAAGGTAGCCCAGCAGAAATTGCAGGACTTGAAACTAGAGATAAGTTACTTGTTCTAAAAACTGAAACAGATAGAACAGAAACTCCATCTGCAGAAAGTGTAAAATATTTTATAAAAAAACACGGCAATGAGTCTGTAACAGTTGAATACATGAGAGGTTCTGAAAGTAAGAGTCTTGTTGTTACACCAATAAATAATAAAGAAGGTATTCCGTCTATAGGAATTGCCATGGACATAATCGGCACACTCAAGCTTCCTATTCATAAAGCAGTATGGGAAGGTCTGAAGCTCACAATTGACTGGACTATTGGTACAGCGGTTGGCTTCTATAAGCTTATAGTAGGTGCATTAGCTGGTACTGGTGATATGTCTGCTGTGACTGGTCCTATAGGTATAGTCGGAGTGGTAGGCGATGCCGCAAAGTTTGGATTTGTATATTTACTTTCATTTACAGCCCTTATATCTATAAACTTGGCAGTTATAAACTTCCTACCATTTCCAGCTTTAGATGGAGGGCGTCTACTCTTCTTGCTGATTGAGAAGATTAAGGGTTCTCGTATCAAACCCGAAATTGCAAATGTGGTGAATATGGTTGGTTTTGGAATTCTGATGCTTCTAATGGTCTTCATAACCTATCATGATATAGTGAAATTAATATAAATTTTTAGTCAAAAGCTCTGTAATCTTCTTACAGAGCTTTTTATTTTACAAATTTAAAAAAGTATGATACTATATAAATACATTCGCCAAGAGGCGATTTTATTTTTCAAAAAAAACGAACAATTAGTATGAAAACAACAGAAATCAGAAATATAGCCATAATAGCTCACGTCGACCACGGCAAGACAACTCTTACAGACCAGCTTATGAAGCAGTGCGGGATGGTAGAAGAAGGTGTTACTATGGACTCCAACGCTCTTGAGCTTGAACGTGGTATTACTATTTATTCCAAGAATACTTCCGTAAACTATAAAGGTACCAAGATAAACATCGTAGATACCCCAGGCCACGCTGACTTCGGATCCGAAGTAGAGCGAGTTTTGCGTGCTATTGACTCAGTCCTTTTACTTGTTGATGCTCAAGAAGGTCCTATGCCTCAGACACGATTTGTACTTAAGAAGTCACTTGAATTAGGTCTGAAACCTATAGTTGTTATCAACAAGATAGACAAGCCAGCTGCCAATCCCGATCGTGTTCACGAAGAAGTCTTGGAGCTTTTCTTAGAACTTGGTGCCAACGAGAGCCAGATAGATTTCAAAACTATCTATGCTATCGGACGACAAGGGAAAGCCTTTCTCAAGCTTGGAGATGATTCGAAAGACCTTACCCCACTTCTTGACTTGATTTTATCTGATATAAAGGAAGCTTCTACTAATGAAGACGGCCCTTTCCAAGCACAAGTCTTCAATCTTGGGTATGATAACTTCTTGGGGCGTCTAGCTATTGTTCGCGCTTATGGTGGCTCGGTCAAGACTGGATCACAAATCATAGTCAAGAATGCCGATGGAACTTCTCGCAATGCGAAGATCACCAAGATGTTTACATTTGAAGGAACTGCACGTAAAGAAGTTGATGTATTGAATACAGGCGATATTGCTATCGTGGCAGGAATTCCCGATGTATTTATCGGTGAGACACTTTGTCTAGATGCAAGCACTCCTGTACTTTCTTCTATATCTATAGATGAGCCGACTATCTCTCTAAATTTTCTAGTGAATGATTCTCCTTTCTGTGGACGTGAAGGAAAGTATGTGACAAGTCGTCAGATCAGAGAAAGACTAGAGAAAGAACTTGAAGTAAACGTTGGTCTTAAGATTAATTTCGATGGTACAGATCAGGAAGAACAACAAGAAGGGTACTTGGTCTATGGACGTGGAGAACTTCATATTGCAATACTTCTTGAGAATATGCGACGCGAAGGATATGAACTACAAGTTTCTCAACCTCATGTAATTATAAAAGAAGAAAATGGAAAGAAGCTCGAACCTTACGAAGAGGTTACTATTGATGTCAGGAATGATGTCTCAGGTGCTGTCATAGAGAAGCTTACCGCACGTCGTGGCATGATTACAAGTATGCACGAAAAGGATGGTATAGTCCGAATGCTTATTGAAATACCAACTCGAGGCTTGCTTGGATACAGAGGTCAATTCGTTGTCGATACCAAGGGAGAAGGAATTCTAGCTTCTCGATTTATCGGATTCAAAGATTACGCTGGAGAAATAAAGAAGCGTGATGTAGGTTCTATGACTTCTATGGTTACTGGTAAGGTTGTCGCCTTCTCACTCTGGACACTACAGGAAAGAGGAATACTTTATGTAGAACACGGAGATGAAGTGTATGAAGGAATGGTTATAGGTAACGTTACAAAGGGGGATGAAATGTCCGTAAATCCGACAAAAGGTAAGCAACTTTCCAATATGCGTTCATCAGGAACCGACGAAGCTGTGAATGTAAAACCACCTTATAAATTGTCGATAGAAAGAGCCTTGGAAGTTATGGCCGACGATGAATTCCTAGAAATAACCCCTAAAACAGTACGTTTACGCAAGAAATTCTTAACAGAACAGGATAGGTCAAAGGCTAAGACTAGAGCCAGTAAGGAATAGTATAGACACACATTTGACCCCCACACCCATATTTTTATAGTTTTCAACGTAGGCTATAGGCCTACAATAAAAATATAGGTGTGGAGGTTGACTTTATTAGATAGTAATGATATTATAAAAAGATAAAATAATTATCAAATTAATTTAAAATGTGTCGCGCCAAAAGGACTTACGCGACATGATTTGCAAAATCAAAAATGGCTAATACTATTTCATTCAAACCAAAGCAAGTTACAAAAAGAATTCTTTCCAACCTACCGTCTCGCGCGCATGAGGTTATTGTGAACCGTTTTGGTCTTATTGACGAAGGCGAGAGGAAGACTCTCGAAGCCATTGGTCAGAAGTACGGTATTACTCGTGAACGTGTTCGCCAGATAGAGAATGGAGCCCTCGCTCTTATCCGTAAAGGAGAAGCTTTCAAGAATGAAAAGGCTGTCTTCGAAGAGTTGAAGAAGCTTATGCACACTATGGGAGCTATAGTTTCCGAACACGAATTCCTCAATCATCTTTCAAAGGATAAAATTACTCAGAACAATATTCACCTTTATCTTACTCTTAGTGATGAATTTACTAAGCACAAAGAAGATGCACATTTTAAAACTCGTTGGAGTGTAGATTCTGATGTATCTGCCCAAGTTCACAAGTCACTCAAGAATCTTTTTGAAAATCTATCAGATGATCAGCTAATTCCTGAAACAGAACTTGTGGCAAAGTTCTTAGACGATGTTAAAGATTTGGCAGAACAATACAGGAACGAAGAAATTGCTAAAAGATGGCTTTCTATTTCTAAGACAATGAGCAAGAATCCACTTGGTGAATGGGGTAAGTCCACATCTTCTTCTATCAAGGCTCGTGGAGTTAAGGATTACGCTTTCCTTATGATGAGGAAGCACGGAAGTCCTATGCACTTTAGAGAAGTCGCCAAGGCTGTGGCCAATACTTTCGACAAGAAGTGTCACACTGCTACTTGCCACAATGAACTTATTAAGGATCCTCGTTTTGTATTGGTAGGACGTGGTATATATGCTCTATCTGAATGGGGTTACAAGTCTGGAGTTGTCCGCGATGTTATTAAAGAGCTTTTGAAGAAGAATGGTCCTATGAGCAAGGACGACATCGTAGATCAAGTTATGAAAGAGAGATACTTGAAGAAGAACACCATCTTAGTCAACTTACAAAATACAAAATATTTTAAGAAAAACAAATCTGGGCTTTATACATCTTGCTAAATAAAAAATTCTCCCAATAAGGGAGAATTTTTTATTTATCTATGATATAATAGCAGTATGTATAACCGTGGAATAGTAAACATTATTATAATAATCTTAGGCATTCTTTTTATTGCTCTATTGCTAGGATTCTTCAACTCATCAACACTTAGAGTTTGGTAATTAATTGTAAAATATACAGATAAATATGATTCAAGATTTTCTAAATACACACAATTTAAATCTCGTACAGATGTTGATAGTCGCCATAGGGTACCTTATGCCTATACCTTTGGCTTATATTGCACTTTTCCTCTGGCATCATTATAGACAAGAGCGCTTTATCATGGGTATCAAGTGGGTGCTTCTGGAAATTCAAGTACCAAGGGATGTGGTCAAGTCTCCCGCAGCTATGGAACTTATATTTACAAATGCTTTGTATCATAAAAGTATCAAGGGTTTCTGGGAACAGTACATTCAAGGTGCTCCGTGGTTTTGGTTTTCTCTTGAGATTGCTTCTATAGATGGTCGGGTTCATTTCTTTATTCGTACACCAACCCGTATGCGTAACCTAGTAGAAACGCAGATATACGGACAATATCCACAAGCCAAAGTTGTAGAAGTTGACGACTATGCCTTCCACGTACCTCAATACAAAAAGGATGGAAATTGGAATATGTGGGGTTGTGAATTTAATAAATTACACAATGACTTTCTTCCTATTAAAACGTACAAATCTTTTGGGGATGATATGAAGACTGGTGTGAAGGAAGAATTCAAAATTGACCCCATCACTCCTACTATTGAATACTTAGGTTCTATACCTAGAGGTCAGCAAGTATGGATGCAGATGGTTGTCCGTTGGAGTATCAAGACTTATCATAGCCATGAACAGAAAAAGCATGTGGACTTCTACGAAGCCGCAGAAGAATTCTTACACAAGAGACTTGAGTCATATACAAAATATAGTCCAGGAATGGGAGAAGGTGGCATAGATACTTTTGAAGTTCGTGCTCCTGCCTTCCTTGATCCATTAGTCAAGCAGGTTGAGGCCAATATGGAGAAGCTTCATTTTGATTGTGGTATACGTCTTGTGGCCCTCTCAGACAAGAGACTCTGCACCGAAGACCAATTCCAGAATCTTCGCCGTGAAGTCCGTCTCCTTTTCCGTCAATATGCCCAGCCCAATATCAATGAACTTAACCGTATTAATGCTACACAGTTCGATGCACCTTGGTCAGATCCGACGGGGTTGGCTCTAACTGCCAAGAAGAAGAGAATGCTCGACTGGTATAGAATGAGAACATTCTTTCATCCACCACTTCAGTATACAATTAAGTTGCCTGATGTATTAACTGCTTTTATTCCTGCTGGTAGACCGCAACCATTTGTTCTTTCTACTGAAGAGCTTGCTACACTTTTCCACTTCCCAGGTATGGTATCAGAGACTCCAAGCTTCAAGCGTATTGAGTCCAAGATTGCAAAGCCACCTTCAAACTTACCAATATAATTAAACAAATAAATGGATAATTTAGATATAAAAAAGCCCGTCAGTACTTCAAGTCATGGCGAAGTAAAAGAGAATAGATCCAAGTCTAGACTAGTATTGAATATTATTCTGGTTATTGGTTTTCTAATTTTGATTTCTTATTATTTATTCTCTTCTCCAGCTTCAAACAAAGATAGGACTATACACGTGGCTCCCAGTGATTCATTGACAAAGATTTCAAGCAAGCTAGAGAAAGAGAAGGTTGTAAGATATTCTTCTATGTTGAGAGTATTTGTTTTTATTTTCTCAGGCGATAAGCATATCTCCAGTGGCGACTATCTATTCAAGAAAGGTAAGTCTGTGCTTAGTGTTGCTTGGCAGTTGGCTCGTGGCATACACGGAGTAGAACCTATTAAGATTACCTTCAAAGAAGGGATTACAAAGGCAGACATGGCCAAGTTACTAGCAGAGAAGATACCTTCTTTCCGTAAAGATTTGTTCTTAAGTGACAAGAGAAGTAAAGAGGGCTACCTTTTCCCAGATACGTACTTCATATATCCGCTTTCAACTACCGATGAAATTCTCAATGACATAACTTCCAATTTTAATAAAAAGATTGCTTCTATAGATAAGGATATAAAGGCTTCTGGTAAAAGTTTGTCAGATATTATAATCATGGCCTCAATCCTTGAGAAGGAAGCAAAGGGCAAGGAGGATGCTCCTATAATCTCTGGAATATTGTGGAAGAGGATTAAGCTTGGGATGCCTCTTCAAGTAGATGCAGCTCCGAAAACATATGACGAGAGTAACTTACCTAGAAGTCCTATAAGTAACCCAGGTCTTTCATCTATACTCTATGCGATTCATCCAGAAAGTTCCCCTTATTTATTTTATCTTCATGATGATTTTGGGCAAGTCCACTACGCTGTAGACTTCAGTGAACACAGAAGTAATATTGCAAAATATCTCAAATAATCTGCCTACGCATAAAGCTATGGCACGACAAAGAATGATTTTAAAAACAACAAGACAAAAAGAATATGAATTACTTGATGCAGGAGAAGGGCAGAAGCTTGAACGTTATGGCTCTTATATCATGTCGCGTCCTGATCCAGAAGCACTTTGGAAGAAATCTTTGAGTGAGAAAACGTGGGATGAGGCAGATCTTAAATTTATTCGTAATGGTACAAAGAATAAGTGGATTATTAAGAATGGAATACCAAACAATTGGGATATTAATTTTGGTGGTTTAGACTTTTCTATAAAGCCAACATCTTTCAAGCATATAGGTCTTTTCCCTGAGCAGTTACCAAATTGGGAATGGATGGAAAAATTAATTAATGATGCGAAAAGTTCCCATAGGTCCGACCTAGGGGCAGAAAGTAAAAATAAAAAGTCCCTAGGTCGGACCTATGGGAACGAACCCATTTCTGTTTTAAATCTTTTTGCCTATACAGGAGGAGCGACTTTGGCTTGTGCCAAGGCTGGAGCAGAAGTTGCTCATGTGGATGCTTCTAAAAATGCAGTAGAATGGGCACGCAAGAATGCCGAACTTTCAGGACTTTCGGATGCTCCCATACGCTGGCTCATAGAGGATGTAACAACATTTTTAAAAAGAGAAATTAAAAGAGAAAGGAAGTATGATGCCATAATTATGGACCCACCATCTTTTGGACATGGACCGAAAGATGAACTTTGGAAGATAGAAGAAGACTTTCTGAATCTTATGGATTTGTGTAGAAAGGTATTGTCCCCCGATCCTTTATTTATTCTTATAAATGGGTATACTGCAGGATATTCTAGTATTGTGTATGAGAATAATTTACTAGATATGATGAAAGACTATAAAGGGAAGGTGGAAGGAGGTGAACTAGTCATAGAAGAAAGCACAAGTAAAAAGCTACTCCCTTGTGGAATTTTTGCAAGATGGGAAAGAAAATAAATAAAACTGTATTTGTGGGTGTATCTGGTGGAGTGGATAGCTCTGTCAGTGCAGCTCTACTTAAAGAACAAGGCTACAATGTCGTTGGGGTCTTTATTCGTACGTGGACACCAGAATTTATAGAGTGCACGTGGAAGGATGAAAGGCGAGATGCCATGCGAGTCTGTGCACACTTAGATATTCCTTTCTTAGAATGTGATGCCGAAGAGGCTTACAAGAAAGGTGTGGCAGACTATATGATAGAAGAATACAAAAAGGGTAATACTCCCAATCCCGATGTCATGTGTAATCGCGAAGTGAAGTTTGGTGTCTTTTGGCAATTTGCGAAAGCGCATGGGGCTGACTATATAGCGACAGGGCACTATGCTATTAATGATACGGCCCCTCTTACAGGGGCAGTACACCTTTTGGATTCTTTGGATACAAAGAAATCTCAAAAGGTCTTGCGGAAGCTCCAAGTATTCGCTTCCTCACCCCCATCCGTCGCTTCTCAAGGACTATCAGTATTACGTAAATCCCCCGATTCTTCCAAGGATCAAAGTTATTTCCTTTGGACTCTTACACAAGATGATTTGGCGCATACACTTTTCCCTGTAGGGCATTTGCAAAAGACTGAGGTACGAAAGCTTGCAGAGAAATACAAATTACCTGTCGCTACAAAGAAAGACAGTCAGGGAGTTTGCTTCTTGGGTCCACTTGATATGAAAGATTTCTTGAAGCACTATATTAAGACTAAGAAAGGGGATGTGTTGCTTGCCCTCCGAGAAGGCGGGGATAAAAAAGGGAATATAATAGGGGAACATGATGGAGCAATATTCTTCACTCTTGGAGAGCGTCATGGATTTACAATTTTTAAAAATGAAGATGACAGTAAACCTCTCTATGTTGTCTCAAAAGACATAGAGAAAAATACCATCACAGTTTCCCCTAGGTCTGACCTAGGGGAAAAGAAGGATAAACTACATAGGACGGTCCTATGTAGTAATGCAAATTGGATTCTTGGTATGCCAGAAAAAGATAAGACTTATAAAGCTCAAATTCGTTACCATGGAGAGCTTCTAGATTGCAAAGTAGGTGTCACAGGTCTGACCTGTGAAATAACTTTTGATAAGAATGTGCTTGTGGACAAGGGGCAGTCTGTCGTAATTTACGATGGAGATATTTGCCTAGGTGGAGCAATTGTGGGATAATATAAGCATGAATATATTTCAAAAAGTTGATAAGGGGGCGGATGATATTGTATTTGTTTATACAATATGTGGAGGCATAGAAGAAGCTAGGTCTATGGGGTATTCGTCAATACGAGAGAAGCTCGCTATTTCTATGGATTACTGGATTATAAATTCTATATATCCATGGCAGAATGTTATCCGAGAGATTGATCAGTACATGATTATGTTCTCAACTCAGAAAGATTTGAGTGACAAATTGATAAAGCATATAGAGTCAGAGCATTCATACAAGATACCAATGATTGCAAAGTGCAACATAGCTATGACCAACTTACCTTACTCACTTTGGGTCAATGATACACTTGAAGGTGAAGAAAGGTATATTACAGAAGCAGAAGCAAACGATAAAGGTGACATAAATAGTTTGAAGAATTTAAAATAAATATGGTAATATAAATATATACTTGTCCCGTACTAAATTTTTGATTAATTAATTTTAATTTAAAAATTATATGTGAAAGGTAGGTCAAATAAAAGATACAAATTATTATTAAAATTTTAGTACTGGGATGGAAAATATTTTAAATGGGGCAACATTAGATATTATTTTACGTCTTTTTGTTGCATTGGTATTGGGAATGATTATAGGGACAGAGAGAGTTTGGGCACATAAGACTGCAGGCATGCGAACGTATGCTCTTGTGTCTATGGGTTCAGCGTTGTTTGTAGTTATTTCAAATGAGATGGTTAATTATTATGCTGGGTTTGCAGGGATGAATCCTCTCATGATTGTTTCCCAGATTGTTGTGGGAATTGGATTCTTGGGTGCAGGAATTATTTTCAATAAAGATTCAAAGCTAGTAGGACTTACAACGGCGACAGGACTTTGGGTCTCGGCTGGTATAGGTATGGCTTGTGGTTTAGGACTTTTCAGTATTGCTATAATTGCGACAATTCTTACTTTGTTTATATTTATTGTGTTGTGGTTTATTGAGAAAGGAATTAAAAAGAGTAAATATTACAAAGAAGATCAAATTGAGGATTTAGGATAAAAGTTAAAAGCCCTCCGCCCCGCCATAACTTCGTAGATGTTGGCGGGTGGCGGAGGGCTTTTCTATTGAGCTTTTTTAGTATAATATGAACATATATGACTTCAAACGAAATACGCCAAAAGTTCCTGAAATTTTTTGAAAGTAGAGAACACAAGATAATACCATCAGCATCTTTGATACCTGAGAATGATCCCTCGGTTCTTTTTAATACAGCAGGAATGCAACCCATTGTCCCTTATCTTTTGGGGCAAAAGCATCCTATGGGGACACGTTTAGTAGATGTTCAAAAATGCGTTCGTACTGGTGATATAGATGAAGTTGGGGACAATCGTCACCTTACTTTCTTTGAAATGCTTGGCAATTGGTCTCTGGGAGATTACTTTAAGCCCGAAGCTATCCAATGGAGCTTTGAATTTCTGACTGACAAAGAGGAAGGACTTGGACTTGATATAAATAGAATTTATGTAACAGTTTTTGAGGGTAACGATGATGCTTCTCGTGATATAGAAGCATTTGAAATTTGGAAAAAATATTTACCAGAGGGGAGAATTTATTTCTTGCCTGCAAAGAATAATTGGTGGAGTGCCGGGGACAATGGTCCTTGTGGTCCAGATACTGAAATATTTTATGATCCGAATGAAAGTGCTTTAGGCGATATGACTCATGATGAATTTGTGAAGGCAGATGATGAAGGAAGAGTAATAGAAGTTTGGAACAATGTATTCATGCAATATGAAAAGAAAGAAGGTAAAGTCATAGGTAAACTTGCACAACATAATGTAGATACAGGTATGGGACTCGAGAGAATTACGATGGTGTGTCAAAAAGTTAAGACCGTATTTGATACAGATTTATTTACTCCAATTATTTCTAAAATAGAGGAACTTTCTAATTTAAAATATGGAGATAAAACAGATGAAGAATATATTAAAGAAGGAGACCAGTGTTGGGTTGATACAAGAAGAGAAATACGTATAGTTGCAGATCACATAAGAACAGCTATATTCATGATAGGAGATGGTGCTACACCTTCAAACGCTGGAGCTGGATATGTACTCCGAAGGATTATTCGTAGGACTATTAGATTCTCCGACAAGCTTGGATTAAAGTCTGGTTCAATTGATTCTCTCTTGGATATTATAATTGAAAAATATAAAGGTGCTTATCCTGAGTTAGAAAAAAATAAAAATATAATTAAAGATGAAATAAAAAAAGAAGAAAATAAATTTCGTCAGACGTTAGAACAAGGCTTAAAAGAATTCGAGAGAGGTACAGACCCTTTTGATCTTTATCAGTCATATGGTTTTCCTGTTGAACTTACAGAAGAACTTGCAAAAGAAAAGGGGATAAAGATAGACAGAGCTGATTTTGATAAAAAATTAAAAGAGCATCAAGAACTTTCTCGTACATCTAGTGCTGGGATGTTCAAGGGGGGACTTGCAAATCATAGCGATAAGACAGTGAAGCTTCATACTGCACATCATTTACTTTTGGCTGCACTTCAGAACATAGTAAGTAAAGATATAAAGCAGAGAGGAAGTAATATTACCGAAGAGAGACTTCGTATGGACTTTATGTGCGACCATAAACTTACAGATGAGGAAAAGAAAGAAGTAGAAGATTGGGTGAATGATAAAATAAAAAGAGGATTGAATGTAGTTAGGAAAGAAATGCCTTTAGTAGAAGCAGAGAAGATAGGTGCCGAAATGGAATTTGGCGCCAAGTATCCTGAAGTTGTATCGCTCTACTTTATAGAAGATGAAAATGGTAATGCTATATCTAAGGAATTCTGTGGAGGACCTCACGTTTCAAATACAAGTGAACTTGGATACTTCAAGATTCAAAAAGAAGAAGCAAGCTCCGCCGGCGTTCGCCGTATAAAGGCTGTATTAGAATAAAATATAATTTTAGTCAAAATAGCCCTCCCTTATAGTTATTATAAGGGAGGGCTTTACATATTGACAAAGTGTGTTATTTATGATAGAATGTGAGCAAATTTCAGTACTGATAAATTCGGATATTTTTCGAATATATTAGGAATCAAAATATATATAATTATAATTTTTAAATTTTATTATTTATTTTTTAACCAATTCTTTTACATTTAAAAAACAGTAGTTATGAAAAACTTTATTGTATTGCTCGTTGCCATGTTGTTTGTAGGAGTTTTTACTTCCTGCCAAAAAGAAAAAAATTTTGTTCCGATTGATACTGAAGCTATTCGCTCTCAGTTGGCAAGTTTGCCAGTCATATCAAAAGAAGAAGTTCAACAGAAAATCACTGAACAGAATAATTTGAAATCGGCAAACACTGAACCGGTTTTGGTGCGTATTTTTCCGCTTGATAAAAATACATATGAAGTGTATGACGATCATGCGATTAAGCATCTGGTGTACTATGAATTAAATCAGGGTGCACACAGAACCAAGTTCTTGACCTTGAACCAAACTTTTCCGGTTGCTAATGGTGTCGTTGATACTACACAATATCATTTAGATATTAATGTAGGCTGTCCATTTAGTCGAGGCTTCTATTTTAAGGACCAGAACGATATTAACCAATTAACTTTCTTTTTCCATTTTAACAACGGAGAGGAATTTGCTTATTTTGGAGATAATGGCTCTGGTTCCGTTAAATTACCTCCTATTGCTGACGGACAATGGCAGATAAATGTCGTTTATAACGATGGTGAGATGCACCAGGAATTTATGAGTAATTTAATTAATTTTTATGGAGATGAGCTTATAACCTTAAAATTTAATATCTTACCAGTTGGAAATACTAAAGCGTATGTCAAAATTGACAGAAATTTAATAAATTCTGACACACGTTCCATTGAAGTAGTTGGAAAGGATGATGATGGTAATTGGATATATTTTCTTTATCCTATAAATTCTGATGGTTTAAATGATATATTGTCTGTGCCTGTTTCATTCTCTAATATTACCCGGGTTTATGTTTGTGGTAGTAATAGTGGTTGCATGGCTTATGGAGTGAAAGTATCTCCTGATTCTCCAATAAATGGCCCGAAGATTTTTGTTCTGAGTAATTAGGACAATAAATAATTTTTAAATGCATCAGTTTGCCTAGGCAAACTGATGCATTTTTGTTTATTTATAGTATAATACAAGTACATATGGATTTTTTATTTTCGTCTAAAAAGGAAAAGCTGGTTGCCATTTTTGATATTGGCTCTGGGAGTGTTGGTGGGGCGTTGGTTCAGATACCATCAGACCAGAAGAAGTTGCCAACTATCATCAAGTCCACTCGAGTTGATATTGTAGAGAGAGAAGAACTTGACTTCAATCTATTTCTAAAAGACATGATCCTCGCTCTTGGATTTGCTGTTCGTAATATTTACCAAAGCAAGCTTGGTGCCCCCGATGAGATAGTCTGTGTCCTAGCATCTCCATGGTACATATCGGAAACAAGACTCATCAAGTTGGCCAAAGAGCATTCCTTCACTTTTACAAAGAAAGTAGTAGACGACCTTCTAGACAAAGAAATCTCATCTCTCGATGCTCTATATAAGAATAAGTATGGGGATGTCGAAAGCACTCCAGAAGTTATCGAGCATCCTATCGTGGGAGTATCTCTCAATGGCTATCTAGTCGACGACCCTCTAGGCAAGAAGACTCGATCCATAGAGATGAACATGGTCATATCACTTTCTCCTAAAATGTGTCTAGATAAAATAAAAGAAACTATTTCTAAGAATTATCATCATACCCCCGTATCGTTCTCTTCATTTATGGTGGCTTCATATATATCAGTTAGAGATAGGTATATGAATCATGACTCATATCTTCTTCTAGATATTGGTGGAGAGGTTACAGACGTAGGCATCGTCGCGAAGGGTGTACTCAAGGACTCGCTATCCTTCCCCTACGGTAGGAAAACTTTCTTCAGAGATATTTGCAAGGAATTGAAAATTGAATTACGTGATGCCTATGAACTCTTTAGTCTTTATAGTAAGGGGACGTTGTCAGGCAAAGAAAAGGAGAAGCTCCTACCCATTCTTTCTCTAGCAGAAAAGTCTTGGGGTAGTTCCTTCCGTGAATGTATCAATACATTGCCTCGCACTCTTACACTGCCGAACGTTATGTTCCTAACTATAGATAGAGATGTGAAGGATTGGTTTGTAAAAGTTATCAATAGTGAAGAGTATATTCAGTCCATGGTTCCCAATAGAAAGTTTACCCTAGTAACTATTGATGGCAACGAATTCTTGAATATGTGCAATGTCAAAGATGGTAACTGTGACCCATTCTTAATGCTTGAATCTATAAATGTTATGAGGAAAATAGAAATTTATGAATAGAAAAATATTAGAAGATATAAAAGCGAATAGTATTAGAAGAATAGTAAAGACACAGAAGGATGATGTTGTTATTCCAAATGTTGTCGTCAAAGATGAAGACAACCACAACCCTACACCCAAGTCAAACTTTGTCCTTGAGAACGATTCTTCTAAGTATGATTTTCTAAAAAAGAAAAACAATAATATTAATACATCTTCTATAAAACGCATGAGTGGAGATCCTCGCATGCCAAGGGAAAGACCTCTACTTAATAAAACTTTATTAGATATATTCATCTTTTCTCTTCTAGTTGGATCATTTTATTTACTCTCCACTGTGTTCTTAAGAGCCAATGTGACAGTAGTAGCCAAGGATCAAACTTTTGAATTAAAGCATTTGAAATTTACAGCAGGGAAGCCTAGCACAAGTGTTCCATTTGAGCTTGTAATTGTTTCTGACAAAGAATATAGGGATATTGTACTTACGAATGCCAAGGAAGTATCAATCAAAGCTAAGGGACAAATAACCTTATACAATGAATACAGTAGTACCAAGGCTCAAAAGATTACAGCTGGCTCATTTGTGTCTGACGACAAAGGCGTATCATACAAAACAGATAAAACAGTCTCAATACCAGCTTATAAGTTGGATTCTTCAAAGAAGATCATACCTGGCCAAGTGGTAGTAGGTATCACGGCCTTTCTTCCTGGGGAGGCTTATAATAGCAACAAAGAATTATTCACTATAAATTCTTTCAAGGGAACAGATAAATTTAAAAAGATTTATGGTAAAGCCAAGACTCCCATAGAAGGAGGTATGGCTGGGCTAGTGTATCTAATGGATGACAAAGAAAAGTCCAGTTTAAACTTTAAGACAGCCGACTTTAAAGAGAAGCTTGTTCGTAAACTTTCCGCTCAAGTACCAGTTGGGTACATACTTTATCCTGATGCTATGAACTTTACTTATGATATAGGCGACAACATCTCTTCAAAGACTCCCGATACAAAAGTTGAAATGAAAGGGTCGCTCAGTGCTTATATATTCAAAGAAAGTGAATTGTCGGATTCAATCATTCGTAAATTACTGCCAAACATAGGAGACAAAGAAAGACAAGAAATAAAACAGCCCAACCTCTCAGATTTATCTTTCAACTTCACAGATAAAGAGCAGATAGTAGGTAAAGATATTAATAATTTTAACTTTGAACTTACAGGTAATCTACCTCTCAATTGGAAGCCAGATATTGAGGCCTTGAAAGGAGAACTTGTCGCAAAGAACAAGAACAATGTTGCCGAAATATTCAAGCTTGATCCTGCTATAGTTAGTGCTAGTGTGAAGATAATTCCATTTTGGTCTAAGAAACTCCCAGAAGATAAGAAAAATATAAATATAATTCTTAAATAATTTGACCCCCACACCTATATTTTTATTGCAGATTGAAAATCTGCGTTGAAAACTATAAAAATATGGGTGTGGAGGTTGACGGAGAATAGAATTTTTGTTATGATTAAAGCACATTAGAAATGAATCAAAGAGACGACAACAATACAGTTATGGGTATAGTGACGGAAGCCCTCCCCAATACACTCTTTCGAGTAGATGTAGGTGGTGGTAAAATCATCATCAGTTATTTGTCTGGGAAGATGAGGATGCATAGGATCAAGGTCTTGCTAGGCGATAGAGTTGAAGTTTTGCTTGATCCATATGGTGGTAAGGGTAGAATTATTAAAAGAGGGTAAAGAGGGCTTGCCCCCACACCTATATTTTAATAGTTGTAAACAGCAGATTATATCTGCAATAAAAATATAGGTGTGGGGGCTTGCTTTTTTATTTAAATAGTGTAGTATAATTCGGTAACACCAAAGTTATAAATATAGGGTTTCTGCCCTTTATTTTTCTTTCGTTTTATGAAGTAAAATATGAAAATCAAATCAGCAGTAAAAAAAATTTGTGCAAAATGTAAGATGGTAAAACGGGAAAGTCATCTCCGTGTTATTTGTACTAATCCTAAACATAAACAAAAACAATAATCATATATGAGAATTCTTGGTATAACAATCCCTAATAATAAACATTTAGATATCGGACTTACTGCTCTCTTTGGAATCGGTATTTCTCGTGCACGCAAAATCTTGAAAGAAGTTGGCATTGATCCCAACATGAAAGCAGATGCTCTATCTGTCGAGGAAGAGAATGCTATCCGTAAGGTCATAGAGACAATGTCCATTGAAGGAACACTTAAACGAGAAATCGCATCCAATGTTAAAAGATTAAAAGATATTAAGGCATACAGAGGAGTCAGACATATGCGTCGCTTACCAGTCAACGGACAGAGAACAAAGACAAATTCTAGAACTATCCGAGGTAACGTACGTAAGACAATGGCATCTGGTCGCCGAAAAGAAAGTAAAACATAATCTATAATCATATGGGAAAAGTAAAAATTATAACTAAAGAAGAAGAAAAAGTAATACCAGAGGATGCTACAGTCCTAGCAACACCTAAAAGTGGAGTCAAAATTCCAAAGAAGAAGGTTGTGGCAGGGACTTTGCATGTAGAAGCTACTTTCAATAACACAAAGGTGGTTCTTTCTGACAAAGAAGGCAACACACTATTCTGGACTTCAGCAGGATCTCTAGGATTTAAGGGTGCCAAGAAGGGTACACCATTTGCAGCTTCAAAAGCCGGTTCAATCGTCGGTGAGAAAGCAAAAGCACTTGGAATCAAAGAAGTTGATGTAAAAGTTAAGGGAGTAGGTAGTGGACGAGAGCCTACTATCCGTGCATTTATGGCTTACGATATAGAAATATCAGAAGTCAGAGATGTCACTCCAGTTCCTCACAACGGTCCTAAACCAAAGAAGCCAAGAAGAGTATAAAATTTTTAATTATGAAAACAGTCAAAAAATACAAAATAGGTAGAAGATTGGGTGCTGGTGTATTTGAAAAATGCCAGACAGCCAAGTTCGTTGCTTCCGAAGCTCGTCATGCCAAAAATTCAAAGAATAAGAAGCCTAAAATGCTTTCTGGATATGCTCTTCAATTCGTAGAGAAACAGAAAGTTCGTTTTATGTATGGTATCAGCGAGAAGCAATTTTCAAACTATATCAAGGAAGCTGTTGCTACCAAGGGTGCACATGCCACTGAAACTCTTTTTGAATTACTTGAAACAAGACTTGATAACGTAGTTTACAGAATGGGACTTGCTCATACTCGCAGACTTTCTCGTCAAATGACTTCTCACGGACACATTACAGTCAACGGCAAGAAGACGACAGTACCATCCTTGCGTGTGAAAGTTGGAGACGTCATTGCGGTTCGTGGTGGTAGTCAGAAGAGCGTACTTTTTGCTGACATGGTCAAGAAGATGAAGGAATATACACTTCCAAATTGGGTAACCATGAATGCAGAAACTTTGACTGGAACAATAGCTGGTAAGCCAAAGAATATAGAAGGCTTCCTTGATCTAAACACAGTGCTTGAATTTTATAGTCGTTAATATTAGTAAAGTATGGTTAATTTTAATAAATAATCTATTGCGAGTTTACTCGTAAATAAAATATGTCAGATTTAAATATCATATTACCATCCAAATTATCCATCGTTTCAGAAGTAGATACAAAAGGTGTCTATGAAATAGATGGCCTTTACCCTGGGTATGGACACACCCTAGGGAATTCTCTACGCCGTATAATCCTTTCATCATTATCAGGTTCTGCTATTACAACTCTCAAGATTGAGGGAGCAGATCATGAATTCTCTGTCTTAGACGGAGTAAAAGAGGATGTTATTACAATCTTGCTTCATTTAAAGCAAGTTCGTTTTCGTTTACTTACAGATGAACCTCAGACTGTAAAGCTTTCCGTAAAAGGCCCAAAGCTAGTTACGGCAGCTGATATAGAAGCAGGGGGTCAAGTTGAAGTTTTGAATAAAGATTTATATATTGCTGAACTTACATCTAAAGCTAATCTTTCTATAGAAATGACAGTAGAGAAGGGTCTTGGATTCGTACCAAAGGAAGTTCACCAGAAGGAGAAGAACGACGTCGGGACTATATCTCTCGATGCCATTTTCACACCTATTCGTCGTGTTGCTTATGAAGTTGAGAATATGCGTGTCGGAGACAAGACAAACCACAACCGCCTACGTATGACTATCGAGACAGATGGTACTCTTACTCCACGTGAAGCACTCGAGAAGGCTATCGTTATCATGGTAGAACAGCTTCAGGCAATCATTGGCTTTACAGTTATGAACAAGTCTCTACCAATTGAAGAAGTAGAACAAAAGTCAGTCAAAGAATCAAATGAAGAAAAGGGTGAAGGCAACGAATTTACAGACATCCTTAAGACTCGTATTGATACTCTTACACTTTCAACTCGAACACTCAATGCATTGACAGACGCCAACATTCGCACTATCGGAGGTATAGCTAGGAAGAAGAAGGAGGACTTGCTAGAGATCGATGGTATCGGAGATAAAGGTATTCAAGAGATTAAGAAAGTTCTTGGAGAATATGGTATAACACTAAAGTAATTAAGAATTAGGAATTAATAATTAAGAATTAACATATGAGACACGGAAATAATGTAAGAAAATTTGGGAGAAATAAGAATCAGAGACATGCCTTAATGAAAGGTCTTATGTTGGCACTTATTGCTCATGAACGTATAGAAACAAGTGAAGCTAAAGCCAAGGAACTTCGCCCTATGATTGAGAAGCTTATTACGAAAGCCAACGTTGGTACTCTAGCCTCACGTAGACTTGTAATTGCACGTTTATATGGATTGACAGCAGAAGCAACCAAATTAATTGACACCATTGCTCCAAAGTACAAGGGTCGTACTGGAGGCTACACACGCATCACGAAGCTAGGAGCTCGTGCTGGTGGGGATGCAAGCAAGATGGCAGTAATTGAATTTATATAATATTATGACTAAAGTACATACAATAGATGCGACTGGGAAAGTATTGGGACGCGTAGCAAGTGCAGCTGCCAAGGCTCTTATGGGCAAGACAGATCCTTCCTACGTTGCAAACAAAGTTTCAGATGTTCGCGTTTATATCAAGAATGCATCCAAGACGAAAGTCACAGAGAAGAGACTCAAGGAAACTCTTCACGAGACTTACTCAGGTCAGCCAGGAGGATTCAAGCAGAAGACCAATGCCAAGATCATAGAGAAGAAGGGTTGGATAGGGCTTTATGAACTTGCAGTCTACGGAATGCTACCATCAAACAAACTAAGACCATTAATGATGAAACGTTTAACAATAACTGAATAATATATTATGGCTGAGAAAAAAATAACAACAAAAGAGAAAGGTAAAGAATATTTCAGAGCTATAGGTCGCAGAAAGACTGCTGTAGCTGTGGTACGTTTATATAAGGCCACCAAGACCACTTATAAAGTAAATGGTAAAGATTTTACAGAATACTTTGCAACCCCAGAATTAAAGAAGATAGTTACAGGTGCATTTGAAACTGCAACACCAGCAGAGAAGTTTGAAGTAGTAGCAACTACCAAGGGTGGAGGTTCGCATGCTCAAGCCGAAGCAGTTCGTCATGGTATCTCACGTGCATTGGTTCTATATGATGCAGAACTACGTTCTAGTCTAAAGAAAGCTAAAATGCTCAAGCGTGATCCGCGTGTTGTTGAAAGAAAGAAATTCGGACTTAAGAAGGCCCGCAAATCCCCACAATGGAGTAAACGTTAAAATACTAAAGATATTTTTAAAAAATACAAACTTGAAAAAGTTTGTATTTTTGTATAAGATAAGAGCATGAAAGATGAAGAAATAATATATAGTGAAGGTGCTCCTATAGAAGACCAGGTTAATAATTCCAAAGAAGTGCCTCTTATCGTCCCAGATGAGAAGTCTATAACAGATCATTATGAACCCTTTGCCACAGCCAATGGTATACATGGTGAACCAGAAATGACTTATGTAGAAACTACAGAAGATGGAGAAGACTTATCATCTAAAGATGTGACTAAGAAAATTCGTGAAGATTTGAAAGTTTGTCGCCAAGAAAAGGAGGAGTATTTGACTGGTTGGCAGAGAGCCAAGGCTGACTATGTGAACTTGCAGAAAGAGCTTGATCTAGCCCGTACGAATATATCTATTTTAACTAAAGAAAAAATGGTAGAGAAGTTGCTTCCGGCTCTTGATAGCTTCGAAATGGCATTTTCAAATAAAGAACATTGGGAGAAAATAGACAAAGATTGGCAAGATGGCATCACTTCTATCTACCAGCAACTTCTTTCTGGCTTAGAAAAATCTGGCATTGAAAAGATAGATAAGATAGAAGTGCCTTTCGATCCCAGTATTCATCAGTCTATAAGTATTGTAAATACTGATGATGAAAAGAAAGATCACACTGTAGAGAAAGTCTTACAAGTGGGTTACAAAATTGGTGAGCGCGTCATCCGCCCAGCGAAAGTAACTATTTACGAATATAAGAAATAGGTTGGTCTGTAATAAAATAGTCTCTGAGAAGGGGCCGGCGGAGGTCGACGGACCGAGCAATGAGCAAATTTCTAGCAAGAAATTATGCGGACCCTTCGAGGAGAGCTATTTTATGCAAGACCTTAAGGTTCACACCTTTTGGCATAAGCTAAAGAATTCTTTTTCTGTTTCTTTGTCGATTTTGTCAGTGACTATAATTATAAGTTCAGTAGATAAATTTAAATCCTTTTTTATATTTGTGAATAGATGTTCGAAAGGGTACATAGATATCCAGACAGAGTTCTTTAAGCAGGCGAAGCCTGCTTTCTTGAGTAAGTAGCGAAGTGCTTCCCGTTCACTTTTTCTATCCTCAGGCATATCAAGCAGAATTATTCTCCAAAATCCGTCCCAGGTGTTGCTAATAAGAGTATTCTCACATTCAAGTTTTAAACTATTTGCTCGTTTTTTACCTTCTTTTGTGAGCTTTGTATATTGGTTTTGACCTGAGTATATACTTTCTATCAATCCTGCGTCCTTTAGACCCTTTATGGAGCGATTTAGAGCGTATTGACTATCTTTATTCAATACAATCCTCTCCTCCAATTCTGGCACAGAAACAGCAGGTCTTTCGGATAGGATTTTTATAATTTTCTTTGAAAAATCACGCTTTTTCATGGTATTGACAGTATATCATATGTGTATATAATATTCAACAAGTATTTAGCGGTCGCTAAATACTTGTCAAAAATTAAAGTTAGTATATAATAAGAAGAGTGTTTAAAAGTATAAATTAACTTCGCAGAAATATTAAAATTTTCACAGCTTTACCCTAAAGGGCTCCGACGCTGATAAAAATTTTAATATCTCTGCTACGTTAAAATTATTATTAATTAATTATAAAAAACATATGAGTAAAATTATAGGTATCGATTTGGGTACAACAAATAGTGCAGTAGCTATCATTGAAGGTGGTCAACCAAAAATTATTGAGAATATTGAGGGTGCACGTACAACTCCTTCTGTAGTAGCAATTACCAAGAATGGTGATCGTATGGTGGGTCTTCTAGCGAAGCGTCAGGCAGTGACAAATCCCGAAAATACTGTTTACGGTATTAAGAGATTCATCGGTCACATGTACGATGATCCAGAAATACAAAAAGATGAGAAGACTATTCCTTATAAAATTCAGAAAGGAAGTACAGGTGGAGTAGAAACAAAGATTGGAGATAGTTGGCTACGCCCAGAAGAAATTTCTGCAATGATTTTAAGTAAGATTAAGGCAGATGTAGAAGCAAAACTCGGCGAGAAGATTACCGAAGCAGTCATTACAGTACCTGCATATTTCAACGATGCTCAAAGAAAAGCAACAAAGGATGCCGGAATCATTGCAGGACTTGATGTAAAGCGTATTATCAATGAACCTACTGCGGCCGCTCTTGCTTATGGATTCAATACAAAGAAGAATGAGAAGATAGTTGTTTACGACTTTGGAGGAGGAACGTTCGACGTGTCAGTTCTAGAAGTTGGTGATGATGTTATCGAAGTGAAATCTACAGACGGCGACTCGCACATGGGAGGTGAAGATATCGACCAGAAGATTGTGAAGTGGATTGCCGATGAATACAAGAAGGAGTCAGGTATTGACGTTACTAAGGATGTCCTTGCACTTCAACGTCTAAAGGAGGCTGCTGAGAAGACAAAACATGAACTTTCAACAACAACAGATTCAGAAATTAATATTCCATTTATCACTTCAGATGCTTCTGGTCCCAAGCATTTACTTTTGAAGATGTCTCGTGCAGTACTTGAGTCTCTTGCAGAAGAGTACGTCACTCGCTCTATTGAAATTACAAAAAGAGCAGTAGAAGCTTCTCCATTTAAAATGAATGAGATCAATGAAATCATCTTAGTTGGAGGACAGACAAGAATGCCTAAAATTGTCGAAGAAGTTAAAAAGTTATTTAACAAGGAACCAAATCGTTCTATTAACCCAGATGAAGTTGTAGCTCTCGGTGCTGCTGTCCAAGCTGGAGTCCTACAAGGCGACGTACGCGATGTACTTCTCCTTGATGTCATTCCGCTATCTCTTGGTATTGAAACTCTTGGAGGGGTTGCTACCAAGCTTGTAGAACGCAACACAACCATACCTTCATCAAAGTCACAGATATTCTCAACTGCTGCCGACAATCAGACAAGTGTAGAAATACACATCACTCAAGGTGAGCGTCCTATGGCAAGCGACAACAAGTCTCTTGGTAGATTCATCTTAGATGGTATTCCACCTTCACCACGCGGTATTCCTCAAGTGGAAGTTACTTTCGATGTAGATGCCAATGGAATCTTAAATGTAAAAGCTATGGATAAAGCTTCGGGCAAAGTACAGTCTATTCGTATTGAAGCTTCATCAGGACTTACAGAAGCAGATATCAAGAAGATGCGTGATGAAGCCGAAGCTCACGCCGAAGAAGATGCCAAGAAGAAAGAATTAGCTGATCATAAAAATACAGCTGAAATGATGATCTTCACAGCAGAGAAGTCTGTCAAAGAGTACGGCGATAAAATTACTCCAGAGATAAAAACAGAAATTGAAAATAAAATAACTGCGTTAAAAACTGCAAAAGAAGGCAACGACATGGAAGCTATAAAGAAAGCAACAGAAGAACTTTCAAATGAAATGTCGAAAATTGGCGAAGCCATGAGCAAGGCGAACGAAGCTCCTAAAGAGGAAGCCAAACCTCCAGAAGAGCAAGGTCCTGAAATAAAGGACGCAGAGGTAAACGAGAATCCAGAACAGAAATAATTTTATTCCGATGCTTCTTCTCAAATAGCTCTCTTCAAAATGCACACATAAATCTCTGCTGAGATTTTGCTCTTCTCGCCCCGTCGGTCTGCGAAAGGCATTTTTCAGAGACTATTTGAGAATTCGCATTTAGGCTGGATAAAAATAGTTCTCATTTAATTTTATGCTAATATATAAACTATGCCCAAAGATTATTACAAAACATTAGGAGTAAATAAAAATGCTTCCAAGGAAGAAATAAAGAAAGCTTTCCATAAGCTGGCTCATGCTCATCATCCAGATAAAAATAAAGGAGATGATAAAAAATTTAAAGAAATAAATGAAGCGTATCAAGTCCTTTCGGATGACAAGAAGAGAGCCTCTTTCGATCAATTTGGCAACGCCGACGGTCCTCAGGGTTTTGGTGGTGGAGGATTCGGAGGGCAGGGAGGCTTCGGAGGATTCGACTTCACCGGGCAAAATGGTGGAGTAGAGTTTGATATGGGTAACTTGGGAGACATCTTTGGAGACTTTTTTGGTGGGGGTATGGGGCGTAGTCAAAAAGTTAAGAAAGGCAGAGACATACAAACAGAAGTAAATTTGTCTTTCGAAGAAGCTATCTTTGGTGTAGATAAAAATATAAAAATAAATAAACAATCAGTCTGTAATATTTGTACTGGTACAGGGGCGAAAGTTGGTACTAAAATGAATACTTGTAGTACTTGCGATGGGCAAGGACAAGTACGAGAGGTTCGCCGTTCTATACTTGGCAACTTTGCAACTACGAAAACTTGCGAGACTTGTTTTGGAAAAGGGAAAGTTCCTTCTGAAAAGTGTAGTAACTGTAAGGGTACTGGCGTAGTAAGGAAAGATGAAGAGATAAGTCTAAATATTCCATCTGGTATAAATAATGCTGAGACTCTTCGTGTACGTGGGAGAGGCGAAGCTATACAAGGAGGAGAAGCCGGAGATTTGTACGTGAAGCTCAATGTGAAGTCGCACCCTGTGTATACTCGTGAAGGGCAGAACTTGATGATGGATTTGAACATAAAGCTCACGGATGCACTTCTGGGAATGAATTATGATTTAAAAACTTTGGATGGTAAAAACATGGAAGTCAAAATTCCCGAAGGCATAAACAACGGCGAGATGCTTCGAGTCAAAGGCAAAGGTGTGCCGACTACTCACGGTAAAGGCGATACCATCATCCGTATTCACGTCACTATGCCATCCAAACTTTCCCGTAAAGCAAAAGAGTCTATTGAAAAACTAAAAGAAGATGGAATCTAACCAGATAGGGGCTCAACCCCTATCTGGTTTTTCTTTACAAATTCGTTCATTTTGTTATGATATATTCTATTATTATGTTTATTACAGGCCTAAGTACCAAGAGAAGTTTTGAGGTGCAGATGGTTTGGTAAAATGAAATGACAAAACGTTCAATTGCTTCCAAAAAGTTATGGAAGCTCGGTATAAATGATTTCAACACTCAATACTTTGATTTTAATAAAGAAGGAGATTTAATCATAAAGGAAGGCCACAATATATACAATGTTAAATATTTAGCAGAAAAGTTCGGAACATCATTAGAGATACTGATGCCTTTTGTCATTGAGGAAAGGCTTGAAGACTTCCTAGACCTTACAGCTGCACTTTCGAAGAAAGTGGGTTATAAAGGTAAATTCTTCTATCATTATCCTATGAAGGTGAACCAGAGTAAGGAGATAGTGATGTCTATCGTTGGTGAGGGTGCACATCTTGAGACTTCTTCATATAACGAACTTTGGCTTGTGAAGAAAATGCTCGAACAAGAAACTTTCAATCCAAACATTCGTATTCTTTGCTCAGGACCTAAGACTGACAATTATATAAATCTTATCGATGATCTTCAACATAAAGGTGTTAAAATCTTTCCACTTATTGAAGGGCCCAATGAACTTAAATTTTTACAATATTCTAAATTTGATGTTGGGATTCGTTTAGATATGCCTATCAAAGCAAGCTCTTATTGGAATAAGCCAATAGATCGTTTTGGATTTTCTGCAAAAGAAATTCTGGAAATGGGTTCATTTAAGAATTTGAAAATTCTTCACTATCACATCGGTTCACAAATTGAAAAATTATCTGATGTACTTGGCCCTATAAAGTATGCTCTTGATGTCTTCTTTAAACTTAAAGAGAAGAATCCATCCCTTGATACTCTCGATATTGGTGGAGGTATGCCAATACCTTATATGAGGACGAAAGGTTACCCAGTAGATAAATTAATGGAAAAAATTCTTGAACTTATAAAGAAAGAATCAGAGAAGAGGGAACTTCCACATCCAAACTTGGTTTGCGAATGGGGTCGCTACATAGTGGCACCAGCACAGATTTCAGTATTTAAAGTTATTGACACGAAGAGAATTTCAAATAAAAAGAGTCCCGCAAAGAAGTGGTATGTTATCGATGGAAGCTTCATGAACGATCTGCTTGATACTTGGTCTATAGGTCAGAAGTGGGCTATTTCTCCTGTGAACAACAAAAGAGACGGAGAACTTACAGATGTATGGCTAGCTGGTTCTTCTTGTGACTCCGACGATATATATACTGGAGTTGATGGGTCAGTTACACTTCCAGATTACAATTCCAACAATGGCGATGGAGAGCCTATGTACATAGTAGTCTACGATACTGGAGCTTATCAGACTTCGCTCGCTGCTCAGCACTGTATGCTTTCTTCCCCTATGAAAATAGTAGCTGAAAATGGGCATATAGTAGTTGCTCGTAAGCATGAATCCCCAGAAGATATTGGGAAAAATTTCGGATGGTAGTATAATTTAATTAAGAATTAATAATTAAGAATTAAAAATATGCAAAATACAAATTTACCTACATTAGAATTTATTTTAAAGAATTATAAGAACTTCAATTCTCGTGCTACCAAGAATGCCACTATTGCTTATTGGCGACATATTGAGAAAGGAGGCAAAATGTTCTGGGCTGTCGGAGGTGCTATGTCTTCGGCTCAAATGGGCATTACCTTAGCTCCAGCTATTCGTGCTGGACTTATATCTGGTATGTCTGTGACAGGGGCCAACTTGGAGGAATCACTTTTCCGTCTCGTTGCTCACCATAGTTACAAAGATTTCCCTGACTATCGTTACTTTACAAAAGAAGATGATACCAAGATACTACAGGATCGTATGCGTCGTGTGACCGATACAAGTATCCCCGAGGACGAAGCCTTCCGTGTTGTCGAGAAGAAGATTGTACCTATCTGGAAGGAATACACTGCCAATGGCACTCGTAAATTCTGGCATGAGTATTTCTATGATTTGATAAAAGGAATTGACAAAGAATTGCACGAAGGCAAGGCTGAAGAGTGCTGGCTCCTAGCGGCTGCTGAGAACAACATTCCTATAGTTGTCCCAGGACACGAAGATTCAACTTTTGGCAACATTTTTGCTTCATATGTGAAGAGCGAGGAATGTAGTCCTAACATAGTAAAGTCGGGTATAGAATATATGGTGGCATTCTACGATCAGTATCAGGAACTTTCGAAAGGTGAAGGGGTAGGATTCTTTCAGATTGGAGGAGGTATCTCAGGAGACTTTCCTATTTGCGTAGTTCCTTCAATAAAGTACGACTTACAGAAAGAAGTAAAGCCTTGGGCCTACTTCTGTCAGATCTCAGACTCTACTACTTCTTATGGTTCGTACTCAGGTGCCACTCCAAATGAGAAGATTACTTGGGACAAGCTTACCAAAGATACTCCAATGTTCGTCGTGGAGTCCGATGCTACTATTGTTGCCCCACTCATGCTTACTGCACTTCTAGAATGTAAATCCAATCCGATAGAAGCCAACGAACTTATCGAGAAGTATTTAGCCTAATAAATATTGGTATGAAAAAGAAATTAGTAAAAGTAGGTTTGGTACAAAGTAGTGTATCAAATAATTTAGAATTAAACTTGAAGAAGACTCTCAAGATGGTAGAGAGTGTGGCCAAGAAGGACGCAGAGATTATCTGCTTGCAGGAACTTTACAAGACCCCGTACTTCCCAAACAAAAAGGGAGTAAAAGTTGAAACATTTCTAGAGACTATTCCAGGTATTTCTACAGAAGCCTTCAGATCTATTTCCAAGAAGTATGGCTGTTCTATAATTCTACCTATTTATGAGAAATCTAAGTCAGGTAAATTATTTAATACTGTTGTAGTCTTGAATGAGAAAGGTGAAGTGCAACCAAGTTATAGAAAGTTGCATATTCCTCACGACCCATCTTTTTATGAAAAAGATTATTTTGCTGAAGGGGACAATGGCTATCAACTTTTCAAACACAAGGATATTACTTTCGCTGTACTTATATGTTTTGACCAATGGTTTCCTGAGGCCGCTCGCATGGCCAAGTTATCAGGTGCGGAGATGATATTCTATCCTACCGCTATAGGCACGATCAAAGGTGAGGAGCAAATAGAAGGTGACTGGCACAATGCTTGGGAGACCATCATGCGTGGTCACGCTATTGCAAACAGTTTGCCTGTCATAGCTGTAAATAGGACTGGTACAGAAGGACAATCTCTATTCTGGGGTCAATCATTTGTATCAGATGCATTTGGTAAAATACTCAAAAGAGCAAGTAAAGGCAAAGATGAAGCAGTGGTAGCTACTCTTGACTTGGCAATGAATGAATATATTGGAGAAAGTTGGGGATTCTTGCGCAATCGTAGACCTGATACTTATAATTTGATAGTTGATAAAAATATTAAGAAAAAGTAGTGATGCAAAAAACTCCTAAAGAATTAGGTTACAGTATGCCAGCAGAATGGGAAAAGCATTCAGTTATTTGGCTTGCATGGCCTTATGACAATACTACCTTTCCAGACAGTATTCCCGAAGTGGAGAAAAGTTATTGTGAAATTATCAAAGCGCTAGAAGGAAGTGAGCAAGTGAGCTTAATAGTTAGAAGTGAAGAGAAGAATAGAATAGAGAAGATACTTCAAGATTCAGGATGCGATATGGAGAACATTATTTTCTTTGAAGAGGATTATGCTGATGTTTGGACTAGAGACTACGCTCCGATAATAATATTAAACAAAGAAAGTGGCAAGAAAGCTTTTGTGAAGTGGAATTATACTGCGTATGGGAAAGGTCATGATGCATATTTTGCTGATCTTATGAAGGACAATGAAGTCTTCAACAGTATTATAAATAAATCGAAGTCTGAAGTCTTTCGACCTGAGGTAGTCTTAGAAGGTGGAGCAATAGAAAGTAATGGCCGTGGTACTCTTATGACGACAGAACAATGTCTCCTAAATCCCAATAGAAATGGCGACATGAGCAAAGAAAAGTATGAAGAATATTTGAAAGATTATCTAGGAATAGAGAATATTGTCTGGATGAAGGAGGGCTTGGTAAACGACCACACAGACGGACACATAGATGAAATAGCTCGCTTTGTATCAGAAGATACAATTCTTTGTGCTTATGAAGATGACGAAAGTGACCCAAACTTTGCAATACTTGATACAAATTTCAAAATACTAGAAAATGCGCTAGATAAAGATGGTAATAAATTTAAAATTGTTAAATTACCTATGCCTCACATGACTTATGACGATGGTGTAAAGGCTCCAGTATCTTATACGAATTTCTATATAAGTAACTCTGTCGTATTGATGTCAGTTTTCAATGACAAGAATGATGAGAAGGCACAAGCTATCATCCAGTCTGTATTTCCGAATCATAAGATAATAGGCATAGACTGCTCGAAAATTATCTACGGTGGCGGAGCCATTCACTGCATGACAATGCAGGAAGCATAATACGCTATATTTTTACACAAAATATTCTTTATGGTATAATTTATTTATATATGAAAACAAGCGATAGCCTGGGAGATAAGCCGATATTAATTAAAGATTATAAAAAAGTTAAAGAGCTTCTCAAGAAGAATTCACAGGTAACATACGTGGATGCTTTTTCGCACCAGTTGAAGGAATTATTTTTTATCAGGAATCACAAGTTCATAGGAGAAGATAAAAAGAAGGTATATAAAGATAAAGCTTTCTTGGATTTTGTAAAAGAAAATATGAATAATTTCATACACATTTATTATCCTTGGAATTATACTCTGATTAAGTCAGTTAAAAAAAATGATTATTTAACCCTTAAAACCAATAGAAACAGAGACTTAATAACAGAAGAGGAACAGAAGAAGCTATCAAATTTTAAAATTGGGGTCTTCGGCATGAGCGTAGGTAGTAACATTGCCTTTGTGCTCACCCAAGCGGGCATATCGAACTCTATAACTATTGCTGATTTCGATAATTTAGACACAACAAATTTAAACAGAATTCTGGCAGGTGTTCATCAAATAGGTTTAAATAAAACCGTCATTGCATCTCGTCGCATTTATGAAGATAATCCTTTTGCGGAAGTTACTTTAATGAAAAAGGGTGTAAATGCTAAAAATTTAGAACTTTTATTAAAGAATAAAAAGCTGAATTGTATTGTTGAAGAGATTGATGATTTCCCAGTTAAAATTGAAGTTCGAAGATTAGCTTTAAAATATAAAATTCCTGTATTGATGATAACTGACAACGGGGATGGAGTAGTTCTTCACATTGAGAGATATGACTTGGGTTATAATAAAATTTTCAATAAAGATATATCGTATTGGAATAATATTATGAAGAATAAGTTAACACGTGAAGAAGCTGGTGGTCTCATTGTAAACGATATTGTCGGAGGAGTAGATAAGGTTGATCCAAATATGATAAAGTCAGTTAAAAAAGTTATTAACAAAGAATTGGTGTCTTGGTCTCAGTTGGGAAGTGCAGCAATTTTGGGTGGAGTTATCGTTACATACGCAGTGAAAGAAATTCTTAAAAACAATAAAAAGTTATACATAACTAAACATTACACTCTTTCTGTATGAATAAAATTAAATCTAGTAAGTTGTTAACTAAAAAAACTTTAAAGCAAATACCAGAATTTGACAATCATTTTCTGGTATTACAGTTGAATAATTCAGCAACAAAATTACATGGATACATTGCCATTCATCGAAAGAATGGCTCACTACCTTCATTTGGAGCAACAAGATTGTTGAAATATCCTTCAGATAAAGAGGCATTAAAGGACGCCTTGAAGCTTTCCAAACTAATGTCTTATAAAAGTGCCTTAGCTGGGCTTCCTTATGGGGGAGCAAAGGCAGTTCTAATAAAGCCTAAGGGGAAGTTCTCTAGAGAGGCTTTGTTTAAGTCATACGCTACTCTGCTTAACAATCTTAAGGGGCAGTTTATCACTGGGACAGATGTTGGCTTGACTGTTGCTGACCTAGATTCAATGAAGAAAGATACTAAGTATCTAGTTGGCTACTTTTCTAATCCAGAAAAGTACACAGCCCTTGGTCTATTCTTTGCTATTGAGACAACTTGTCAAAAGATATTTGGAACCAAGAATATGAAAGGCAGAACCTTTGCTATTCAAGGAGTTGGTAAGGTGGGCTCTGAATTTCTAAAGATTGTATACAAAGAGGCTAAAAGTATTTATATTTCAGATACAAATAAGGAAAGATTAGCTTATATAAAAAAGCTTTTTCCTAAAGTAAAGATCATAGACGTTGATAATATTCATAAACAAAAAGTTGATATCTATATGCCATGTGCTCTGTATTACACTTTAAATAAAAAGAGCATTAAAGATTTCAAGTGTAAAATAATAATTGGTTCTGCTAACAATCAGCTAGAGAGTGCAGATATAGCCGATAAATTGTATGATAAGGGTATATTCTACGGACCTGACTATATAGTCAATGCGGGTGGACTTATAAGTGTTGTGGATGAATATAAAAACTCAAGTATCAACAACACTCGAATAAAAAATAACGTTAAGAAGATACAAAAAATAATGAGTGAGATAATTAAAAATAGTGATAAGGAAAATATATCTCCCGAAAGAATCGCCGACAAATTAGCTAAAAAGATTATCAATAAAAAATAGTAATTATAATTCTTATGAAGAAAAAGGTTCTATCATTTCACTATACAGATAATATTAAGAAAGAAATTGATTATTTAAGGTTGGTTGATTCCCAAAGGCTTGAATTGCAAGGAGAAAAGAATGCTCTTGATATATTTCGTTTTACTAAACAATCTGTACCAGCTTATGCACATTTTCTTATTAAGAATAATGTAAAAAGTCCTATAAATAATATTAAAGATTTTAAAAATTTACCTCTTATTAGAAGAGATAATTACTTACGTAAACTACCATATGAACAACTTTTTCCAAAGAATGCCTTAAATGAAGCAACAACAATTTCTGCGACATCTGGATCTACTGGAGAATCTTTTTATTTTCCTCGTTCTGAGGTGCATGATTCGTATTATGAATATGCGTTAGAGTTATTTTTTGTAAATCAGTTTGGTCTATCTAAGAATAAATCCACCTTATGTGTTTTAGGTTTTGGTTTAGGTATTTGGATTGGTGGTGTCTTTACCTATAAAAATTTAAATAAACTTTCACAGAAAGGATACAAATTAACAATAATCCCAGTTGGTACCAATAAGGAATTATTTTTAACTTCATGTAAAAAATTCATGCCATTTTATGATAATACTGTTATTATGGGTTACCCTCCATTCATAAAAGATATTATTGATAATGGACCAAAGCATGGTATCAATTGGGAGGAATATAATATGCGCATTTTAACAGCAGCGGAAGGGTATTCAGAAAACTTTCGTAACTATTTAATCAAAAAGACCGGAATTAGAAATAAATATACTGATATTGTAAATATTTATGGTACAGTGGAACAAGGTACTATTGCTCACGAGACCGCTCTTACTGCACTAATTCGATCTCTTTCAAATAAAAATAAAAAAATATTTGAAGTATTATTTCCAAATGCAATTTCTATGCCGACAGTAGCTCAATATTATCCACATATAACATATTTTGAAGAAGTTAACGGGGAAGTTGTTGTTACAAGCTATAGTTCATCTGTTCCCCTTGTTCGCTATGCTTTTTCAGATTTAGGTGGGGTTATATCATTTAAAGAATTGTTAGAAAAATGCAAGACAGTAGGAGTAGATATTTTGACCGAAGCGAAAAAAGTTGGTATTTCAAACAAAGTATTTAATTTGCCTATAGTTTATCTATTTACGCGAAGTGATTTTGTTATTGTATTTCGTGGAGCAAATATTTATTCAGAAGAAATTAGAACAGCACTTGATAGAAAAGAATTATCAAAATTTATTACAGGCAAAGCTACTATTCTAAAGAAAGAAAATAAATCATTAAATTCAGTCCTTGAGATAAATATTGAGTTAAAAAAGAATGTTTTTATGACACCTATGCTAAAAAAACAAATTGCCGATTATATTGTAGAAGAATTACGTTCGAGAAATTCTGAATATGCCTATCTATATTCTCTAGAGGGGAAAAAAGTTTATCCTAAAATTATTGGCTGGCCATACCATCATCATAAATATTTTAGCGGTAACGGAAAGCAACAATGGGTAAAATAATGTTTTGTCGTATGTGTTTATATTTTATGCTATAATATCTACTGTATGGCAAACAACTACGATGCTTGGAAAGTTTCTGTCACTGATTTTGAAGAACAGAAATCGGATTACGATAAACTCCTTTTTTTCTTAAGGTTTGGTATTCTTGCCCCTTCGAGTCATAATTCTCAACCATGGGAATTCCAAATTGACGTGGAGAAATTATCTATAAATGTTTTTAAATCAAAAGTACGAGTACTACCAGTTGGTGATCCTAACGATGACTTATCATATGTGAGTATAGGATGTACAGTAGAAAATATTGTTGTTACGGCTGATTATTTTGGATATACAGTTAGTGTTGTTTATGAAGAAAATCCACAAATAGAACTATGTGCAATATTACAATTTACACAAGACCACTCGAAAAGTATAGATTCTAGTCACTTAATACACCAAATTAAAAGACGTATTGTTAATCGTGGTAAATATGAACAGAGAAATCTCCCAGATGAATTTCTAGAAAAAATTCAAAAATTTTCAACCACAGATCATAAAGTAGTACTTATACAAGATTCTCAAACTATTGCTGATATTGGTAAGATTGCCAATTATGCTTCTATACAATTAATGAGTTCTTATTTGTTTAGAAGGGAATTATCAACTCATGTAAAGAATAATTTTACCGAATCTTATGTTGGTATTCCTGCTTTTGGTATGCAAATTCCTGGTATATTATCCTTAATAGTACCTAATCTCATTAAGTTATTTAATATGGATAAGTTTAGTGAAAAACAAAATACTGCTCTATTCACAAAGTATACTCCAGAAATTATTGTATTAACTTCAAAAAATAATACTAAGAAAGATAAATTAATAATTGGAAGAATGTATCAAAATATAGCTCTTAATGCTATATCTCAAGACATAAAAACTTCTCCATGGGGGTCAGTGAGTGTTTATAGTGAATCGAATAAAGAATTACAAAAAGTCTTAAATACTGAGTTTTATCCAGAATTTTTATTTAGAATAGGTTATAATAATAAAGACCCACATCATAGTCCAAGATTATTAGTTAATAGTGTAATTAAAAAATAAATGTTTCAATCAGGCATAAATTTAGATTTATTAACGGTAGGTGTTTCTGTTGCAGGAACAGGCTTACTTGGTTTTGTTGTTTATTTTAGTAATAGAAAAAGTCTAACGAATAAAATATTTTTTATTTTTTCGATGGTTACATTGGCATGGGGTGTAACTAATTATTTAAATTATAATATCAATAATGATTTATTAATTTTGTGGACTATTCGATTTGTAATATTTTTTGCAGTTCTTCAATCTTTGTCTTTTTTTACATTAATGTTTGTATTTCCTCAAGAAGTCATAATATTTCCTAAATGGTTTAAGATTGGGGTCATTCCGATTGCTTTTGCTACAGCTATTTTAACATTAACCCCTTATGTATTTTCTTCAATTACCAGAGTTCCAGGGGATGTTGTGTCACATCCTGTTCCAGCTTCAGGAATATTTATATTTATTTTTGTAGCCCTCTCATTGGTTATTAGTGGATTTGTGGTAATTTTAAGAAAATTAAATTTAGCTAAAGATGAACTACGTTCCCAAATAAATTTAATTGTTGTAGGTGTATTAATAATGTTTACATCAATAATTTTATTTAATCTTATTTTACCTGTAATGTCTGATAATACACGATATATACCCCTTGGAGCACTTTTTACATTTCCTTTTGTAATATTTACAGCTGTGGCTATTTTAAAACGACATTTATTTAATATAAAAGTTGCAGCAACGGCAGTTTTAGTATTTATACTTTCTGTTGTTCTACTCGTTGAAGTTATATTTTCCGAAACATTATTAATGATTATATTTAGAGGGTGTGTATTCTTTTTGTTCCTTGTTTTTGGTATAAATCTAATACGTAGTGTTATAAAAGAAATAAGGCAACGTGAAAGATTAGAAGTATTAAGATTGAAATTAGAGCAATCAAATAGCGACCTAGAAAATGCCAATGAAAAGTTGAAAGGACTTGATAAATTGAAGAGTGAATTCGTGTCGCTGGCTTCACATCAGCTACGAAGCCCACTGACAGCCATAAAGGGTTATGCTTCCATGGTTGTGGATGGAGACTATGGTGAAGTGAATAAGGAAGCCAAGGATGCTATCTCTCGTATATATGAATCCAGTCAGAACTTGGCTAAAATTGTGGAAGACTTACTGAACGTGTCTAAGATTGAGCAGGGAGGCATGAAGTATGATATGGCTCCATTTGATATGAATGAAGTTGCAGAGTCTGTGACCAAAGAACTTTCCATTGTTGCAGAAGGCAAGGGTCTCAAAATGAACTTCTTGTCAGAAGGTGTGAAGGATTGTATGGTTAATGGTGACAAGGACAAGATTCGCCAAGTTGTTATAAACTTTGTCGATAACTCCATCAAATACACAAAGACAGGGGAGATAAATGTGAAAGTCGAAAAAGTGGGGGACAAGGTTTTGTTCTCCGTAAAGGATACAGGTATGGGTATGACTCCAGAGATCAAGGCTACACTGTTCCAGAAGTTTGCTCGTGGTGAAGGTGCTCGTATGAACACTTCCGGCACGGGCTTGGGCTTGTACCTCACCAAGGAGATCTCAGAAGCTCATGGAGGCCGTGTATACGTTGAGTCCGAAGGCATGGGCAAAGGCTCGACCTTCTTCATGGAACTTGGAGCGGTTAAATAATTAGGAATTATAAATTAAAAATCTTCCCCTAGGCCTTGCCTAGGGGAAGATTTTTGGGATTAAATTTTTAACAACTTAGCTACATAATCAATATCTTTATCTCCACGACCTGAAAGATTCACGATAATAATTTTGTCTTTACTAAGAGTTGGAGCTAGATTCATTACATAAGCTATGGCATGAGCACTTTCTAAAGCTGGAATAATTCCCTCAACTTTAGACAATTCTAAGAATGCCTTAATTGTCTCATCATCAGAAGCTCTAGTATATTCTACTCTTCCAATATCTTTCAGATAAGCATGAATAGGGCCAACTCCTGGATAGTCTAATCCAGATGCAATGGAGTGAACACTGTTGGGTTCTCCATTTTTATCTTGTAATACAATCGTCTTCATACCATGTATGACTCCCTCTGTTCCATAAGTAATAGTAGCTGCATGTTCACCAACTCCTGATCCGATACCTGCTGGTTCAACACCTACAAGTTTAACTTCATCATCAAGAAATTCATGAAATAATCCAATAGCATTAGAGCCACCACCAACACAGCCTATTACATAATCTGGTAATCTATCTTCCTGTTTCAATATTTGTTCTTTTGCTTCCTTGCCAACAATAGATTGAAAATCTCTAACTATCATAGGATATGGATGAGGTCCCACTACTGAACCTATAGCAAAGAATGTTGTCTTGTATTCATTTATAAATGTTGCAAAAGCGCTATCAACTGCATCCTTGAGACACTTACCTCCTGACGTAACTTCTACAACTTTAGCACCTAGTAATTTCATACGGATTACATTTGGATGTTCCTTTTCTATATCAATAGAACCCATATGTATTTCGCACTCAAGACCAAGTAGGGCAGCAGCGGTAGCTAGAGCCACTCCATGCTGACCTGCTCCAGTTTCTGCTAAAACTTTATTCTTACCCATTCTTTTTGCTAGTAATACTTCTCCAAGACAATGATTTATTTTATGGGCACCAGTGTGATTCAGATCTTCTCGCTTAAGATATATTTTTGCTCCACCAAGCTTTGTTGATAAATTTTTAGCAAAGTAAAGAGGGGAAGGACGCCCAACATAATTTGTAAGTAAGTCTCTATATTCTTTCTGGAAATCAGGATCATTTTTTGCTTTTATATATTCTCTTTCTATTTCCTTAAGAGGCTCTACTAGCTGTGGAGGTATGAAACTTCCGCCAAATTTTCCATAATATCCACTTTCATCTGGTAAATTCTTTAATGATTTAATATTGTTTTTCATATAATTTAAGTTTAAAATAATAATTTATAAGCAATAAACACAATGTTATTTGCGCCAGAATTCAGTACAATGTTGTTTAAAAATAAATTTTTCCATAATTTAATAAGTTACAAATAAAAAAAGCCCACGTTTTGTGGGTATATTCTTGTTAATATTTTAGAAATAAATTATAAATACAACAAAAGATTACCCACTTATGTGAGCTGTCCACCATGCTATATTGGTATAATTTGCTTGTTTAACCATATTTTGATTATAAAATATAAATATCTTTATTGCAATACCATTAAAATGCACTAGGCAAGACCTAGTGCATTTTAATTTATTCATGCTACATTTTACTTATTTCATATCCTCCTTCTACATCTTTTACTTCATAGCCCATTTTTTTTATTTGGTCTCTTAGCTCGTCGCTCTTTTGCCAGTCTTTCTGATTGCGGGCGAGGAGTCGCTCTTCGGCTAAGTTTTTAACTTCATTTGGTATTACTTCTTCCTTTATATTACTCAAACCAAGCCCCAAGACTTTATCAAAGTCGAGGATGGTGGCAAGTTTGTCTGCATTGGAAATGCCGTACTTGAATACTTCATTGAGGACAGCTAGAGCCTTCGGCATATTCAAGTCATCGTTGATACTATCTAGGAATCTCTCTTTTAACTCCATATTTACAAAACCTACATCCTTACCTAAAGCTTTCACCTTATTTAAAAGATTGTTGTAACTTGTTTCTGCTTGCACTACTATCTCACTATTCCATTCCATTTGCTTTCTATAGTGCACTCCAAACGTAGCGAAACGGTACACAAGAGGACTAATATCTTTATCTAAGAATTCACTTTTGAGAGTGAGGAAATTGCCAGTACTCTTGGCCATTTTCTCGCCATCCTTGATATTCATAAATTCTCCGTGAATCCAGTAGTTGACCCAAGGCTCCTTGCCAGTAGCACTTTCTGTTTGGGCAAGCTCGTTGGTATGGTGAATACTTATATGATCTACTCCTCCTGCATGAATATCGAAATGTTCTCCCAAGTACTTCACACTCATAGCCGAGCATTCTATGTGCCAGCCGGGGAAACCGACACCCCAAGGACTCTCCCACTCCATTTGCCTTTTGGTATCCTTTGGTGAGAATTTCCAAAGAGCGAAATCTGTAGCGTTCCTCTTCTCGTCGTTTACTTCCACCCGTGCGCCTTCTTTTAGGTCTTCCAACTTCTGATGAGAAAGCTTGGTATAATCCTTCACTTTCCCTGTATCAAAATATATTCCATCACTTGTTTTATAAGTAAAACCTTTCTTTTCTAATACTTCTATCATTTCTATTTGCTCATCTATGTTCTCTGTTGCTTTACAGAATATGTCAGGGAAAATGATATTCAAGTTTAGCAAATCTTCTTTGAATCCTTCCGTATAGAATTCCGCTATCTGCCAAGCTGACTTGTTCTCCTTTTTGGATTCCTTCTCTATTTTGTCTTCGCCCATGTCTCGGTCACCAGTTAGGTGCCCGACGTCGGTAATGTTCATGACATGCTTCACTTTGTAGTCATTGTAAGCTAGCACTCTCTTCAACACATCTTCAAATACATAAGTACGCATATTGCCTATGTGGGCATAGTTGTAGACCGTAGGCCCGCAAGTATACAAGCCTACATCCATACCTGATATTGGCTTGAATTCTTCTTTCTCTCTGGATAGTGTGTTGTATAATTTTAAAGCCATATGAATATAATGAGTAGTATTATTAATGAAATGATAATGATTGTTTGCCTTTTAATCTTTCTTTTGTTTTTATTTAAGGCTTCTTTTAGATTCTGGACTTCATTTACCTTCGATATTAAATCTTTGTGATTATTCAAATGAATGTTCTTGATTAAGTAAGCTAGGAGTAATCTGTGGCTATTTATCTTTTCTCCCCCTACCACATCAAGCTCAACTTCGTTGGAGAATTCGCTGAATGCTTGCATGGGTTCGTTGTGAATAGAAAGGAAAAAGTTGTCATTTACAAAGAAGACTAGCTTGCCCGCAACTGATATATAAATATAGTCGTAATTGATATCCACAAAGTCCTCTCGTCTACTGCTGGTGATTCTATCTTTTATAATACTTGGTATAGGGTACTCTCCAAAGGCGTGCTCGATCTCTTCTTCCCTTGGTGATTCCAAATCAATCCAATTGAGCTCTTTATGGTTGTATTTTGAAATCATATTCTTCTAGTATACAGCCCCTATTGCTTTTTTCAAAATTTTTGTGTATTATGAGTCCTGTGGAAAACCTATGTATTTAAAGGCTTTCTATAACACATAAATATTATGGCTACAGTTAAAAAAACAATCAAAGAAAAGAAGGCAGAAAGCAAGGAATTTGCAGTTATTCTTACTGGTGGCAAGCAGTACAAAGTCGCAGTTGGGGACATCCTAAAGGTTGAAAAGCTTGATGGAGAATTCGCAATTGGAGACAAAATAACTTTTGATAAAGTCCTTCTAGTAGACAACGGCGTAGATACCACTATCGGAAGCCCTTATATTAAAGGAGCTACAGTAGAGTCCCTCTTCGTTAAGCTTGGTAAACACAAAACAGTCAAAGTAGTTAAATACCTCCAAAAAAGCCGATACTTGAAGAAGAACGGTCACCGCCAACCATTCATGGAAGTCAAAATCTCCGCAATCAAATAATACTCGTTAAAAAACCACCAGCCCCGAAGCTTTGCTTCGGGGCTGGTTCTGTATTTGACTAATATATCCATAAGTTGTAATGTGGAAGAAAAAATTGTTTTTTTAATCAAAAACTAAATGTTATAAGTTATGAAGAAATTTAGAATTTATAGATGTTTACCCTTCAAGGTTTGGCATCAGCCATTTGAAAAAGATGGTAGTGAATGGCGTATTGGCGGTTACAGGGATGAGTGTAGTTGTCCTTATGAAAATCATACAGATGTAAGGTATTTAGACTACAAAGATCCTTTACATCTAAAAGAAATTCTTTCTCTGGAAAAAGGAACGAAACTTTTAACTTTCTATTCATGGGAAGGTGAAGAGCATTTTTCATTTCACACTTTTGAAAGGATTGATTTCTATTCTGATTTTATGCGTCTTATTTTTCAAGAAGAAGTTGATGTTTGTGAATATGGCGGACAAGGGGAACAATTTACATCCCTTAGACTTATTGCTGTTATTGATGATGCAGATGAAATCAGTGCTTTTGGGAATATTGGAGACATAAATGTCTTTATGGAGGAGCTATCAAAAATATCTGGTTCTTCAATTGAAGAGATAAAAAAGCAAATAGAAGAATTGGATACAATGCTTATTCCACCAGAACTAAAAATTTCTACAAAAGAGATCACTGAAGATGCCAAGAAGTCTGGTAGACTCGCTAAAATTTTCTATTAAATGAACCTTTTTTATTAACTAAAAAATCACCGAAACATCAAGTCGGTGATTTTTTTATGCTCTATTTCTTAATGCATTTTTGATTGTTTCGGAGTCGGAGTATTCGAGTTCGGTGCCGGTGGAAAGGCCACGGCCGAGGGAGACTATTTTGAATTTGTAAGTTTTCTCTAGTGTGTCGAGTATTTCGCGTAAGTACATGTCAGTGTGTTCACCTTGAGGGTTGAGAGAGAGGGCAAGGATAACTTCTTTGAGACTGTGGTCTTTGGCTTGCTTCTCAATATTTCGAAGTAATTCCTTCGTGCGGACGAAAGTTGGAGTATCCTTTGTAACTATTGGTACAAGTCCGCCAAGTATAAAGTACATACCACTATAATTTTTACTTCTTTTTATATTCTCATAATCTGCATCTTTCTCAACTATTAGAAGGGAAGACTTGTCAGTCTTTGGATTGCTACATACGTCGCAAAGTTGGTCTTGCGTGGATTGGAAGAATAGGAAGCATGATGGGCACTGGTGAATAGTATTCTTCAAGTCAAGAACTTTGTCTCCAAGCTCTTTCACATAAGTGGGATTCTTGTGAAGCAGAAAATACACAAAACGCTTGGCTTGCCTTTCGCCAATCCCTGGGAATTCCTTAAAATATTCTGTAAGTTTTTCTATTGGATTCATCCCGTACAAAATAAAAATTATTTTTTCTTTTTATTTTATTATTAATTATTGTTTAATATATTTATTATTTATTTTAATATCACGTAAATTTCGTACGGGACTAAAATTGATCCATTCCACCACCTGTGTTACCAGATGGAGCAAATTGATGTCCACCCGTTTTATCAATAGATACGAAAGTTGTTGTCTTCTCATCGAAGTAAAGGTCAACCTTACCGACTGGTCCATTACGGTGCTTCTCGATAAGTATTTCGGCGATGTTTGTCTTCTCACTTTCATCTTTACCTTTATCTTCTCTATGTATGAACATCACGATGTCGGCATCCTGCTCAATGGATCCTGAATCACGAAGGTCAGAAAGGCGAGGACGTCCTCCACGAGACTCCACAGCACGAGAAAGCTGTGAGAGCGCAAGGACTGGTACGTCAAATTCTTTCGCAAGTGATTTGAGCGAACGAGATATCTCTGTAACTTGGTTCACCATGTTGTCGTAATTCTTTGAAGTCGACATCAGCTGTAAGTAGTCGACTATGATAAGTCCTATACCATGCTCAGCTCTGATACGACGACAGACGGAACGCATACGAACAATAGAGTTACCAGCCATGTCGTCTACGAAGATAGGAGCCTTCGATAAACTATCGAGAGAGTCGCGGATTTTAGCAAACTCACTTTCAGCTGTAAGGTTACCAGTACGTAGATTCCAAGCATTAACGCGTGACTGAGCGGCTAGCATTCTGTCGACGAGTTGCTGAGTACTCATTTCAAGCGAGAAGATGACAGTAGGTGTGCCGTGATTCATAGCAGCTTGGCGAGCGATGTCGAGAGCTAAGGTCGTTTTACCCATAGAAGGACGAGCAGCAAGGATGATAAGGTCGGACTTCTGAAGTCCAGAAAGGTATTGATCAAGATCATGAAAGCCTGTCGGTACTCCACGAAGCTCCCCCTTACTCTCATGAAGCTTCTCCAAGCGCTCCCACGCTTCAGGCAAGCTATCCTTCAAAGAGGCGAAGGCGTGTCCGGACATATTGTTGTTGATACCCATCATTCTCTTCTCGGCCTGATCTAGAACTTCAAATACATTTTCTACTTCTTCTTTGAATCCCATTTCAGATATATCAGAACCAGCATCAACTATTTTCCTCAATAGATGCTTCTGAGAGACTATGTCTGCATAATATTTAATATTGGTCGAAGCGGGGACAGAGTTGCTAAGCTCAGTCAGGTAGCTGTTGCCACCTACAGAGTCTAGCATTCCTTTCTCTTTTAATTTCTGGGAGACTGTTAGGAGGTCAATAGGGTCGCCTTTACTAGAAAGCTCCAGCATTATTTTGTAAATATTGGCATGCTTGGCGACGTAGAAAGAGCTTTCATTTACTATATCGTTGATTTCATGTATTGCAGATGGGCGGAGCATTATAGAACCCAAGACGGCCTTTTCTCCATCGATACTTTGTGGAGGGATACGGATGTTTGATTTATTGTTTGATGCCATTTTGTCATTGTATCAGTTCGGATTGATAGTACCAAATTACTTTTCAGGATAAGTGTGTTACTAATATGTGCAAAACTTTCATATTTTTGATATTATATAGGGTATATGAAAAAACGTTTATTATCTGGCATACAGCCATCAGGAACTATACATATTGGTAACTATTTTGGAGCTATCAAGCAGTTTGTCGACTTTCAAGATCAGTACGATTCCTCTATCTTTATAGCAGACCTGCACGCCATCACGACAGTACAAAACAAGAGTACTTTATCGTCCAATATATTAAGTGTGGCTATGGATTACCTGGCTTGCGGACTTGATCCAAAGAAAGTATGCCTTTTCAAACAATCAGATATTCCTGAAGTAGCAGAGCTTGCTTGGTACTTTAATTGCATTACCACAATGCCATACCTAGAGCGTGCTACTGCATATAAAGATGCAGGAATGAAAGCCAAAGAAGTAAACGTTGGACTTTTCGACTATCCTATCCTTATGTCTGCCGATATTTTAATACAAGATGCCGACGTTGTACCTGTGGGTTCAGATCAAAAGCAACACATAGAATATGCTCGTGATACAGCAATAAAGTTTAACAATATTTATGGAGAGACTTTTAAACTTCCAGAACCTGTAATAATGAAAGAAGTTGCTATCGTACCAGGGACAGATGGTCGGAAGATGAGTAAAAGCTATGGCAACATAATTCCACTTTTCGGTACAGACGAGCAAATCAGAAAAGCTGTCATGAGTATAGTAACAGATTCGAAGAGTCCATCTGAACCTAAGAATCCCGAAGAGTGCAACATCTTCGCTCTTCATAAACTTTTCTTGAAAGGAGAAGAACTTGAAAACTTGAAGAAAAGATATAAAGATGGTGGACTAGGATACAAAGAATCTAAAGATATGCTTTATGAAGAAATTGTTTCTTTTATAAAACCTATGCGTGAAAATAGAGAATATTATGAGAAAAATATAGATGAAGTTAAAAGTATTTTGAAAGAGGGAGGCGAAAAAGCTAAAAATAATATTAATGCAAAAATGCAACTTATTAGAAATAATGTAGGAGTAAATTTATGAAATATATCAGAATTTTATTTACAATAGCGTTCGGTATTATTTATTGGCCGGTGAATATTGTCCATACAAAAGTCCAGAAATGGTACTTTGCAGAAAAGAAGAAGGATATAATCATCTGGTATCTATTCACTCCATTCTACTGGATTATCGTAGCCATCACTTTCATCATTTCTGTGCCGTATGAATTCATCATAGCTAGGGATATACATTAATTATTTTATTATCAAATTATCACTTATTTAAACATATGCAACGTACTTATATTAAAGATTTAAAAGATTTTATCGGTTCCACTGTCTCCATTTCTGGCTGGGTAGATGTACGTCGCGATCAAGGGAAGATGGTATTCATGGACATGAGAGATATGACTGGAAAGGTACAATGCGTAGTCTTGCCTAACCATGTAGAAGCCATGGAGCAAGTCAAAGAAGTGCGTACAGAGTGGGTACTTTCTATAACTGGCATAGTGAATAAACGCCCTGAGAGAAATATAAAAGAAGGAGTTCTAAATGGTGATATTGAACTTGAAATAACAGATATTGAGATCTTAAATAAAGCTAAGACTCCTAATTTCGATGTAACTTCTGATGGGAAAGAAATTAATGAAGAATCTAGACTTACTTATCGTTACTTAGATCTAAGAAGACCTAGAATGCAAAAGAATATTCGTAACCGTCACAAAATAGCAAAATTTGTTCGTGACTTTTTGGATAAAGAAAATTTCATAGAAATAGAGACTCCAATATTAACCAAGTCTACTCCAGAAGGAGCCAGAGATTATATTGTACCTTCAAGACTTTATAAGGGTACATTTTACGCACTTCCACAATCTCCTCAACAATACAAGCAATTACTTATGGCATCAGGAATGGAAAAATATTTCCAAATTGCTAGATGTATGAGAGATGAAGATACTCGAGGTGACAGACAGCCTGAATTTACTCAACTCGATATGGAAATGAGTTTTGTAAAGAAAGAAGATGTAATGGCTGTGAATGAGAAACTTTTAATTGAGTTAGTCTCCAATTTATATCCACATAAAAAAATTCAAGAAATTCCTTTTCCTAGAATTTCATATAAAGATGCAATAGAAAAGTATGGCAATGATCGTCCAGATATACGTAATGATAAAAATGATCCAGATTTGCTTGCTTTTTGTTGGGTTGTAGATTTTCCATTTTTTGAAAGAACTGATAAGTCTGATAATCCAAACACAGAAGGAGAATGGACGTTTACTCACAATCCATTTTCTGAACCAATTAAGGATCACAAACAGTGGCTTTTAGAAGGGGAAAAGTTGGGAGATATTCTTACGACTCAGTACGACATAACCTTGAATGGTTATGAAATCGGCGGTGGAAGTATAAGAGCTCATGAAGCAGAAACTTTGCGCAAGGTCTTAAATATTATTGGTCATAAAGATGAAGATATTGATAGGAATTTTGGTCATATGTTGAATGCTTTCCAAACAGGTACACCTCCTCATGGTGGTATAGCTTGGGGGTTCGATAGACTTATAATGCTTCTTGAAAATGAACCAAATATTCGTGAAGTTATTGCTTTCCCTAAAACAGGAGAAGGCAAAGATTTAATGATGGAATCACCATCTGTTGTATCAGAAAAGCAACTTAAAGAACTTGGTATCAATATAATTAAAAAGTAATATGGAGACGGAAGGTATCACATCTACCTATAAAGTTCGGGCGGGGACCTTTGAGGGGCCACTTGATGTATTGCTTTCGCTTATAGAGGCTCGGAAGCTTTTTGTGAATGAAATATCACTGGGAGATGTGACCAACGACTACATAGCTTATGTGAAGTCTTTAAGTGAAGAAAGTAGAAACATAAATGATGTATCATACTTTGTACTAATAGCGGCAACTTTGATATTGATCAAGTCTAAGTCTTTACTTCCCAATCTGGCTTTGACTGAAGATGAAAATGAAAAGATAGTAGATCTTGAGGCAAGACTACGACTTTACCAGATTATCAAAAATGCTGGAATTGATATTAAGGCAAATTTCGGAGCAAAGATTATATTTACACCTACTGATCGTATCTGGAGTGAGCCAATATTTGCTCCAGATCCACTTATCACAGTAGCCAACATTGCCAAGTCCATAGCAGACGTCCTCGCAGAAGTTCCCAAGAAAGAGGCCAAGTTGCCAGAAGTTGAAGTGAAGAAGATTATAAATATCGATGAAGTTATCAATAGTCTGACGAGTCGCATACAGACAGCCATGAACCTTTCATTCCGAGAATTTTCTAAAAGTCATGGGGCAGGAGATGCTGAGGAGGCCAAGGTGCACGTTATCGTTTCTTTTCTCGCTATGTTAGAATTGGTAAGAGAAGGATTGATAGATGTAATACAGAATGCAACTTATGGTGATATTAATATAAATAAACAAGAAAATTATGGAAATTAATTTAGAATCAAAAATTGAAGGTTTGCTTTTCTATAAAGGGGAAGATGTCTCTATCAAGAAGTTGGCAGAACTTCTGAATGTGAGCGAAGAAGAAATAAATGAAGCCTTGGGTAAGCTAGAGCAGTCTCTGACTGGTCGTGGACTAGTACTTGTACGCAAGGATGATAGAGTCGTACTAGGTATTACAGGCGAGCTTTCAAGCTTGATAGAATCAATCCGCAAAGAAGAAATTACCAAGGAACTTTCCAAGGCAACTCTCGAGACTCTGTCTATCATTCTATACAAAAATGGCGTATCTCGAAGCGAGATCGACTATATTCGTGGAGTGAATTCAAGCTTCATACTTCGCAATTTACTTGTGCGTGGACTCATAGAGAAGGTAGTAGATAGTAAGGACAGTAGAAGATTACTTTATCGTCCTACATTCGAAACTCTCTCTTATATGAATGTCACTTCCATTACAGAACTTCCAAATTATAGAGAGGTAGTGGCTTCCTTATCAGGTGTTATAAATCAAAACGAAAATACCAATGACTAACGCTATCAAAATTTTCTTGCCGGCTGTTATCAGCTTCATTGTAGGTATAATACTGACTCCTATAGCTACACACTACTTTTACAAGTACAGAATGTGGCGCAGAATTTCCAGAGACAACAACCTACCTGAAAATTCAAATAATGTTTTCAATAAAATCCACGATCACAATGCTGAAGTTTCTACTCCTCGAACTGGTGGTATGATTATCTGGATTTCAGTTATCTTGACGCTGGCGGTCGTAAGTCTTCTGGATTATTTATTTGTAAGTGAATTATCAAACAAGATGTACTTTATCAGTCGTAGTCAGACGCTTCTGCCATTCTTCACTTTAATAGTGGCCTCACTGATAGGACTAGGAGACGACTTCCTGCAAATATTTGGAAAGGGAAAGTGGACGACCGATCCCATGGTACTAAGGTACATCAAGATTGGAATTATACTGTCTCTAGGAATTATCATCGGTATGTGGTTTTATGTGAAGCTTGGATATTCTAGTATCTATATTCCTTGGTATGGATTTGTAAATCTTGGATATTTATTTATTCCATTCTTCATTCTTGTCATGATATCTTTGTGGTCATCTAGTGTTATAGATGGAGTAGATGGACTCTCTGGTGGAGTTCTAGCTTCTATATTTACTGCTTATACACTTATTGCATTTTTCAATAATCAAGTTGAACTAGCCACCTTCTGTGCTGTTATTACTGGTGGTACACTTGCATTCCTCTGGTTCAACATTCCTCCTGCCAGATTCTATATGGGAGAGACGGGCATGATAGGGCTCACTGTAACTCTCTCGGTCATTGCTTTCCTAACGCATACAGTTCTACTACTACCTATAATTGCATTTCCACTTTTCATTACATCTCTTTCAAATGTCATCCAGATAGGCTCCCGCAAACTTCGCAATGGCAAGAAGGTTTTCCTTTTTGCACCACTTCACCACCATTTTGAAGCTCTCGGCTGGCCTAAATACAAAGTCACAATGCGTTACTGGATTGTAAGTATCATCACAGCTATTCTCGGAGTTATCATTTCGATTATAAGTTAATAGAGAGGGCAATATGGCATCTAATAGTAATAAAATAGATAGAATTTTTTTTGGTATAGTTCTCTCACTTATTTTAATTGGAGTGGTTATGTTTATTTCCGCATCGCTTGGAATATTGAACAAAAATGAATCCAAGTTCTACGCCGTCATTTTCAATCAATTAATCTTTGGACTCATTGGTGGGCTTGTCGCATTTTATTTTGGACTGAAGATTCCATATAAATTCTGGCGACAGTATTCACTGCCTCTCTTCATTGTCTCCATCATAGCTACAACCTTGGTCTTCGTACCAGGACTCGGCATGGCTCACGGAGGATCGAGAAGATGGATAGAATTCTTCGGAGTATCATTACAGCCAGTTGAATTCTTGAAAATTGGATTCGTTATTTATTTTGCTGCTTGGCTCTCTTGGGTCAAAGGCAGAGTACAAGACTTTCGTTTTACACTACTTCCTCTAATCGTATTGCTTGGAGTTATTTCTGCTGTCCTTATTAGACAACCGGACACCAAGAGTCTAATACTTATTACAGTCACAGGACTTGTAATGCTTTTTATATCAGGTACTCCTTGGAAATATATTTTAGGATTATTCTTAGTTGCTGTTATGGCCTTCATAATTCTTGCTCTTACGACTCCTTATCTGAGAAGTAGAATTAATACTTTCATAAATCCAAGTGCCAATGGAAGTACCTCCTCTTATCAGATTCAGCAGTCACTCATAGCTGTAGGATCAGGAGGTATAGCTGGTAGAGGCTTGGGGCAGAGTATTCAGAAGTTTAACTATTTGCCAGAGCCACAAGGGGACTCTATCTTTGCAGTGGTTGGGGAAGAAGTCGGATTTATTGGTTCTGCTATTATTGTCTGCTTGTATGTGGCTTTCGCTTTGCGTGGATATCGTATTGCTCACTATGCCCCAGACTCATTCTCTAAACTTTTTGTTATTGGAATTATCACTATCATCACTGCCCAATCCTTCATGAACATAGCATCTATCATTGGAGTCTTTCCACTGACTGGTGTACCTCTCGTCTTCATGTCGCACGGTGGTACCGCACTCCTCCTAGATATAGGTCTAATGGGCATAGTCCTCAATATTTCAAAGTTCCAAAAGAAGACAACCTAGAAAAAATTACATAAATACGCTATAATTACAAAATATGAAAATATTACTTACAGGAGGGGGGACTGGTGGGCACTTTTACCCGCTTATAGCTATAGCAGAGAAATTAATAGAGCAAACAGACAAACAAAAGATAGTGGATCTGAAGCTTTATTATATGTCCGATAAGCCCTACGACAAGCGTATGCTTACTGAAAATGGTATCAACTTTGTCCAAGTGCCAGCTGGCAAAATGCGTTTGTATTTCTCCCTCAAGAATATTTCAGACTTTTTCAAAACACTTTCTGGTATGTTCATAGGCTTCTTCAGTATGTTCTTTATTTACCCTGATGTAGTTATCTCCAAGGGTGGATATGCTGCTTTCCCTGCAGTTTTTGCTGCTAAGTTGCTACGCATACCTGTCATTGTACATGAGTCAGACTCTTTCCCTGGTAGACTCAATGTATGGACTGCCAAGTTTGCCAAGAAGGTAGCCATTTCTTGGCCTGAAGCTATAGAATATCTACCCAAAGAGAAGACAGCTCTCACAGGTCAGCCAATAAGGAAAAACATTTTACACGGTGATAGTGAGGGTGCTTATGAATTCTTCAAGTTGGAATCAACGCTCCCAGTTATCTTGGTTGTTGGTGGTTCATCTGGCGCGGAGATAATTAACAACATTATGATAGAAGTATTACCTGACTTGCTTTCTAAGTATCAAATAATTCACCAGACAGGAATAAATAATATTGATGATGTGCTAGGACGGTCAAAGCTTGTAATGGAGAATAATGCAAACATAGCTCGATATGTAGCACTTCCTTACCTTAATAATCTAGCCACAAGGAAAGCGGCAGGCATCGCAAACATCATTATCTCAAGAGCAGGCTCTGCTATATTTGAGATATCTTCATGGGGTATACCTTCGATTATAATTCCTATTACGAAGTCAAATGGTGACCATCAAAGGAAGAATGCTTACAATTATGCACGTACCGGTGCTTGTGAAGTTATAGATGAAGCGAATCTTACTCCTCATTTACTGATTTCAGAAATTGACAAAATGATGAATAGTAAAGAAAAATTGGACAAAATGAAAGAGTCAGCTCTAGCCTTTGCAAATCCTCTAGCCGCAGAGAAAATTGCCGAGGAAGCTATTATAATAGCCTTAAGCCACGAAGAACAATAACTGTATATTTATGATAGAAAACAAACAACAAAAAGTAGTTACTCGTTTTGCCCCGTCTCCTACAGGCTTTTTACACATTGGTGGAATACGAACTGCTTTGTATGCATGGGCTTATGCTAAGAAAAATAATGGCACTTTTATATTAAGAATTGAGGATACCGACAAGGCTCGAGAGGTAGGAGGTTCTATAGATCATATTATTGAATCACTTAAGTGGATTGGTATAGATTGGAGTGAAGGTCCAGATATAAGTGGGCCCAATGCTCCATACAAGCAATCTGAGAGACTAGCTTCATATCAGAAATATGCCAAAATTTTAGTTGAGAAAGGTTTGGCTTATGCTGATCCTTACACAGAAGAAGAGGTGGAATCTTTCAGGAAAAAAGCTGAGGAAGAAAAGAGGCCATTTCTATATCGTGACCATAGACCCGAGAATCCTCCTGTGTGGGATGGTACTAAACCTCTTCGATTTAAAATCACAGACGTTAAAAGTTATGAATGGGTAGATGAAGTTAGAGGAAAGTTAAAAGCAGGGCCAGAAGCTCTTGATGATTTTATTTTAATAAAAAGTGATGGCTATCCAACTTACAACTTTGCACATATTATAGATGACCTTGAAATGGGAGTAACCCATATAATGAGAGCTGATGAATTTATATCTTCAACTCCAAAGTTTCTTGCACTTTATGAAGCACTTGAATTAGAAAGACCCTCTTTTGTCACACTGCCTCCAATTATGGGAGCCGATGGTAAGAAGAAATTGGGTAAAAGAGATGGAGCAAAAGATTTCTTAGAATATAGGAATGAGGGATACTTGCCAGATGCAATGATTAACTTCTTGGCATTTATAGGATGGAATCCGGGTGGAGAAAAGGAAATTTTAACTAAAGAAGAATTTATAAATCTATTTGACATTAAACAAATTCATATAAGTGGAGGTGGTTTTAACGAAGAAAAGCTTGATTGGATAAACAAGGAGCACATCAAAAGATTGCCAGAAGAAGAACTAGAGAAGAATATTTTTGCTTGGCTTCCACAAGAATTACATATTAAAAAATTAATTCCTCTTATAGTAGAACGGATTTCTAAATTTAGCGATATTAAGACAATGGTGGATAGTGGTGAACTTGATTTCTTCTACAAAGAGCCTGCATATGAAGCATCTAAGTTAATATATAAAGATGTTTCTTCTCAAAAAATTAAAAGTAATTTAGAAGAAGCATTAGATAGTCTTCAAATGACAGAAGAGGAGGACTTTACTTTCGAGAAGATCAAAGCTCTCCTTATGGATATAGCGAATCATATGGACTCTAGAGGTGAAGTGCTTCATCCTATACGTTTTGCTCTCTCTGGACTCGATAAATCACCTGATCCATTTATTCTAGCTGATATTTTAGGCAAAAAGGAAACTATAACACGTATAAACAAAGCAATTTCTATCTTAAGTTTATAATCTGGTATAATAGAAAGAGTAATGAGGAAGATTATATTCAGTACAATTTTTGTTGTTTTAGCTATTTTCGCTTTTTCTTTGCGCTCGTCTGCACAGAGCATAGAAGAGCTTCAGGCTCAGATAAATAATACAAATAACCAGATCGAGAAGCTCAATAAGGAGATACAGGCTCTTTCGAACCAGATTGCAGAGACTGGGCTACAGAAGAAGACCTTGTCGAACGCTATTAAAGACTTGACTCTTAAGAGAAATAAACTCATAAAGGAAAGAGAGCAGACAGAGAAGAAGATTACTACAGCAAGTCTTGTCATCAAGACATTAGATAGTGAAATAGATGTCAAAAGTAGTATCCTAGATAAGTCTAAGGAATCTCTAGCTAGCTTGATTAAAAACCTCAATCAACAAGATGACCAAACAGTCTTCCAGAAATTATTGTCTCAAAGTACCATGAGCGATCTGAGTCGTGAATACAACAATGTAATTAGTCTAAATACAGAAATCAAAAAGTATATAAATAGTGTATCTACGCAAAAAGAGAATCTAACTATATCTAAAGTCAAAAAAGAAGATGAGAAGAAGAATTTGAATACCTTGAAAGCAAGTCTAACGGCCAAGGAGATAGAAATAACTGCCAATAAGAAAGAGAAGAATACTCTCTTGATAGAAACTAAGAACAAAGAATCTAACTATCAGAAGCTTCTTGCTGAAACTCAAAAGAGGAAAGATGCTTTTGAAAAAGCCATAGAAGACTACGAAGCTCAGATTCAATTTATTTTAAATCCGAAACTTATTCCAAAGGAAGGATCGGGGGTACTTTCTTGGCCACTTGATAGTATTTTAGTAACTTCACATTACGGTTCTAGATGGGGAAGATTCCACTATGGACTAGACTTCAGAGCTTCTATAGGTACTCCTGTGAAGTCGATGGCTACTGGTACAGTCATGGGCACAGGGGATACAGACATAGCTTGCAAGGGAGCTTCCTTTGGTAAGTGGGTATTCATAAAGTACAACAATGGGCTTTCAAGTACCTACGGCCACTTGTCATCTATATCTGCGTCTGTAGGACAGAGTGTGACAGCAGGAGATGTGGTAGCTTATTCGGGAAATACTGGATCTTCTACAGGCCCACACTTACATGTGGCAGTATATGCCTCTGATGGAGTCAAAGTTGCCACAGTGCCTAGTAAGAGTTGTGGTGGCAAGATCTTTACTCAGCCTATTTCCGCCCTAAGTGCTTATTTAAATCCAGGGTTATATTTACCTAAATTACTAGCAAGTATGATAAAGAAATAAAAAAATGGAAGTCGGACTTCCATTTTTTTAATTGTGCCCGGGGTGGGACTTGAACCCACACGCCATAAATGGCAAGAAATTTTAAGTCTCTCGTGGCTACCAATTACACCACCCGGGCTTTTATATTTTTACCTCTATGTGTCACTTGCAAGCTATGGCAATTTGGACATAATACCCTAAGATTTTCTAATCTATTATCATGTCTATTCCCATTAATATGGTCTAATTCTAAAGGGAGTCTTCCGTCTATAGAATATTTAGCCCATTTACAAATCTCACATTTAGGTTCTTTTATTCTAGCAGAGAATAGTCTTTTTTTCAACTTATGACTCTGATAAGAACTATCTTTAATTAGGATATCTTTTAATTCTATATAATTTCTATCAGGAAATTTTAATCCTTTATTCCACACCTTGCCAGTAAAATGATCAGCAGATAATCTACTCTGTTTAATATATTTTTTAACTTGATCATAATTACCTCCCGTAGGTTTTAACCCTAAAAGTTTAATTACATTTCTGTAACTTTTAGAAAGGGTAACAGCTTCTTCTAATTGTTTTTCGGTCCATCTTCTTTTCTTATTCATAAGGTATACGCTTATTATAACACATGATTACATGTATACCAATTCTAATTTTCTAAAATTTTGCTATACTCCTTATATGTCTAAACAATATTATACTACCATAGGCCTAGAGATCCACGCAGAACTTAACACCAATTCTAAAATGTTTTGTGGGTGCAAGAATGATCCAGATGAAATAAAACCAAATGTAAATATTTGCCCAGTTTGTATGGCCCATCCTGGAACTCTTCCTGTTATAAACAAGAAGGCAGTAGAAAGCGTTATAAAGGTAGGACTTGCTCTCGGAGCCAACATTGCTGACTTCACAGAATTTGATCGTAAAAATTACTTCTATCCAGATATACCGAAAGCGTACCAGATATCACAATACAAGTACCCAATAGTTAAAGGGGGCTCCCTTAAAGGAGTAGATATTACTCGTGTACACTTAGAAGAAGATACAGCTACAAGCAAGCACGACAGGGGTGATTATTCACTTGTAGACTTCAATCGTGCTGGAGTACCTCTTATGGAGCTTGTGACTGAGCCAGTTATACACTCTGCAAAAGAAGCAGGAGACTTCGGACGTGAATTACAGATACTACTGCGATATTTAGGAGTATCAGAAGCCAATATGGAAAAGGGACAAATGCGTGTTGAGCTAAATATTTCTATATCAGAAGATCCAAAAGTTTTCGGTACCAAAGTTGAAGTGAAGAATATTAACTCATTCCGTGCCATGGAGCGTGCAGCCCTATACGAAACGAAAAGAATGACTGAATTACTAGAAGAAGGTCGTGGTGATGAAATAGTCCAAGAGACTCGTGGATGGGATGAGAACAAGCAATCCACCTTCTCTCAGCGTTCAAAAGAGAATGCGAACGATTACCGTTACTTCCCAGATCCAGACTTGCCAAAGTTATTCTTGAATAAAATTTTCGATATAGAGAAGATGCGTAGCGAACTTCCTGAACTACCAGAAACAAGAAGGAATAGATACAGAAATAATTATGGTATTAAAGACGAAGACATAGAGAGTTATATTCTAGACGAAAAACTTGGTACTTGGTTTGAAGAAGTTGCAAATATTTTAAAAAATAAAGATCTAATCAAAACTGCATCAAACTATATAACATCTGATTATTTAGGTCTTAAAAAGATAAATTCGGAAGTCCAACTTCCACATGTTAAAAATTTCGCTGAACTTATAAATATGGTAAGCGAAGATAAGGTCTCTTCTCGTGGAGCCAAGGATATACTTGCTTTTATTGTATTAAAAGATGAATCTCCTCTAAAGATTGCTACAGAAAAAGGCTTAATTCAAAACCACGACGAAGGCGCACTTAAAGAAATAGTACAGAAAGTCATAGATGCTAATCCTGCCGTCGTAGAGACATATAAAGGGGGCAAAGAAAATGCTATAATGTCCCTAGTTGGTCAAGTTATGAAAGAAAGTAAGGGGAGTGCAAACCCACAAATGGTTCAGAAATTATTAAAAGAATTATTAAAATAAAACTTCGCAAGAATATATGAATTATTCACGCTTTACCCTAAAGGGCTCCGACGCGACTCATAATTCACATATTCTTGCTTCGTTATCTATGATATAATTTATTTATATGGAAAATACAAAAAAAATAAAAGTTGCGATAAATGGTTTTGGGAGAATTGGAAGAGCATTTTTGAAAATTGCATGGGAGAGAAACGATATAGAAATAGTAGCTGTGAATGACTTAGGTTCTCTTGAAAGTCTTTCGTATTTACTTCGTCATGATACTGTTTATAGAAATTGGGGACATAAAGTAGAAGTTGTGGGTACTGACTTGGTTATTGATGGAAAGGAAGTTAAATTTATTTCAGAAAAAGATACAACTAAACTTCCTTGGAAAGATTTAGATATTGATGTAGTAGTAGAATCCACAGGCCTCTTTACTTCATTTGATAAAGCAAAATTTCACTTAGAACAAGGAGCAAAGAAGGTAGTGATATCTGCACCTTCCAAGGGCGGTGAGAGTACAGTTCACGGCGAAACAATCCTTCTAGGAGTCAACGAAGATAAGTTTGGCACTTGCGATATTACCTCCAATGCTTCTTGTACTACCAATGCAGCTAGTCCTCTTATAGCTATAATGCATGAATCTTTGGGAATAGAGAAGGCTATCTTAAACACAGTCCATGGATATACAGCCACTCAAGCACTCGTAGACGGTCCAAGCAAAAAAGATCTTCGTGAAGGTCGTGCAGCCGCTCAAAACATCATTCCAAGTTCTACAGGAGCAGCTATCGCTGTGACAGAAGCCTTCCCAGTTCTCAGGGGACTATTTGATGGTATATCCATCCGTGTGCCAGTACCAGCAGGCTCAATAGTAGATGTAACTTTCATAGCAAAGAGAGATACTACCAAAGAAGAAGTAAATGAGATCATGAAGAAGGCCTCAGAAGATCCACGTTGGCACAATCTTTTCACTGTCACAACAGACAACCTAGTCTCTTCAGATATATTAGGAGAAAGTCACCCTTGTATCGCAGACCTAGAAATGACTCGCGTAGTTGGTGGCAATCTTGTGAAAGTTCTCGGCTGGTATGACAACGAAATGGGGTATACATATACACTAGTAGATCACGTTATTAAAACAGGGAATACAATAAACAAATAATTATGAAAAATTATGTTAAATTAATATTTATTATATTAATTATTGTTGGTCTAATTGTGAGCATATATTTATGTTATTGGCATAATATTTGTAAATAATAATTAAAACAAATATCCTTTTGATATACTTTATATTTCTCCCTTAAACACAAAAGTAGCTTCGCCACGTAGAATTACGTGGCCTTGTTCGTTGTTAGACAGGTAGAGCTTTCCACCAGGGAATTCAAGTGTTATTTCTTCTACCCCACAGGCCTTGCCTGTGGGGTAATCACTTTTTATTATAGAATATACTGCGCAAGCACCTGTGCCACAGGCGAGAGTGGCTCCACATCCACGCTCCCAGACCTTTACTTTGTAATAGTCTTCACTCATTTTCTCTACAAATTCCACATTTATTTTGTGTGGAAAGTTTCCATTGTTTTCTACCTTTGGGCCAATAGTTTTCAAATCTATTTTATTTAAGTCTTCCACCAAGGCAACAGCATGAGGGTTGCCCATAGAAACGCAATTAAAATCAAAACCCTCTAAATTTAAAGTACCCACAGGAAAGTCTGCACTTTCAAATATAGGAGCACCCATATTTACAGAATAAGTATCATCTTCGTTTACTTTTATATTTTTTATACCAGCACGAGTTTCTATATTTAATTCAATCTTGCGTAAGGCAAGGCCTAACGCAGAAGTTTGTTCTAGGAAGAATTTGGCAGTGCAACGGGCACCGTTGCCACACATTTCAGCTAGAGTTCCGTCGGAATTATAATAATTCATAAAACAGTCAGCCTTATCGGATGGCTCGAGAAGAATCACTCCGTCAGCACCTATTCCAAAGTTTCTATCACAAAAATGCTTAATTTGCTCTGGTGTTAAAACTAAGCTTTTATCCAGATTATTAATCATAATAAAATCATTCCCAGCACCGTGATATTTATGGAATATTATCATAAAATGTATTATAATATAAATATGAAAATTTATATAGGCTCTGATCACGCTGGATACGAACTTAAAGAAAAGTTAAAAACATATATCCAAAGTCTTAATATAGAAATTATAGACAAAGGTGCTTTTAGTTTAAATAATGAGGATGATTATCCTGACTTTATAGTTCCAGTAGCAGAAGCTGTCGCCCAAGATAGTGAATCGCTTGGTATCGTTCTCGGTGGAAGCGGAGAAGGGGAGCAAATATCTGCAAATAAAGTAGACGGCATCCGAGCCATAGAATTCTATGGAGGCAATCTAGAAATAGTGAAGTTGGGCAGGGAACACAATAATGCCAACATACTGTCTCTTGGGGCAAGATTTATAACGGAAGATGAAGCGAAGAATGCTATTATAATATTTATAAATACTCCTTTTACAAATGATGAACGTCATGTTCGAAGATTAGAAGAAATTAAGAATGAAGAAATTAATAATTAATTAAATCCACCGAAGCCTTGCTTCGGTAAAACCTTTAAATACAATGATAGAAGTTATACCAGCAGTATTAGCTAAAGATATAAATGACCTAAGGCAAAAGATTGCCAACGTTGTAAACATAACTAATATAGTCCAGATAGATATCTGCGATGGCAAATTTGTAGAATCTACAAGCTGGCCCATGAGTCCTTATGATGCGCAAAGTGTCGCACCTATACTAGAAGAGGAAGAAGGATTGCCGTATTGGGAAGATTTGGATTTCGAATTTGATCTGATGGTTAAGGATGCTATCAAGCAATTCGACTTCTTTGTACGTCTTGGAGCAAAGCGAATAATCTTTCACTTAGAAGCAGAAGACAAGAATGAATTGAAAGAATTTATCGATTCCATAGATCCCTACACAAGAGAAAATCTCGACATAGGCATAGCTATAAACACTACAACTAAGATAGAAGAATTATTCCCTTACATAAATTCAATAGATTTTGTACAATGTATGGGGATAGAGCATGTTGGATTCCAAGGTGAAGCATTTGATGAAAGAGTCATAGAACAGATTAAAAGTTTAAAAGAAAAATATCCAGATTTGATTGTAAGTGTAGACGGGGGTGTGAATGAAGAAACTGCTCCACTACTAGTAGAAGCAGGAGCCAGCCGACTTGTAGCAGGGAGTGTACTTATGAAAAGTTTTGATGTCAAAGAAACAATCAAAGAATTAAGTGAATTAGGTTCTAGTAATTAGTTTCTAGTGGTTAGTAAATACAAATAAAATATGGAACATTTAAATGAAGATAAAATTTTAGAATTACAAATAATAGCGAATAATATCCGTAAGAGTATTATTAATATGCTTTGTGAAGCAAGGTCTGGACACACAGCCGGCGCTCTTGGTATGACAGATATATTTACTTATTTATATTTCGAAGCTTTGAGACATCAGCCCGAGAACCCATTCTGGCCAGATAGGGACAGATTAGTATTGTCCAATGGTCATATTTGTCCAGTACTTTATGCCACAATGGCTCATGCAGGATACTTCCCAGTAGAAGAACTTAATACACTCCGCAAATTTGGTAGTAGACTACAAGGACATCCACATAGAGAATTCTTACCCATGATAGAGACCTCTTCTGGTCCACTTGGTGAAGGACTCTCACAAGCAGTAGGTATGGCTATTGCATCCCGTATGGAGAAAGGAGTAGATAGGAAGATTTATTGTATTGTTGGTGATGGAGAATTAAACGAGGGACAGAACTGGGAAGCAATAATGCTCGCAAGTAAAGAAAAATTAAATAATTTAATTGTGATAGTAGATAGAAACTTTATTCAAATAGATGGTAGTACTGAAATAGTTATGCCTATGGGAGATATGCTTTCTAAATTTAAAGAGTTTGGATGGAATGGTGAGCAGATAAATGGACACGATTTCATTCAAATCAATCACGCAATTTACAATGCTAAAAATAACAAAGAAAGACCTTATGTAATAGTTGCAAAGACAATTCCAAGTAAGGGAGTGAAAGCATGGGAAGGAAATTATAAATGGCATGGAATAGCACCAAATAAAGAAGAGAGGGACATGGCAATTAAAGAATTAGAAAAGATATGTTAAATCCAAAATTAAAATTGAATACAAAAGTTTGGAACGTTGATGTTGAAAAGAAATCCACCCGCCTTGGCTTTGGCGAAGGATTACTGATTGCTGGAACACAAAATGAAAATATAGTAGGACTTTGTGCTGACTTAGTAGAATCTACTAAAATGAATCTATTTGCGGACAAATTCCCTGACAGATTTATAGAATTAGGAATTGCTGAACAAAACTTAGCATCTGTCGCTAGTGGAATGGCTTCTATGGGGAAAATTCCTTTTATTGCCTCTTATGCAATATATAGTCCTGGACGTAACTGGGAGCAAATACGTACAACAATTTGTTTTAACGGAGAACCTGTTAAAATTATCGGTACACATGCAGGTCTTTCTGTGGGCCCCGATGGAGGAAGTCACCAATGCCTAGAAGATATAGCTCTGACTCGTGTACTTCCTAATATTGTAGTTATTTCTCCTTGTGATGCCATAGAGGCTAAGAAGGCAACTATAGCTATGTCTAAAATAAAAAGTCCTACATACTTGCGGTGTGCTCGGAACGATACTTCTATAATAACGACAGAAGAAACTCCATTTGAAATAGGTAAAGCACAAATAATCTTCCAGCCGGAAAATGGACTCGCTTCATTGGGAATAATCGCTACAGGACCTTCAGTGTACAACGCACTAATAGTAGCTAAGAATTTAGAGAGTGAAGGAATAAAGGTAAAAGTTATGAATCTATCCACTATTAAACCTTTAGACAGTGATGCTATTATAGCCTTAGCAAAAGAAACCAAAAAGATAGTAACAGTGGAAGACCACCAAATCTCTGGGGGTATGGGGGGAGCTGTTGCTGAATGCCTCTCACAAAATTACCCTACGAGAATAGAGTTTATAGGGGTAAAAGATAAATTCGGTCAATCAGGTAATCCTGAAGAACTCGCAAAATATTACGAAATAGACCAAGAGGCCATATTTAGAGCTGTAAGAAAGATATTATCTAATTAGCCCCACCGTAATTAGTAGAAACACTCGCTACCTTTTTTACAATTTCAATATTAATTCTTTCTATTTCTTTTGTAACTTTTAATCCAAAAGCTTTTGAGTCCTCCAAAAATTTTTTGTCATCAGGAAAGTTAGCCTCATACTCATTATAATTATCTCTTACTCCATTTAAGAAATCTTTTAATAACTCTAATTTTTTAGTAAGAATTTCTAATTCTTTTTTTAAAACTTCTTTTTCTTCTAGATTCACATTGGGTATAAATTTAAATTCTTCCATATTATTTAATTTGACTTACTTTATAATCTTCTCCCGCATTTGCTAAATATTCTTCCAACTTTTCTCTTGAGAGGAGTCCCTTTTGTGGACCAACGTAAGACACTACGGACATTGAATTTATGGGCCCCCAAGTCAGTGCTTCTTTGATATCCTTATCTAATATGAGTGCTGATATCATAGCCGAAGCGAAAGCATCACCGGCACCAGTGGACTCTACAGAAGCAGTCGTACTATAGACAGGCATGAACCATACATTTGCTCCATCATCCAAGTATGCACCTCTTACTCCATCTGTCATCACTACATTCTTTGGTCCAAGAGCTCGAAGCATTTCCATAAGCTTGATCTTATCATCTTCCTCTGTTTGTAATATTCTCTTGGCTTCATTAAAGTTACAAAAGAGAATTTCTGTCCTTTCATATATTTCTTTTAGAACTTCTGTGCCAAGCTTTATTTGGAAAGTACCAGGCTGAAATGCTAGCTTTATCTCTGGAAATTTTTTCAAGTATTCAGATATTTCTTTATGATAGTCTAGGGAATTTGAAGCTAAAGATGAAAGATACACCCACCTAGCCTCTGGTATATCATTTGTAAAAAAATAAGGGAATTCCGTATGCTTCACCAAGATAGTACGCTCTGTCTCGTACCAAAGGACAAAGTGATAGTTGGACTCCATCCCAGGAACAATCTTCATGTGGTCTATATTCACTCCGTCTTTCATTAAGGACTCAAGATTTTGCTTTCCTATGGTATCATCTCCAATATAAGAAACTAGGGAGGACTTGATGCCAAGCTTGCTTATACCCACTGCTACGTTGGGACTGTTGCCTACAGCACAGCAAACTTCTGCAGACTCATAGGGAATCTTCTCGCCGAAACGAAAGCATATCTTGCAATGTTCTCCTTGCAGATCACAATTGGCTTCTGCGTCTGTAATCTTTATAAATGGCTCCGTGACTATATCACCTATGGCCAGAAAATCTATTTGTTTATCCATATTCCGTAATTATAACACATTGTGGTATAATTTTGTATATGAAAACTTTAAGAGAATATATAAAAGAAGCAGGAGAAAAGGGGGTAGCAATTGGGCACTTTAATATTTCAAACATAGAAGCCTTGCATGGTATATACAATGCAGCGAAAAGATTAAATGTTCCAGTTATTATAGGTGTATCTGAAGGCGAGGAAGAATTTATAGGTAGAGATGAAGTGGCTGTATTGGTAAAAATGATTCGAGAAAGAGATAACTATCCAATATTTTTAAATGCAGATCACCATTATAGTTTTGAATCTGTAAAGAGAGCACTGGATGCTGGATATGACTCTGCAATTATAGATGCGGTTAAATTGCCACTACAAGAGAATATAGAACTTACTAAAAAGTGTGTGGATTATGCAAAAGAATTAAGCGAAAAAAGAAGTCGCGTTTCAAAGGACACTACGCGACATGATTCTGCAGAATCAGATATCCTCATAGAAGCCGAGCTAGGATTCATAGGTCAGTCTTCTAAACTTCTAGATGCAATTCCAGAAGGTGTAAGTGAAGCGACCATGACAAAACCTGAAGATGCAAAATACTTCGTAGAGCAAACTGGTATAAATCTACTTGCCCCTTCTGTTGGTAATATTCACGGAATGGTAAAAGGTGGCAATCCAAGACTAGACATAGAGAGAATAAAAGAGATAAGTGAAGCTTGTGGAGCACCTCTAGTTCTTCACGGAGGCTCAGGTATTGCAGATGTTGACTTCACAAATGCAATAAAAGCAGGAATATCTATAATTCATATAAATACCGAAATCCGTGTAGCTTATAAAGAAGCCTTAGAGAAATTCCTAAAAGAAAATCCAAACGAAGTCGCTCCATATAAATTCTTAAAAGGTGGAGTAGATGCAATGGAAAAAGTAGTTTATAATCGCCTAAAATTATTTAATAATTTATAGAAAATTATGCCTATTTTGTATAAAAGTTCAAAATATTTTACTTATTCTTATTATATTATTACGCCATTTTCTATAGCATTTTTTTTGTTTTTAATTATTGCAATAGTGTCGCATAGTAATTTTAACTTAATTTTTATTATTTTTCTTTTTATTTGTTTTTCTTGTCTATTTATCTCAGAATTTGAATCTATCTTAAAATTAAAATATATTGAAGTTAGTGAAGATTGTATTTTAATTAATCATAAAAAAACAATTGAGTATAAAAATATTGTTTATGTATATAATTTAAGATACGAAAATGGATATGGTCTTGTCTTGTGGTATCTAGATATAAAAACAAATAAATTAAAAGTAATTCTTGTATTTCCAGAAAAAGAAAACTCTGTAAAATATACTTATCGCGATACATTATTTAATACTGTTGAATTACAAGTAACTAAATTTATTAAAGAAAAAGCAATAAAATCAAATCCACATTATTTAAATATAAATAATAGACGTTATTTTTTATTTAGCATTAGTCCAACTTTTAAAATATTTAAATAAAATAATATATGGTTATAGATATAGAGCTTACTTTGAATAGGTTTGGTTTTGGAAAAATTAATGAAAATAAATTTCAGTTTCTTTGTTTTAGATTCTCAAAATGGAAAATCCCAAATAAATATTCTATTTCTTTTGAAATAAACTGGAGAAGAAAGGAATAATAACTATCTTTATATAAATAAAAATACACCTGCTTTGTGAGCGAAGTGTATTATTATTTTACATAAATTAATTAAATTAAAAAAACTCTAGTGAAGTCGCGTGCATTTATCCCTCCAGTGATCTGAAATTTCTTTATGATTTATAATTGTAATTTCCAGATCTTTAATTTTTTCCTGAAGAGAGGTGATGAGTTTTTTGTGCTTCCGTTGATTTCGCGAGTGGTTAATTCGCTCCATTTTAAGAAGGAAAGTCACTTTTTTTCTCTTTCGTAAACCGCGACTGCGATCTATTTTTTCAAAGAAAAACTTATTGTTTTTCTTTTTTACAATCATGTTCTCTTTTTTAAGAAAAATAATCTCCTGATCTTTTTTCTCTAAATTTCTTTTCAAAAAATTATTTTTTCTAATAATCATCAAAAAGGGAACAATGAAAATAGAAAACATTAATAATACAAAAATGATATTTGCATCCATGGCAGTTTATTTTTAAGGGTTTATATTTTAAAACATAATTTCAATTTTTCTTGAGAATACAGTTAAATTGTGTTTCTGTCAAATGTTTAAACTTGCAAATTTGAGGTTTTAGTGTTATATTGCCCCCATGAATACATTAACCGCAACAAAGCGAAGTAAGGCGGACAAGCTTAGAACTATACGATTTAACGGTATGGTCCCAGCTGTTGTCTATGGCGCTCAAGTGGAAAACCAACTAGTTTCCGTTTTGAGTACCGATTTTATAAAAGTTTTAAAAGTAGCAGGTGAGACAAGTACAATCGTACTTAACATCGTCGATGCAACAGAAAAAGATTTGCCAGATGCAAAGGCAGGAAAAGTAACAAAGGTTGACGTTCTTATCCACGAAGTGCAAGTTGATCCTGTAAAAGGATTTCCAATACACGTAGACTTCCTTGCTGTTGATATGAATAAAGCTGTTGAAGTCAAAGTTCCACTTAGATTTGTGGGTCACGCTAAGGCAGAAAAGGATGGACTAGGTACTCTTGTAAAAGTCTTACATGAGATAGAAATAGAAGCTCTTCCTAAAGATCTTCCTCATGATATAGAAGTAGATGTCTCATTTATTTCAACTCTCGAAGACTTCATCCACGCAAAAGACATTAAACTTCCAAAGGGAGTAATCCTTATAACAGAAGCTAGTGAAGTTGTAGCTCTAGTAGCAGCAGCTAAAGAAGAAAAGGAAGAGGAAGTAGTTGTTGATCTATCTGCGATAGAAGTAGAGAAGAAGGGCAAGAAAGAAGAGGAATCAGCACCCGAAGAATCTGCAAAATAATATAAACCTTAAGATAAAACACTCTCCAACTTCGGTTAGAGAGTGTTTTATGCTATAATGAAGACATGAATCGATACATTCTATACTTTTTTTCTTTAATTTTTATATTTAGCTTAACCTTTGGTAACTTCGTTTACCAAGTGACGCCCGCATATGCAGGCGTAGAGCTTGAAAATGCTCAAGCAGATAGAGCCAGATTAGAGAAGGAGCTTGCCAATCTAGAGAACGAAATAGCCGCTAAGCAGAAGGAGCTTTCTTCTCAGAAAGGTCAGTCTACTTCACTTTCACGAGACATAGCCATACTTACGACTCAGATCAAGAAGTCGAAGCTCGACATCCAAGCTAAGGGCTTGGTTATCAAAAAGTTGGGAGGAGAAATAGTAGAGAAAAGTAAAACCATCAATATTTTAAATACAAGAATCGATAACATAAAGGAATCCCTTGCTCAGCTCATTCGTAAAGACAGAGAAATAGACAATAAGTCGGTACTAGCATTGGTCCTATCAAAGAGTACTATTTCTGAAGCATATGGCGACATTGATACATTCTCTTCTCTGAAGAAAAGTATTAGTAAGTCAGTTGATGAGATAAGGGGCGTAAAGTCTGAAACAGAAATAGAGAAAAGTATCCTCGAGCAAAAAAAGAATCAAGAAGTCGATACAAAAATTCAATTAGAAAATGCAAAGAAGCAAGTTGAACTAAGTGAGAAGGATAAACAACAGCTTCTGTCTATAAGTAAAAACAAAGAGAAGGAATATCAGAAATTGCTTGACGATAAGGCTAGACGACGATCGGAAATCCTAGCTGTACTTTTTAATCTTCGTGATGCTTCTGCAATTCCTTTTGGAAAAGCTTTAGAGTATGCAAAAGTTGCTGAAGAGAAAGTAGGAATCCGCCCAGCCTTCTTGCTAGCCATACTGACTCAGGAAAGTAACCTAGGTACTGACCAAGGATCTTGCTATGTTACCAATATGGATACAGGACAAGGGGTGAGCTCCAAAAGTGGAAAAGTTTTTGCTAATGTTATGAAGCCCACACGAGATGTAAAACCATTTTTCGATATAACTACATCTGTTGGACGCGACCCTTATAAAACTCTTGTATCTTGTCCAATTGGTGGATCAGGATATGGTGGAGCTATGGGGCCAGCACAATTCATACCTTCTACTTGGGTACTGTTGAAGAATCGTATTGCAGACTTGCTAGGGATAAAGACCCCAGATCCTTGGTATGCAAAGGACGCATTCATAGCCTCGGCTATATATTTGACAGACTTAGGGGCAAAAGGGGAAAGTTATACCAGTGAGAGAAATGCTGCTTGTAGATACTATTCAGGACGTAAATGTGATACCAAAAAGCCCAACAATAGCTTCTATGGAGACAGCGTTATGAAGAAAGCCGCCAATATCCAGAAAACTATGATCGACCCATTGCAAAACTAACAAAATCATGATAATATCACAAAACATATGAAAAAGAATACACACCCAAAATATAACAGTGCTTCAGTCGTAACTTGCGCATGCGGGGCAACTTTTCCTGTAGGTTCTACAATGGACGAAATCAGTGTTGAAATATGCAGTCAATGCCACCCTTTCTATACTGGCAACGAAAAGGTTCTCGACACAGCAGGACGTGTAGACCGCTTCAAGAAGCGTGCAGCTGCAGGTGCAAAGGCAACAAAAACAAAAAAGTAACCACCACCCCCAACCCCCTCCTCCACAAGGAGGGGGCTTTGAATTCCTCTCCTCCTTTCGGAGGAGGAGGAGTGCCCGAAGGGCGAGGTGGTGTGCTATAATATTTTCATGCAATTAGACTTAGAACAACTTAAGAAAGATCACAAGACTAGTTACTTCGCTCTAGAATATGAGCGCCTTTTGAGTGAGGAAGAGAAAGTAAATGAAATGGTGAGAGCTGATGAAAGTCTACGCGACTTAGCAGAAGAAGAAATCCAGAATATTAAATTTCAAAAGGAGGCAATAGAAAGACAACTAGAAGAAATAATGAAAAGTGAAAAAGAGGAAGAAGAATTCCCCAATGAAATTATTCTAGAAGTTAGAGCTGGAGCAGGAGGGGATGAAGCTTCACTTTTTGCATGGGAGCTGGCACATATGTACGAAAGATTCTCTGAAGAGAAAAATTGGAACTGGAAAATCCTCAATGAATCCTTAAGTAGTGCTGGGGGCTACAAAGAAGCTTCTATAGAAGTAAAAGGTAAAGATGTATACAAACTTCTACGCTATGAGACTGGAGTTCATAGAGTTCAACGTATCCCCGCCACAGAGAAGAATGGCAGAATACATACTTCTACTGCATCTGTGGCTGTGCTTCCTTTGAAAAAGAAGATAACAATAATCATAAACCCAGCCGATATAGAGATAGAGTATTCACGCTCTGGTGGAGCAGGAGGGCAAAATGTGAACAAAGTAGAGACAGCTGTTCGCCTGATACATAAGCCAACAGGTGAAGACGTACGTTGTACAACCGAGAGAACCCAACTTGGCAACAGAGAAAAGGCTATGATGATGCTTACTTCTAAGCTTCAAATGATTAAAGATGAGGAAGATGCTAAAAAATATTCAGGGGATAGAAAAGCTCAAATAGGTACAAATGACAGAAGTGAGAAGATCCGCACATACAACTTTCCTCAAGATCGCGTCACCGACCACCGTATAAAGCAATCTTGGTCCAATATCCCCGGAATCATGGAAGGAAATATAACTAAAATTATTGAGGCACTTTCAGCTGGAGTAATAGGGGAAGAGGAAGAAGATTAGATCGCTTCGTAGGATTATTAAAATTTTTCCCGCTTTACCCTAAAGGGCTCCGACACGGATAAAAATTTTAACAATCCTACTTCGCTATCTTTGAGCTAGGTCTTGCCTAGCTCGGGGTGTTGCTATATTTTCCTATCTCTGGTATAATTCCGCCCAGTAGTTAGCTTATGTTTTGGTATTAGTTTCATTCTTCGTTGTGCTAAATTCTTTTGGACATTGAGGTATGTAAATGAAATCAGCTTCGCGATTACATTTATAAATTAGTTTTCTTCAAGTAGTGGATATGAAAGTATCGCTATGAGAAGCACATTGTCATATATGGCAAAAAAGTTGTATGTTGGTGGGTTACCTTACTCAACAACAAATGATGAGCTTAGTGCTCATTTCAGTGCTGCAGGAGCTGTCGCTTCAGCAACCATTATTATGGATAAGATGACAGGTCGCTCAAAAGGTTTCGGTTTCGTAGAAATGGAAAACGATGCCGATGCAGCTACAGCAATCTCAATGTTTGATGGTAAAGATTTCGGAGGAAGAAATCTTACAGTGAACGAAGCTCGTCCTATGGAAGAGCGTCCACAAAATGGTGGAGGTTTCCGCAGATAATTATATTATCCTGAACTAAAATCCCTTACTCGCAAGAGTGGGGGATTTTAGTTTGCAAAACAAAGGATTTTTTGATACAATGTGGCTGTTCTTTTGATATTTAAGGATAGATTTTGTTAGTGTTATTGCGTGTGTAGTTCAGTGGTAGAACGCTGTCCTGATAAGACAGAGGTCCTTGGTCCGATTCCAAGCACACGCACAAGGCTTTTAGCCTTTTCTTGGTGTTATTAATATGGAAAATAACAAAAACAACAAAATACCTTGGTGGAGAGATGGGGTGATTATCTTTGTAAAAGTCTCAGCATATATTGCTGCCCCCGTTGTAATAGCTTCATTTGCTGGAAAATATCTAGATCAAAAATATAATACTGGCAATTTACTGTTTTTAGTTTTAATAGGTATAGCTTTCCTTTCGACAATTTATCTAATATGGAAAGAAATGAAAATTTATAAAAAGAAAATAGAAAAAGAAGAAAATTTAAATAATAAATAATATGTCTACAGAAATTCCAACAAACGAATTAAGTGCAAATAACGAAATAACTCACGAATCAACACTTTTTGCAGAACCAATCTTCCATATAGGAGATTTTACTGTCACCAACGCTCTCTTTACTAGTTGGATAGTGGTCTTCATTTTAATCACCTTGGCAGTTGTTATAAAATCTAAACTTAAAAAAGTTCCAAGAGGAATACAGAATATATTTGAAATAGTTATAGAAGGAGCAGAGTCTCTCTGCGACCAAGTTACAAACAGCCGAGCCATTACGAACAAAGCATTCCCCATAGTCTTCACAGTATTCATAATCGTTCTATTCAATAACTGGATAGGAATTTTCCCTCTAGGTGGATTTGGACTTGTAGAAATGGGTGAGCATGGAAAAATGTTTATTCCTCTTATACGCTCAGGAACAGCTGATATTAATGGAACCTTACCCTTAGCTATTATGTCCGTCATTGGAGCCAATATTTTCGGTATTATTTCTATCGGTCTCTGGAAAACTATCAATAAATATGTTAATCTAAGTGCGCTTGGGAGTATATTTACCAAGATTAAAAAGGACCCAATGATTCTAATGACAGCTCCTATCATGTTTGCGGTAGGAATACTAGAATTAGTGGGTGAATTTGCTAAAGTAGCTTCGCTCTCGTTCCGTCTCTTCGGTAACGTATTTGCTGGAGAAGTACTTCTAGCTTCTATGGGTGCTATTATGGCTTATCTCTTACCTACACCATTTTTACTTTTAGAAGTAATGGTAGGAGTAATACAGGCATTTATTTTCGCTATTTTAACTCTCGTTTACTATACTATCTCTAGTACCGATCATGAGGAGCATGACGAGGCTAAGGATCATGGTAATAAAGGAGAGCTGAAAGAAGCACATTAATTTAAAGGTCAATCATTATTAGTTAATAAAGATAAAACATATGGAAATCGCAACACTTGCAAAAGCTATCGCCATCGGACTTGGTTCCGTTGGACCAGCTATCGCAATCGGAATGATTGGTTCTAAGGCCATGGAAGCTATTGGACGCAATCCTGAGGCTTCTGGTAAGGTTTTCGTGCCAATGCTTATCGCATCAGCCTTTGCTGAAGCGGTCGCTATTTACGCACTTGTTATAGCATTCTCAATTAAATAGTTTTTACTATTTACATCTGGTCGTTTGTTTCTATCACAAATGACTAGGAGTAAGGAGCAAAGCTTCTTTTGTTCAATTATTAATTCTTAATTTTTAATTAAAATACCCATGGATTCATTTATCGAGACATTTCATATAGATTGGAAAATTATAATAGCCCAAGCTATCAACTTTGTAGTTGTTCTTTTCATATTGCAATACCTAGCACTTAAACCTCTTAAGAAGTTAATGAAAGAAAGATCAGAAAGAATAGAAGGTGGTCTAAATGATGCAGTAAAAAATGCTGAAATATTAAAAAGCACAAAGGCTGAGTACGATGAAGTTATAGCAAAAGCTCGACAAGAAGCTCATACTATATTCCAAGATGGCAAAAAGGAAGCCGAAGAGAAGAAGAAGGAAATGCTTGCCAGTGCAAGTCTTGAGGTAGAAAACATGATAGTAAATGGCAAAAAAGTCTTGGAATCGGAAAAGAATAAAATGATAGAGGAAGCCAAGACTGAAATAGTGTCTCTAGTAGTGAAAGCAACTGAGAAATTGCTAGAAACTCACAAGGATGAATCTTTCGACAAGAAAGCTTTAGAAGAAATAAAGAAAATTAGTTAAATCATTATGGCAAGTATATCCATTAAAAACTTAGCTCGTGCAATATATGAATCATCTTTAGATAAAGGTGGGGCAGAGCTAGACTCTGTATTGTCCAAAAGTGTCATATTTATGAGAGACAAAAGTCTGATGAGTAAGAAGAAAGAAATATTGAAGTCACTAGAAGATATTATCGACAAAGAAGAGGGAATAGTTAAAGCGAAAGTCAGCACTAGCTCAAAACTGAACGAAAAGATGGAGCAAGAAGTAAAGGAATCCATAAAGAAGAAATACAAAGCGAAAGAAGTAATACTAGAAAGTATCATTAATCCAAAACTTCTCGGAGGAATAAAGATAGAAATAGGAGACGACATCATAGACACAACATTAGCCAATAAAATACATCAATTACAAACTTATTTAATAACAAACTAATATGAGCAAAAATCACATTGTAGAAAATTTAAGAAAGCAAATAGAGAAATTCCAGTCAGACACAAAGTCAGAGAAGGTAGGACACGTAGTTGAAATATTTGATGGTATTGCTCGTGTCTCTGGACTCTCAGACTTGAAAGCATCAGAGATGGTGACATTTGCTAGTGGAGCAAGCGGTGTGGCCTTGAACCTTGAAGAAGATACTGTGGGTATTATTATTCTCGGTGACTTTTCAAAAATTCATGAAGGTGAAGAAGTAAAGGCTACAGGACAGATTCTTTCAGTTCCAGTATCAGATACACAAATAGGAAGAGTTCTAAATGCATTGGGTGAGCCTATTGATGGGAAAGGCACTATCAAAAGTGACAAGAGAAATCCTATTGAGAAAGTTGCTCCAGGAGTTATTACCCGTCTATCAGTTGACCAGCCAGTTCAAACCGGAATCAAGGCTATTGATGCTCTTATTCCTATTGGACGTGGACAGCGTGAGCTTATCATTGGTGACCGTCAGACAGGTAAGACTGCTATCGCTATTGATACAATCCTAAACCAGAAGGGTCAAAACATGATTTGTGTTTACGTATCTATTGGACAGAAAGACTCAAAACTTCGTAAATTACAAACTCGTCTAGAAGAAGGTGGCGCTATGGACTATACAATTATGGTATCAGCTGGAGCTTCCGAGCCTGCATCTCTAGCATACATTGCACCTTATACTGGAGTATCTATTGCTGAATACTTCATGGATCAAGGAAAGGATGTTCTGATTATTTACGATGACCTATCCAAGCACGCTGTGGCTTACCGTGAGATATCACTTCTACTTCGTCGTCCACCAGGACGTGAAGCGTACCCAGGGGACGTCTTCTATTTGCACTCACGTTTACTTGAACGTGCTTGTAGAAGAAACAAAGAATACGGTGGTGGATCTATTACAGCATTGCCAATTATCGAAACTCAAGCTGGAGATGTATCTGCCTATATTCCAACAAATGTTATTTCTATTACTGACGGTCAGATATTCCTAGAGACGGACTTGTTCTACAAGGGTATTCGCCCTGCTGTAAACGTTGGACTTTCCGTGTCACGTGTAGGAGGAACAGCTCAGATTAAAGCTATGAAGAAAGTAGCAGGTAAGATCAAGCTTGAGCTTGCTCAATATCGTGAACTTGAAGCTTTCGCTCAATTCGGCTCAGACCTTGATGAAGGCACAAAGAAGCAACTAGAACGTGGAAAGAGAGCTGTAGAAGTCTTGAAACAACCTCAGTACGCACCAGTAGGAACTGTAGACCAAGTCGTAACTCTTTATGCTCTTATTAATGGATATATGGATGAAGTGAAAGTAGAAAAGATAAAAGAGTTTGAAATAGGCCTCGCAGAGTACGCCGGAAAGAATGCAAAGACTTTCTACAAAGAAGTTACCGACACAAAGATGTGGACAGATGCAGGTGAAGCTGAACTTAAAAAAGTAATTGAAGAATTCGTAATAAGTTTTAATAAATAAATATGGCCGGTACAAAAGAAATAAAACAAAGAATAAAGAGTGTGAAGAACACAAAGAAGATTACAAAAGCGATGGAACTCGTAGCAGCTTCGAAGATGAAGCGTGCTATCTCCAAGGCTCTTTCTTCTCGTCTTTATGCGAACTATTCTTGGGAACTTTTGACTTCCTTATCTGAAAGAATGGGAGATATCGATCAGCCATTCTTTAACGGTCACAAAGAAACAAAAAACAAAGTAGATAAAACATTGTTTGTTCTGATTACTTCCAATGGTGGCCTTTGTGGAGCATATAATTCTCAAATAATTAAAAAGTCCATTCTTTCCTTAAGGGAAATTGACACATCTAACGTAGACATTATTTCAATTGGAAAGAAGGGGGACAATGCAATGCGAAGAACTGGACAAAATGTCACTGCTTCATTCCTTGATCTTCCCGACAATAGTAACCTCTCGGATGTTCTACCTATGTCGAAAATGATTATAGATGAATTTAAATCAACTAAATACAATAAAGTTTATATTGCTTATACAGACTTTGTGTCGGCCCTAAATCAAAAACCCCGAGTAAAACAAATCCTACCAATTCAACAACTAGAGTTAAAGAAATTGATTGAAAGACTAGGTGAAAATAAAAAGATGGAAATGCTAGATACGAACAAACAACCAATTCCATACATCTTTGAGGGGGATATGAACGAAATTATAGAATCACTTGCAGAGAAATTAGTCCGAATGCAGATATACCACATGATACTCGAGTCGAGCGCATCGGAACAGTCCAGTAGAATGATGGCCATGAAGAATGCCTCGGAAGCTGCAGGAGAAATGATAGACGATCTGACATTGGTATTCAACAAGGCTCGCCAGGCAAGTATTACCCAAGAGATATCAGAGATTAGTGCGGGAATGGCATCAGTGAGCTAGGCGGGAAGAGGCCTTGCCTCAAAAGGAGCCCAGAGGCAAGGCCTAAAGGAGCCTAACAAAATTATTATCAATATTATTAACAAATTATAAATATTATTAAAACAATTATGAAAACAGGTACAATAAAAAGAATAATCGGGCCAGTCGTCGACGTAGAATTTGAAGGAGAGATCCCTGAAATCTATAGCGCCTTAACTGTGATGAATGGTGACATCAAAGTTACTCTAGAAACAGAACAGCACCTAGGAGGCGGAGTAGTGCGCTCTGTGGCCATGGATACGACGGACGGACTTGCTCGTGGTATGAAAGTGACTGATACAGGAGCACCCATCAGTGTCCCAGTTGGAACTGCAACTCTTGGTAGAATCTTCAATGTATTAGGAGATGCTATTGACGATGGGAAAGTTATTGCAAGTGACAACAAGAGATCTTCTATCCACCGTAAGGCTCCAGAATTCGTCTCTCAAGCTACAAAAGTGGAAATTCTAGAAACTGGTATCAAGGTTATCGACCTTATTTGTCCTGTTCTAAAGGGAGGAAAGGTGGGTCTCTTTGGAGGAGCAGGAGTCGGGAAGACTGTTGTGATTCAAGAGCTCATTCACAATATCGCAAGTAACCACGGAGGATATTCTGTATTCGCCGGAGTTGGTGAACGTACGCGTGAAGGTAACGACCTCTACCACGAAATGAAAGACTCGAAAGTTCTCGACAAAGTTGCCATGGTGTTCGGACAAATGAATGAACCACCTGGTGCTCGTTTACGTGTAGCTCTCTCTGGTCTTACAATGGCCGAACACTTCCGTGACCAAGAGAACAAAGACGTGCTATTCTTCATCGACAACATCTTCCGCTTTACACAAGCCGGCTCCGAGGTTTCCGCTCTACTTGGACGTATTCCTTCAGCTGTAGGTTACCAGCCAACTCTTTCTACAGAAATGGGAAACTTACAAGAAAGAATTACATCTACAGACAAAGGTTCAGTAACTTCCGTCCAAGCTGTCTATGTGCCAGCCGACGACCTTACTGACCCAGCTCCAGCTACAACATTCTCTCACCTTGACTCTACTGTTGTGCTAAATCGTTCACTTACAGAAATCGGTATTTACCCAGCTGTGGATCCACTAGACTCTTCTTCTACAATTCTCGACCCACACATCGTAGGTAAAGAGCATTATGAAGTGGCTCGTGAAGTTCAGCGTGTACTTCAACGTTATAAGGACTTGCAAGACATTATTGCAATCTTGGGAATGGAAGAACTTTCAGATGATGACAAGTCGCTAGTGGCTCGTGCTCGTAAGATTCAGAAGTTCCTATCTCAACCATTCTTCGTTGCCGAACAATTCACTGGAACACCAGGAACTTATGTTCCACTAGCAGAAACAATCAGATCATTCAAGGAAATACTAGAAGGCAAGCACGATGATAAGTCTGAGAATGAATTTTATATGAAGGGAGCACTATAAAATTTTTCGGGAAGAGGCTTGACCTCAAGAGAGCCCGAGGTCAAGCCTCAAAGAGAAAAATTTTAATTAATCAAACCCCCTCGCCCTACGGGCACTCCCCCTTAGCAGGGGGAGAAAAATACAAAATATATGTCAAAATTACTACAACTTAAAATAGTCACCCCCGAAAAACTAATTCTCGAAGAATTGGTAGAGCAAGTTACAATTCCTACCAAAGAAGGAGAGATAACAATCTTGCCAAATCATGTACCTCTTATAGCTCCACTTTCATCTGGTGATATAGTAGCTTTTGTTTCTGGGGAGCATATACCTATCGCTGTCGTTGGAGGATTCGTAGAAGTAAAGAATAATGAAGAAGGCCAGAGTGAAGTGGCTATACTTGCAGACTTCGCAGAGCACATATCAGAACTTTCAGATGAAGTCATAGAGAAAGCAAAAGCAAAGTCAGAAGAGTTGAGAAAGCTTGCAGAGAACAAAGAGATAGTAGACTTCGAACACTTTGAAACAGAACTCGAACGCTCACTCACTCGTGTCAAAATCGCTGATAAGTGGAAGAATAAAAAATATAGGAAATAAATTAAATGCCTACCTTTTTTACAAAGATAGGCATTTTATTTTAAAAACAAAAACATTATATGTATAGCTCACCATTCCATGGATTTTTTTTACAAAAAATAGAAAGACTTAACTCTAAATCTTCTAATCTCTTTTGCATAGACTCATACAAATTAAAATCCACTTCAATTGTATGATATTCATCCTTTTGAGGATCCCATATCTTTATATAATAAAAGTCAATGGGTACACCTCTTGAAGTATCAAAAGAAATTGTTAAGTTATCTACTGAAGCAAAAAATGGATAGAATCCATTTTTTATAAAGACACTTACAAGTTCGCCACTTATAATTACCTTTTCAGGCAAAAGAGAAAGGAAGAAATCTAATATTTTTTTCTTTAATTTAGCAGTTTTTAAAACACTACTAAATACAACAAATAAAATACAAATAACTACTAGAATAAAAATAATTGAGTCCATAATGGTAATTTTTTGGTTACTGTTTATGTGAATTTCCATATATTTATAATACTTTTAAACAAGATAGTCAATAGTAGCACTGTTATCACAAATTGATATATAATCTACTCATGGAACCACTGGCTTCAAAATTACGACCAAAAAGTTTAAAGGAATTCATAGGACAAGAACACCTTGTAGGAGAGGGGAGGCCGATTTCTATTGCTATCAAAGAGAGGCATATTTTCTCATTTATACTTTGGGGACCACCGGGAGTAGGGAAGACCACTCTGGCTAGAATATATGCTAAGGCCTTAAATGCTGACTATCATGAGCTTTCCGCGGTCTCTGCTGGCAAAGATGACATTCGTCAGATTGTAGAAGGTAAAGTAAGTGGAGCTCTTCTCGGCCCTCGAATTTTATTCTTAGATGAAATACATCGTTTTAATAAAGCTCAGCAAGATTTCCTCCTGCCTTATGTAGAGAGTGGAAGGCTTGTATTGATCGGGGCTACGACAGAGAATCCAAGCTTTGAGGTTATTCCTGCGCTTCTTTCACGTTGCCGAGTCTTCGTACTTGAAGAACTGACAGATGAAGACATGCGAAAGATTATTAAAAGTACCGGACACAAAATGAAGAAAGATGCGACTGACTGGCTCGTATCTATGGCAAAGGGAGATGCCCGCCAAGCTCTAGCCATGATAGAAAATACCGTATCTTTATATAAAGAAATAACTATAGAGAATTTTAAAAATACTCTCCAGTCCAAGTATCTTCGTTATGATAAAAAGGGGGATGAACACTACAATACTATAAGTGCATTTATAAAGAGTATGCGAGCCTCACAGCCCGATGCTGCCCTATACTATATGAACAGAATGCTAGAAGCCGGAGAAGATCCCAAGTTCATAGCTCGTCGTATGGTCGTCTTTGCCAGTGAAGATATAGGGCTCGCTCTACCTACAGCTCTAGTCGTGGCAAATGCAGTCTTCCAAGCTGTTACTACTATAGACATGCCTGAATGTGGGGAAAACTTGGCTCATGGAGTCGTCTATTTGTCAGAGGCGCCAAAGGACAGGCGAGCTTATGATGCGTATCTGAAGTCAAAGGAAGACGTAGTCAAGTATGGGAATCTACCTATCCCACTAGAAATCCGAAACCCTACTACTAAGCTAAATAAAGAAATAGGATACGGCAAGAATTATGAGAAATATACAAGCAAAGACCTTCTTCCTGAAAAGTTAAAAAACAGAAAATACTTAATAAACAAAAAGAAATCATAAAAATCAAAATATATTGAATATAATATAAGGAAGTCCGACTTCCTTATATTCCATAATTGATGTATGTATAACAAAATTTTAAAAGAAATACTTTCACATAAGAATGAGGAGAAGGCACAGCTACTTGTTAGATTCTTTAAGACAGGTCAAGGTCAATACGGGGAAGGAGATAAATTCCTAGGCATTACAGTACCAGTATCTAGAAGTATTGCCAAAAAATATAATGAATTGGAATTTAGCGATCTCTCGAAACTTTTAGAGAATAAATACCATGAAGTGAGATTGATTGCTATTTTAATTTTAGTTCATAAATATAAAAAAGCTAAATTAGAAAAAGATAAAAAAAGTATCATCAGATTTTATTTGAAAAATACAAAGTATATAAATAATTGGGATCTAGTAGACTTGTCGGCAGGATATATAGTAGGAGAGTATTTAATATATAAGAATAGAAATATTTTAGAAAAACTAGCAAAGTCTAAAAATCTTTGGGAAAGGAGAGTCGCTATTATATCTACCTTTGCATTTATATATAAAGGTGAGAGTGAGTGGACTTTCAGAATAGTAAGTATGCTATTGAATGATAAACACGATCTTATCCATAAGGCTTGTGGATGGATGCTTCGAGAAGTTGGGAAGAGGGTAGGAGAAGATAAGCTTACTAAATACCTTGATACTAACAGCCATAAAATGCCACGTACAATGCTCAGGTATGCTATTGAAAGACTTCCTGAAAAGAAAAGGCTTTATTATTTGAATAAATAATACATGACTTTATTAAGGCTTGACAAAATATGTATTTAGTGTAATACTATATGGTATGGGTTAATCATATGTGCTATAATTATGAAGACCTAATTTATTAATTACATATTTATCAACATGAAAAACATAAATTTTAAAAACTTTTCTATCTTAATGTTTACTTTTGTATTAGCCGTAGGTGGTCTTGTCGCAAATATTAAAACAGTCTCTGCTACAAATGCCACTTTGTCTTCACAAAACTTTATAGTTTGGAATCAAGGGAACGTGAAGGGATACGACGTAGGATTTAGTATCAAAGATGCTAAATTCGACGATGCTTCATCTATAGTTATCAAACTATACTCAGGATCAACTCTACTCCAGACGAACCGAGCTGTCAGTGGCAAAATAAAAGGTTCAGAATTCATAACACCATTTGATGTTCTAGGCTCGTTTAATTATACGGCAGATGGATACTTTACCAATACCAGAGAAAGTGAATATGGTAAAAATCTAATTCCTTCTAAGGTAGTAGCAGAAGTAACCTTGAACAATGGTCAGATTCTCTCTGTTACAAATTCCAATCTTTCTGGAGATACAAGAATTATTACTTCTCCAGGATCAGTTCTAGGAGCAACTAAGTTCCACTTCACACAACCAATGAAGAATGGCTCAAAGGGCAATGAGGTCATAGAGCTTCAGAAATTATTGAATGCATCAGGATATAATTGTGGAGAAGCCGATGGTTTCTTTGGACCTAAAACTAAAGGAGCTGTCATTAAATTCCAACTTGCAAATAGCTTGAAAGGTGATGGTCTAGTAGGTCCTGCAACACGAGCAACACTAAACAAATAAACTACATAAAGTGCCACCTTTACAGGTGGCACTTTATTATGTTATAATGTACACATGATATCTTGGATTAAAAATCACTTCATTCCACACAATGGCAACGATCATCGTCCCCATATATTACGAAGCAACAATACTCGTAATATCGTCTTTCTAATTATATTTCTAGAAATTTTCACTTTCCTTATACCAACTCTTACTTATATCAAGAGAACAGGTGGCATGGCTGCAGTCTTACCAGCGGTACTAGCAAACCTTACAAATGAAGAACGTCATTCAGAGAAATTACAAAGTCTAACCACCAATCCTATCTTGGTAAAAGCCGCCACTATGAAAGCTGAAGACATGGCTACCAAGGGCTACTTTGCTCATACAAGCCCAGAAGGCAAGACTCCATGGTACTGGCTAGAACTTGCAGGCTACGATTACCAATATGCTGGGGAGAACTTGGCTATTAACTTTACAGACTCTAAGGACGTTGCAAGTGCATGGATGAATAGTCCTACACATAAGGCAAATATTGTGAAAGGAAACTATACAGAGATGGGTACAGGAGTAGCTTTCGGTACATATGAAGGCAAGGAAACTGTCTTTGTTGCACAAGTATATGCCAATCCAGCCAAGAAAGTAGCGGTGAATCCAGAACCAGAAAAAGTAGCAATTAACAAACCAGAAGATGTAAAAAATACTGCAACCATAGTTGATGCTGAAAGTGTTCTAGGAGCCGAGACGGTAAAACAATCTGAAGACATTGTTACAACGATACCTGTAGCAATAGATACACCCACTCAACAGCCAAACTTTTTAGAGAGAGCATTTGCTTCACCTAGAAATACTTCCAACATAATTCTATTTATAATCTTTGTAATTATTTCTACCGCATTAACACTTTATGTATTTATAAAAATGAAGAATCATCACTATGGTATCATTACCAACGGATTAATAATCCTAGCTCTAATACTTGCCATCTTGATAGGGAACTACTACTTGAGCAACAGAAGTATGCTCGTTACTCAGAGCTTGGACTATTCAAGTGAGAATAAATAAATATATTTGTGCTATAATATAAATATAATTATTATTAATAAATTTTTTAAATTTTATGGCAAAAGGAGATGGACACAGAAAAGAAGTAAAGAAACCTAAAAAGGTTAAAGCTAAATAATGCAGTTAGAAATACCCATAATATGGGTATTTCTTTAATTAGGGAACTTATCCCCCACACCTATATTTTTATAGTTTCTAAATACAAACAGATTATTTATAATATTTATTACTATATATTTCATTATATTTAGTATTAACCCATATATTTTGTAAGGCAAAATAATAAAAATATGGGTGTGGGGGTTATCCACAGGTGTTTATCTTGACTGTGAACGCTCGTTCACATATACTATATATGTGAGTGATTAATAGTAATTATATATATTTTATATGACCAGAGAACAATATTTAAAAATTATAGAGCGTGAGATCCACAACATCAATAAAAGAATTGATGCAAAGATTATCCAAGGCATAGACTACACCAGAGAAGCCCGTGAGCACAAACAGCTTCTTCATAAAATTCGCCAGCATAAAAGGAGAGGTTTTTTAGGAAATTTTCTTAACTTACTAAACAGACTTCCACAATTTTCCAATATCTAATATACTAAGATTATATGTATAACGATTACAAAACTAAGCTAACCCAATTTTATAATAGAGATAGACGCATGCCGACATACTCTGAGATGATGAAATTGTTCGGATTCAAATCCAAGAATGCCGTGGCTCGACTTGTAGATAAATTCATTGAGGAAGGAATAGTCAGTAAAGATTATCTGGGCCGTCTTATCGCTGATACATCCTTTGACTCCATTCCCATGCTTGGATCCGTGAAGGCAGGCTTCCCATCAGATGCAGAAGAATTGAAAGACACTATCAATATCGACGACTACCTCATAGCCAAGAAAGATAATTCCTATATGCTGACAGTTGATGGTGACTCTATGATAGACGCTCATATTGCAGATGGTGACATGGTCCTAGTTGAGAAAACAAATACTGCCAAGGATGGCCAGATAGTTATCGCCAATGTTGATGGTGAGTTTACTATGAAATATTTCAGGAAAGATAAAGAGAATAAAGTCTGGCTAGAACCAGCCAACAAAGATTTCAAGCCTATTTATCCTAAAATGTATTTAAATATTACTGCCGTAGTAAAAGCGGTAATTAGAAAATACTAAATAGTGTATAATAACCGATATGACTCAAGAGCAAGCTCTCACAATAATGAAAACTGGCGTGAATATTTATCTTACAGGTAGCGCTGGAGCTGGTAAAACTTATCTCTTGAATCAGTACATATCTTACCTAGATAGTCACGATATAGCTGTGGCTGTGACTGCTTCTACTGGTATTGCCGCTACCCATATGAACGGTATGACTATCCACGGATGGTCTGGAATTGGGGTGAGAAGCTTTATAGGGGAACACGAGCTAGAACAACTCGAAGAGAAGAAATACTTATGGAAAAGATTTGAGAAGGCAAGAGTTCTGATCATAGATGAAATCTCTATGCTTCATGGTTTCCAGCTAGACATGATAGAGAAAGTTTGTAAGAGATTCAAGAGGAATAGTAAGCCTTTCGGTGGACTCCAAGTTATTCTCTCTGGAGATTTCTTTCAACTTCCTCCAGTGGAGAAAAAATCCTCCTCCGCACAAGGCTACGGCGAGACAAAGAAAGATATAGCCACAAGTCCGACTTCTGGCTCAAATACAAAAAGTAGTATGGTTTATGAAAGTGAGGCATGGAAAATACTTAATCCTGCTATTTGCTATCTCTCAGAACAACACCGCCAAGAAGATGATATCTTAACTGAAATATTGAACAATGTCCGAGGAAATAATTTAGAAGAGAAACATTATGAATATTTAGATAAATGCATAGACAGAGAGCTTTCTGGTATTAAAGCAACCAAGCTCTATACCCACAATGTAAATGTAGACAATGAAAACAATCTAGAACTTGCAAAAATAGCTGGTATCGAACAAGTTTACAATATGACCTCCAAGGGTCATGAAATAATTGTAGATATTTTGAAGAAAAGCTGTCTGGCCTATGAAGAACTTCGACTGAAGGTAGGGGCTGAAGTCATGTGTATTAAGAATAATTTCGATAAGGGCTACGTGAATGGCTCAAGAGGTAAGGTCACAGGATTTGAAGCTGATACAAACTACCCCATAGTGAAGTTATACAACGGCATGACTGTAACCATGGCTCCTGAACTTTGGGCCATAGAAGAAGACGGGCGAGTCAAGGCCTCCATTACTCAGCTTCCACTTCGACTTGCTTGGGCTATAACGATACACAAGAGTCAAGGAATGTCCCTAGATAATGCCGAGATAGACCTCCGAAGTACCTTTACCTATGGTATGGGATACGTGGCACTATCGAGAGTGCGTACTCTCTCTGGAATACGCTTAGTAGGGTTCACGAAGGAGTCACTACTTGTAGATCCTAGAATCCTAGAACTTGATCTTGAACTTAAGAATGAAAGTTATCAGAACGAACTTCTTTTCAATAAATTAAAAAAGGGTGAACAAGAAAAGCTTGAATTAGAATTCATAAACAGAATGGGTGGAACAATAAATACGATTAATTCAAGTACAAAAAATAAAAGAAATAAAATAGAGAGAATTCATGATACCAAAATTCCAACAGTATTAATAACAAAAGGATTGCTAGAGTCAGGTAAAAATATAAAAGAAATAGCGAAAGAAAGAAACTTAACAGCAGGTACCATTACTCACCATATAGAGCAAATAATGAAAGAATTCCCAGAAACTATCATAACCCACATAAGACCCCAACAGAAAAATATTGATATAGTAAAAAAGGCAAATAAAAAATTAAAAGGGGAGGAAGAAGGAAAGCTAAACCCCATAAAACAAATCCTCGAAAAAGAAGGCTATAACTTATCCTTTGAAGATATCCGCCTCGCAAAACTGTTTATTTGACAAGATAGGTCAATAGTGATATAATACGGATATTATTAATCCCGTTAGAGATATTTGTAAATACATTACGGGATTATAAAATATTAGTATTGGTTATATTATTAACAACTATTAATCAGATACGGAAGTCTAATGACTTCCTATCTCTAACGGGATGGATAAAAATATAGACAACCTTTTGTATTCTAGAGTTCCTAAAAGTGAAGATGCAGATACTAAATATATTGATCACTATTTGGAATAATACAGAATATATCTTCATATCATGAATAATACTCACGATAGAAGTGGTAAATCCAATGACTTCTTCTTGGGATTAAACACGGCCATCATAGCAGCTCTCGGATACTTAGAAGCTAAGGGTGGTGATGAGCACTCTACTGTATTTCTCTTCGCTCCATTTGTAGGTATTGCTATATGTTACTGCTGGTACCAAATAATAAATTCTTATAGACAACTAAACAGAACTAAATTCAAAGTTATCCACGAAGTTGAAACTAAGCTACCAATTTCTTTATTTGAAACAGAATGGGAACTACTTGGTAAAGGAAAAGATAGGAATAAGTACTATCCACTGTCTTTAATAGAAAGAAAAATCCCTATAATATTCATAGTTTTGTATATAGTAATATTCCTAACGGGGATGCCCCTCAACTTTATTACTAACTTATTAAAATAGAAAAAGAAAAAAGATAAACCATTTCGGTTTATCTTTTTTTCTCTCTCCAGTCATAATCCTCTTCCTCATCATCAATTTTGCTAATGATGGGAGAGCCACAACTCTGGCATACATCGTCATAAGTACGCAAGCCACATCGTGGACATTGAGTATCAGGACTATTGGATTCTTCTATTATTTCATCTTCATTATCCATACTACAATTATAATATGTAACTATATTTGCATCAAGAGGGATTATTCGCCATAAGTCCAACTTAGGTCCAACTTAGGGTAAAATTGGACATATTTCTTTGAAAATAAACAAATTTCTAGTATAATAAGCCTATTATGATGGAATCAAAAACAAAGATAGTAGCAACTATTGGGCCTTCTAGTCAAAGCAAAGATGTGATAGTAGAGCTTATCAGTCACCACTTAGATATAGCCCGATTAAACTTTTCTTGGGACAATCACGAGGGTCACAAGAAGGTTATAAAGAATATTAGAGAAGCATCCAAGGAAAGTGGCAAGAAGGTAGAAATCATGCAAGATTTGTCGGGACCACGAGAGCAGAGTGGATCGAGCCACCATTTTGGTGGAAAGGAGAATGGGGAAGTTATCACAGAAAAAGATAAGGATGATTTATACTTTGGCATAGAACAAGGTGTTGACTATGTGGCACTTTCTTTCGTCGGAAGCGACAAAGACATTGTAGAACTTAGAAATTTAATAAAAGAAAAAGGTGGGAATCAGAGAATAATTGCTAAGATTGAACGCAAGGTGGCATTCGAAAATATTGATGAGATATTAGAAGTGACAGATGGGGTTATGGTAGCTCGTGGAGACTTGGGTAATGAATACCCACTTGAAGAAATACCTTTCATCCAACACAAAATAATAGAAAAGTGTAATGCAAAAGGTAAGATGGTCATAGTAGCAACACAGATGATGCTAGGAATGGTCGAGAGTCCTGTCCCTACACGTGCTGAAGTCTCGGACGTGGCTTATGCTATTATAGATGGAGCCAATGGAGTAATGCTCTCTGAAGAGTCTGCTACCGGCAAGCACCCTATAGAAGCAGTAGCTATGATGGAGAAAATAGCGTTAGCTTCAGAAAAGCATTTAATGAAGAAAGATATTGCTATTTAATTAATTTATAATAAAAGCTACACAAATTATATTATGGATAAACAAATTTATATTACGAGAAGAATTCCAGAAGCAGGTCTAAAACTCTTAAAAGAAAAAGGTATCAAGTTCGACATGGGTACAAGTGAACTTGCTCCAAATAAAAAAGAAATAATTGAACAATTGAAGAAGGAGCCTTACGATGGGGTTATATCTTTTCTGACAGACACTATAGACAAAGAAGTATATGATGCATGCCCTACAGCTAAAATTTTCGCAAACTTTTCTGTTGGGTACAATAATATAGATCTAGAGGAGGCAAGAAAGAGGGGTATTGAGGTTACAAATACTCCGGGAACTTCCGATGTAGCTGTCGCAGAACACACAATAGCACTTATGCTTGCTCTTACTACCAGATTAGTAGAAGGAGATAGATATATGAGAAGTGGAAAGTATAAAGGGTGGAACCCAGAACTTTTAGTTGGGACAGATATGAAAGGCAAGACCATCGGACTAATAGGTGGAGGAGCCATAGGAGGTGAAGTCGCTAGAATTTTCCACAATGGATTTGGTGCAAATATTATATATCATGATGTTGTAGAAAATAAAAAGCTAGAAGAGGAAACAAGTGCAATAAGAAAAGAATTCGATGAACTTATCAAAACTGCAGATATTATATCCTTACATGTACCACTTCTACCAAGCACAACTCACCTTATCAACAAAGAAGTTCTATCTATGATGAAATCTACCGCCTTCCTAGTGAATACTGCCCGAGGACCTGTAATAGATGAAAATGCTTTGGTGGAAGCACTCAAGAATAAGCAGATTAGAGGTGCTGCCTTGGATGTATTTGAGTTTGAACCAAAGCTAGCTAAAGGTTTAGCAAAGCTTGATAATGTAATTCTCACTCCTCATATAGCTTCAGCTCGCGAATCAGCTCGCAATATGATGGCAGAAATAGCTGTAAAGAACGTCATATCCGTCCTAGAGACAGGCAAAGCTCTAAATAGCGTCACAAACAACAGCGACTGTGCAAAAGTCTAGTAGCTTATCTTTCATATAAATATTATAATATACTTATTATTAATAAGTATAATTAAACATGAATAAATATATAAAATACACATCACTCGTTTTCGTTGGAATTTTAGTTCTTGCTCCTGCGGTATACGCAGAAGAGGCAAGTGTATCTGCAGGATTACAAGCAGGACAACCTCCTTTATTAAAAGATATCAAACCAGGTGAAGGTCCAACACCCAATGCAGTTCGTAATGAACTGATGAAAAAGAATCTTAATCAAGAAAGGGAAGCGTTAAAGAATGGTCTAATCAAAAAAAGGGAAGATGCTATAAATGCAAATAAAGATAATAGGGAAGCACTAAAAAGTGAATTGCAAAAAAAGAGAGAAGAAATGATGAACGAAATTAAAGCAAAGAGAGACGAATTCAAGACAGCAATGGAAGCTAGAAGAGAGGAAGTCAAAGCAAAGATGGAAACATCCAGAGAAAAGCTTAAGACAGATCTATTGAAAATTAAAGATGAGAAAAAGGTGGAAACTGTAAAGAGGATTAATGACAAAATAGCAGAATTGAATACAAAAGCTGTAAACAACCTTACAGAATCTATCACCAAGATAGAAGCTGGCTTGGCCAAGATTGAAACTCGTGCCAATGAAGAGCAAGCTAAAGGGGTAGAGGTGAAAGCTACACTTGACGCTATTGTGAAGGCAAAGGCCTCAATAGCTGATGCAAAAGCACAACTTTTAATACAATCAGCTAAAGTTTATACTGCTACTATTACAACAGAGACAGCATTGAAGGGTAGTATGAGTACAATGAAGGAATCTCTAAACGCTGACATCAAAGCTCTTCGAGATAAGGTCAAGTTGGCTCATAAGGCAGTTGTCGACGCACTTCTAACTCTTCCAAAACCTACCACACCTGTTGAAGTATCCAACAAGACAGAAACTAGCACTGAAGTAAATAATAAAGCGGTCGAAAATACAACAACAACTACCACAACAATTAATTAAATTATATGCTTAAAAAAATATTGTACGTCATTGTAGTTATCGCTGTTATCGTAGTGCTTGCTATCATGTGGACAGACTCAAAGAAGGAAGGACTCCCACAAGATGATCAAGCGACAGTAAATGGTGATAGACAAGGAGCTCCAGCAGTAAATACTAATGAATCTATTCAAAGTGAAATGGATACTATTAATCTGGACTCAGGTATTGATGCTGATATCAATGGAGTAAATACAGATATTAAAACTCTGTAGTAGAATTAGGTTATAGTGTAGATATGTTCTAGTAAAAATGCGTTGGCTATGCCAACGTATTTTTACTGTATTTTTACTAGAAACTAGAACCTAATCTCTTGACAAGATAGGGGATAGGTGATACTATGAGAACATATTGAGAGACTCCTTTGTGTGTATGAGTGTTTCAATTTTAATTTTGAACACGCAATAAATATTTTTTAATAAAAAATATTATAATAAAATATGTATACAAATACAAAAACAAGAGGCTCTTCGAGAGCCCCTAATTATTCGAGTCGTAGTAATAGACCTTCTGGCGGTAATCACGGTGGAGCTTCTTTCGGTAACCGTAGCACTAGACCATCTTCTGGTGGAAGTAGAAGTGGCTCTGGAAGGCCATCATTTGGAGGTAACAGAGGAGGTGGCGGAAGAAATAAAAGAAAGTCTTCTTATGAGAGGATAGACGTATCAAGATTCATTAGTAAGTCTACCGTCGTAGAGAAAGAAGAAATATATCTTCCGACTCATACTTTCGGAGATTTCAAGATAGATACCAAGCTCAAGCTTGCTATTGCAAATAAGAACTACATTTACCCAAGTCCTATTCAAGACAAGTCTATTCCACATGCACTAGAGGGACGTGATATCCTAGGCATTGCAGATACAGGCACAGGCAAGACCGCAGCCTTCCTAATACCAATCTTAAATAAAATATTGAAAGACAAGAATGAAACAGCTATCATTATAGCTCCAACTCGTGAGCTTGCTACACAGATAGAAGTAGAGTTCAACGACTTCGCACGAGGTATGAGAATATTCTCCGTTGTCTGCGTCGGAGGCATGCCTATAACAGCCCAGATAAGGAATCTTCGCCGTGAATGTAACGTCGTGATTGGAACTCCCGGAAGACTACTAGACCTAGTTAAACGCGGAGAAATCAACCTTTCAAGTACTCGCTCTGTGGTCCTAGATGAAGCTGATAGGATGCTTGATATGGGATTCATAAACGATATCACATTCCTGCTAGAGAAAACTCCCGATGATAGACAAGGATTCTTCTTCTCAGCAACGCTACCAAAGCCTATAGAGAAGCTTATAGAGCGCTTTGCATCTGATCCAGTGAAAGTAATGGTCAAGACTCGTGAGACTTCCAAGAACGTCGAACAAGACGTCATCCGCCTAGCACGTGGCGAAGACAAGATAGATGCACTCTGCGATCTCTTGAGTAAAGAGAATGAATTTAAGAAAGTTTTAATCTTCTCTGAAATGAAGCACTCTGTCGAGAAGCTCTCAAATGAACTTGTAAAAAGGGGATTCAAGTCAGGAAGCATACATGGCGACAAGCGTCAGAATGACCGTCAGCGTACTCTTACCAAGTTTAGGAACAACGAGCTCAACATCCTAGTAGCAACCGACGTTGCAGCTAGAGGGCTAGACATACCTGAAGTCACTCACGTCATAAACTACGAAATTCCTCAAACTTATGATACATACATCCACCGAATCGGCCGAACCGGCCGTGCAAGCAAGAAAGGTGTAGCTTTGACATTTGTAGGGTAAGTATTGCAAAAAAAATTTGAAAGTATTATTATAAAGATTAACATAGATCTCTCGAGTGAATTAAATTTTTTGTTTAACAACACTAAACTTTCTTATTATGCCAAAAAGTAAGCACGGTTGGGGAAAATCCTCAAAATTCAGAAAGCAAAACAGTAGTCCCAATAAAACTAAAAAGGTTTTAAATATTGGGCAATATGAACAATTAGGGTTATTAGCAGGAGAAAACACAAGTGTCAACATAGACATCTTTAATATTTCTCATTAAAAGACATCAAAAAAAATAGAAACGATAGGCTGATATAATACATATCAGCCTATTCTTTTGATACTTAATGTCGCAAAGAGGGATTGTACGACATTTTAATAAATGTACGTACAATCCCGTCATCTTTTACGACATTAGTATTGAATAGAGAGCCTTCTATTCAATACTAATGTCGTAAAAGATATATTGTGCGACGTTCACATATAAAATAAACCCTATAAAGAAAGGACCCTTAGAAGGCCCTTTTGCTATACTCCCTTCTCTATTCTTGGCTTAATTGATTAATTAACTGATGCAATGCAATTATTGAAATCACGAACTTCCCCGTTATATATATTTATTTTTTCTTTTATATTTAAAATTAATTTATTATATTCTGCTACTAGTGCATTATAGCTGTCTATCTGCTCATTTGTCGTTTGCCCCCCACTTACAGCCCCAGAGCTGATTATAGCCCTTTTTACAGCTAAATCCCCCTCCATAGTCTTTATGTTCTTCTGGTCAAGTTCTATCATGCCTTTTAGCACTCCATCTATAGATGGACAAGCACTCTTAGGTAGTCCGAAGTGCTGTACGGCCATCCAGACACTCTTGCCTTCATAAGTGCCTTTACCTACAGCCACACCTATGTCTGTGTACCTTTTATTTAGAATATTAGCTCTGTGTCCAGGACTAGCCATCCACGCATCGACTAAGGCTTGGTCATCTTTAAAGTTGCCCAAGGCTAAGTTCTCTCCGATGATAATGTACTCATACGATACTTGCGCACCTAAATCCCCAACCGAAACTCCCTCTGGAGACATGTGCTCAAAGTATTGCTTCACGAACATGTCTTGTAACTTTTTTTCAGCTGAAAAGTTTAATTTGGAATTCTCGACTAGTGGTTGTAAATTACCATTGTCTACCCTTTGCTTGTTGGTGATATCTATTACACCCTTATTGGATAACTTTATACTCTTCAGATTATAAGTAAGGTAATCCTCCGATACGACAAGTGCTCCGGGGGTCTCTATTAGCGATGACACTTTGGTATCTGTACTTTTAGTATTTGTACTTGTGGAATTTTTATTAGCAACAGAAGTACTATTTATATTATTCATGACATCACCTACTCTTGATTTGAATTCGGAAGGTAGACTAGTCTGACTTTGTAAATATGAAAGTACTTTCGAATAGACTGACCCATAGTCATTCTTGATAACGAAGACCAGTGCTATAAAGATTGCTACTATTATAATTTGATTGATTATTTTCATTCCTTTTATTTACATGATGCTGACAAACTATACCCTGACTTCTCTGCTTCTGTACTCGTAGAAAACCATACCACATTCTTCTCAGATATTCTCTTGGCCCCACTACAGTCAGCGGTATAGTATAGTTTACCATTTTTTGAAGCGAGATACCTTCTCTCTTTTGGTAAAGTATTCACATTCTTCATACTATTTTCTGCTTGTATACCCTTCCCTATCTCCCCTTTGACAATATAGTCTGTGGTGTTGTCTAATTTAATATCTTCTTCTTTGGAAAAATTGGAAACGGAAAGTCGCCCTAAGCCAAAAGAACTAAGACCTACAAGGACAATAACGCAAAGACATACGAGTGTAGTACTGTCAATGCCTATTTTGCCCTTGATTTTATCCATAAAATGATTTATACTCATACAAGTTTAATTATAAATCATTTTTCGGTAGTTTGCTAGATTATATTGTTATTTTAGGCCATTATCCTACTTAACCATAAACTCAAAAACTATAAACTTATTATATGGCACATAGAAAAGCCGGCGGATCGGCTAAAAACTTAAAAGACTCAAATCCAAAGTATCTCGGTACCAAGCTTTATGCTGGCGAGGTAGCCAAAGCAGGATCTATCATTATTCGTCAAAGAGGCACCAAGATCCTTCCAGGCAACAATGTCAGTATGGGTAAAGACCACACTCTCTTCGCCCTAAAATCTGGCACGGTTAAATTCGGTACAAAAAGAAAGGTAAACTTCAACAGAACATCATCAGTCAAGAAAGTAGTACACGTAATATAAAAATAAAATTCCTCAGCAATGAGGAATTTTATTTTTAATAAACTTCTTTTTGATAACACTTCTCACAATATACAATCTCCGGCTTATCTGGTGCATAACTCGTCTCAAAAGTATTAGTACAGCCTTCCTTCATACACTGTCTATGCCATAATTTCATAGGGTTGCGATAAGTGAGTCTTTTGTAGTGCCTACAATTTGGGCAATATCTAGGTAATGGAAGATTCTTCTGTCTACAAAAACTTAACTCCTCAGAAATAATACGAAAAGCTGTTGTGCATTGATAATCTTGATTGCCCTTATTTGGGCAAGCTATTATTTCATTCAAAATAGAATCATTGCAATCTTTTATATCATCTGGTAACAAAGAAGACTCAATGGTTATATTGTAATTCTTCTCTTCTCTATCCATCCAAGGATATCCTTTCTCTATAGCAACTTCCTTTTTAACTGGAAAATTGTCATGAGCATTGGTTTCATTGTACCCAAATGGGGTCATATCGTAAGGAAAGAATTCACCATATACATAGGACCGTCCTATGTAGTCAACATATGGCATATCATCCATGTGCTTCTTTATTTTTTCTAGCATTTCAAAATATTCTTCTTTTTCATATTGTTTGTTAAAAATACAATATTGTCTGTTTTTAAGACCTATACAAGCAAAACAATTAGAACAATTCTTACACATCAAAGAATATTCACATTCTTTTGAACCAACACATATATATGTAAAAGAATCTTTATAAGAACCAAAACTAGTAGCAACTGACTCATATATTAATTCTCCACTAGCTAAACCTTGATTATCATATGAATCTTTAGCTCCCACAATAGTTCTAACCGAATACTTAATATCTTCAGAATTTTGAGTATCAAAAGAATAATAAATATTTTTTGAGTTTCCTATATAATCCCCACTAGCATTTTGTGAATTATATATTTGAGCAAATCTATGTATGGAATTTTTTTTGAAAATAGTATCAAATATTTTTTCAGCTTCAGTAATTCCTGTATAGGTATTTAATTTAAGATTTAATAATTCTTTTTCGTATTCTTCTTTTGATAACTTAATGTTCTTAAATACGTAATTTTTATTTCTCTGATTTGAAGACAAACAACAGTGACTACAATTTACACAATCATAAACAAAGTAAGAATCTATGCAATTGCGTGATTTAACTGCATAATGAGTATTGTAATTTGCTTCACAATCAACATTATAAGAACAGCCATCAACTTTCTGAACAGCATAACAATCTTGAGTATTATTACAACCATCTACTACTTCAGAATACAAAACATTTTCACAATTAATGACTGAATATGAAAGATAACAATCTTTGTTGTCTGCACTATAATTGGTAAAATCAGACCTAACTAAAGTCCCAGTGTGATGAGCAAAAAGAACAGGAGATTTTTCTCTTAATTCCTTTAACTGAATAAAAAAGTTTTTTGAGAAATCATAATCAAATCCATCTTTAAATGGATCCCTATTGTCATTATTCCAACAATCCAGGCAATAAATTATCTTGGTTTTTTCAGGAGAGTACATTGAGATTAAAGATTTTCCACAATTACCACACTCTCTCTTAAAAAGAGATCGGCAATTCCTCCACATCATTCTCCTTATCATCCTGCACTCTGGGCAAAATGTTGGAGGAGGGACTTTGATCTTCTCATAAAAAAGGAAATCATCGGGCTCAATGGTGAAGTCTACTTTACAGTTCTGACAATTTTTAGTTTCTGATTGATATTCCATATTATTCTTTCTAGATAGGGGCTCAACCCCTATCTGGTAGGATTTAGGCTTTTACTACTAGCACTTCGCACTTGCCTTTCTTGTTACCTTTTTTAATTTCTACGATATGAGTGCCGACTTCTTTAATATGATCCATGACTATAGATCCTTCATCTATATCTACTCCGGACACTTCCTTGATAGCTTGGGCGACGTCACGAGGAGAGACCGACTTGAACAAGTGACCCTTCTCATTGGCCTTCACCTTTATTTCTACCTTCCTGTTGTCTATTGTTGATATTATAGAATCAAAGACTTTCATGTCTTCTTCCCTCTTCTTCTCTATCTGGGCCTTCTTGGCTTGTAAGTTTGCAATAGCCTGAGGTGTTGCAAGTAGCGCCAGCCCTCTAGCTATGAGGACATTGGCGTATCCATCCTTGAATTCTTTTAAGTCGTATCTGTTCCCTACCTTTGGTATATCTGTTGTTAGAATAATTCGCATATGATTTATTGTTTGGCTTTTAATATTTCGACAGCTTTATCCATCTGAGGGTCACGCTTGGCTTCTAAGTCCTTAATGGTAAATGGTACTTTTATGTTTGGTTCAAGTCCTCCGTTTGAAATAGAAACTCCATTTGGAGTTAACCACTTGGCTACTGTAACCTTTAATGAAGTATCTTTAGTAATATCTATTAGTTCTTGGACTGAACCCTTACCGAAAGTCTTCTCTCCGACTAAAGTAGCAATACCGTGCTCCTTCAATGCACCAGCTAGTATTTCTGACGCAGAAGCTGAACCTCCGTCGACAAGTACTATGAATTGCAAATTCTCATTGAACAACCTTGGACCATGACTGCGATAATACTGAGGCTTCTTGTTGGCACCGAAGTCTTCGCTAACTATTATCTTGCCCTCATCTATAAACCATGAGCCTATATTCACTGCGACGTCGAGATAGCCTCCTGGGTTGCCTCGTATATCAACGATGAGTTTATGATGGCCCGACTTTATAAATTCATCGAGAGCGCGCGCGAAAAGGTTGTCGGAATTTTCTGAGAAGCTGTAGAACTTTATGAGGAATATTCCGTCTGGCAAACTTTCTGTTTCTATTGTAGGAATCTCTATTGTATCGCGTATTATAGATATCTCACGAGTTTCCTTTTCTCCTGTTCGTAAAATAGTAATTGTCACAGGAGTACCCTTCTCGCCTCGCATTAGACTGATAGCCTTGTCGACAGATAGATCGCTGGTACTAGTCTTGTCTATCTTGAGAATTTTGTCGCCCTTTTTGATTCCGGCTTTCCATGCTGGAGTATCCTTCAGAGGAGCAATAATGGTCAGAACCTTGTCCTTCATACCTATTTCAGCCCCTATACCACTAAAAGACCCCTTGATTTCGTCTTTAAACAGCTTATTGTCGGCTGGACTAAAGAAAGTGGTATATGGGTCGCCTGACGCAGATGCAAGGCCTTGTACTGCACCCCAGACGCGATCTTGATCTGTTATTTTGTCGCTATATATAGACTTATCCTTGAGAACATTCCATGCTTTCCAGAAGGCCGTAAAGTCGGCTGTAGTCTCAAATGTGGGAGTCTTGTTTATAACTGTACTCACTTTGTCTATTTCTGGGCGATGCGAGTAACCTATATAAAGCCCAAAGCCCCAGACTCCTGCTAGAAGTACAGCTGATACTATAATGTACCCTGCTTTCCTATAATTTATTCTTATATTTGTTTTTATGTTTTTGAAAAGATTCATGTTGTTATTATCTCTCGTTGTTATTTAATTATTACAAAATTATTGTACACTTTCAAGCTTCAAAGCCGAAGGAGTATACTTGTTCGCCGGATCCCAGAGCATCCACGAGGTAAGTCCATTGTCATATACGGCTTTTATTTGTGCTTGAACCATTTCCTTTGTATAGACGGCACCCAAGTCGAAATCTTGAAGCCAAGGACGAATCTTGCTCTTATCTGCACCTACTTTCTCTGTCTTCTTCACGGCACTTATAAGAGCTCTGTTGATAACTTCATATGGATAGTTGCTTGGATTCTTGTAGCCAGCGTGACCAGCAGGATAATGCGATGGATAGACCATGGGACAAAGGAAATCAAAATAAGGAAGAGCCTTCTCCCAGACTTGCCCTATACCCATGTCGTCGGTAGCTTCTGTGGTAAGCCCAAAAAGGTCTGCAGACATTGGAATATTCTTTTCTTTCTTCACTTCGGTCGAAAGGTATTTGAAGAACTTCTCTATATTGTCTCCTCGACTTTCGCCTTCTTTAAGATGATAGTTAATGTCCTTCATATTTCCATCTGAAGGATAGCGAATATAGTCAAAGTTGATCTCGTCGAATCCTTCTTCATATGCACCCTTGGCTATAGAGACGATGTAGTCGTGTACTTCCTTCTTAGCTGGATCTAGGAATGACAAACCCTTGCGATCCTTCCAGACTGTGCCGTCGCTCTTCTTTGTTACTGACCAGTCGGGGTGCTTCTTGGTCATGTATGGATCTTGGAAGACTGAGACGCGACCGATAATATAAATATTCTTCTTGTGAAGTGTGTCGGTCAGAGCACGAACGTTGGCAATACGCTTCTCGATACTTCCCTCTTTCTGTATATTAGGAACGGGCATATCAAAGCTGACTCTTCCCGTAGAATCCTTCACATCTATAACTATGGCATTGAGCTCCGTCTCGTCTATCATTTTTATAATACTGTCTCGGAACTTGGGAGACCCTGCTACCCATGCTGAGATATATACAGCCTTAAGCTCCTTGGGAGTCTCTACGTGCGTTACCACTATAGGACTCACGACAGAAGTACCATCTACGGGAACTATAGCTTCGGCTACTTTACCCTCTTCTTTATTATTTAAAACTTTCTCGGAAGATGAAGAAGCTAGGGAGTCGCTTATGTTGTACTCTACCTGATTCTTCAAAAGAGGTAATACAAAATAAACAAATAACCCGCATAGAATTAATGCGAGTATTACGATGATAGGTAACTTGAAAGATTTTTTATTTTCCATGTAATTTAAATGCGATACTATTCTTCATTACCTATATTGTCGACAAATGATTTAATTCTATTCTCATCTTTATTCAAACGAGCCTTGGCTTCTAGATAATACAAATAAGCTATATAGAAAATAGCTACCCCTGTAATGATAAACAATACCTCTCGGAAACTTTGAGGAATTCCAAGCTGAGGTAAAACAGCAACCCATATACCAATGATAAACAATGTGCGTTCTTTTCTCATCCCATTATTATAACTTATTTATTTCGGGTCTACAATCACCACAAACTCTCCCCTCTGCTTGTCAGTATTGACAGTGAAATATTCTAGGACTTCAGCAGGTGTACCCTTCACAAATTCTTCAAATTGCTTGGTAATCTCACGTGCAATCATAACCCTATGATTCTTGCAGAAAGTATCTAGGGATGCGAGAGTCTTCAGTATACGGTGGGTGGATTCGTAGAAGACTATGGTCCTGTTGGTCGTAGCCATCTCTTTGAAGAGAGTCTCTCTACCCTTCTTGTGTGGTAGGAATCCTATAAATATAAATTCAGCAGAAGATATGCCACTAGCTGAGAGCGCGGAGACTAGAGCACTTGCCCCGGGTATAGGAACTACTTTCGCTTCCTTACCAAATTCTTCTCGTACATAAGCTACAAGTAGAACTCCCGGATCTGAAATGCAGGGTGTCCCTGCATCGGAAACCATTGCCAAGTTCTTGCCTTCGCGAAGCATCTCGATAATATTGCTATGTTTGTTGTCAGAACTATGCGCATTGTAACTAAGAGTCTTTGTGTGAATATCATACTTATTTAGTAAATTCTTCGTTGTGCGAGTATCCTCGCAAAGTATTACATCCACTTCCTTCAGTACCCGAAGTGCCCTCAAGGTAATATCCTCCATGTTCCCTATCGGCGTCGCTACTACGTATAATGTTCCTAGTTCGTTTGTCATAGTAATAGTATAACATAAAAAAAGTCCCGTATGCATGAAATCATACGGGACTCTTAAATATCTTTCAATTTTATTTTTTAAGAAAATACTTTTGCAGTGAATCAAAAATAAATCCATAAAAAACAAAAAATGCCATTATTTCACATAGGGACAATAATCCCCAAATATATGCCCAAACCCCAGAAAAAATAGGGGTTGCGAAAAAGATTTGATGGAAACAAGTAACAAATAAAACTGTTGCTCCTCCAGTAACAATAACCAGTAGGGACATAACTAAGATAGTCCCGTGGGTAATTCCCACTTTTCCATTTGTCGTTGTCATAAATCTGATTTTTTAATGATTAATTATTGGTTAGAAGAAATAAATGACTAATAAAATCACCTATTTTTTCTAACCAACATCTTAATCAATTTGTACATAGTATATCATATATAAGGTGCCTTGTCAACCCCCACACCTATATTTTTATTACAGACAAAGTCTGCGTTGGAACAACTATAAAAATATGGGTGTGGGGGTCAACCTCTATATTTTATACTTATTTATCTAGCATTATATCAGTAAATCCCCTTTTAATCCAACATTTTTGATTTTGAACGATTTTATGATAGGATTTATGAGAAATTATCTTATGTCCCACCAAACAGCCACTACAGGCTGTTTTAAAAATTTTAAAATCTATGAAAAGAAACATTCTCAAAAACATTTTTTCTTTTTTTATTAAAAACAAGAGAAATGATCCAGGGCCAGAAATCAGAACTCCACCAAATGAAAACAACTGGAGTAGTATCGTAGTCGAGGAAGACTTGTTGGAAGAGGATTATTCACTCGTAAAAATAAAGTCAGAATCTGAAACGACTATTTTTTAAATTAAAACATCATGTCAGAAAAAAATTTGTCTGATACGAGTCCTCCATCAGAGGATGATCAGATTATTAATTTTGAAGATAATGATTCAGATTCAAACTCAGAATATTCGAATTTTAATGAAGATCCCAGAGTTTTTGGATCTGATGACTTCGTTGAATTTGGAATAGATTAAAAACTACACCTGCCAGGGAGATACTGGCAGGTGTTTTTATTATCACTATCATTTTATCTGAAAAGTTGTATCATTAAATTAAACCAATAAATTGTAAAACATGAAAAAAATAAAAGAAGAGGAAAAACCCTCAACAGAATTTCATTCTTTTGAAGAAAATCCAAAAGAAGGCTATAATATTTTAAAAAAAATACAAAAGGCCACAGAAATTCTTGCCCAAAAAATTAAAGGGCATAAAAGAAAAAGAAAATATAATAAAATCAAAAAACAGAGATCTGAAAGAAATCCCCCACCCTCTAAAAAATAAATGCCTGCCTTATTAATAAGACAGACATTTTTAGTTTATGAAATATAAATTCTACAAAGTTGGGTTAATTAAATTTGATTCACAAGGACAATCCTTGCGAATCATTTATCAGCAAATCCCCTTTTAATACAACATTTTTGATTTTAAACGATTTTATGGTATGATTTATGAGAAATTACCTTACGTTTAATCAAACAGCCATACGGCTGTTTTAAAAATCTTAATTTATGAAAAAGATTATTTTTTATTGTTATTTAAATCGAAAAAAAGAAATTATTAAAATTGAAGTATCGAAGGGTTACAGTATTGATCCTGAAAATATGACATTTACAGAACATCCTATTGGATATGAAAATGCCATTGTCATCTTCTAACTTTCTTTTTTTCTATTACTACAGGTTGTTTTGATTAATATCAAAACAACCTGTTTTTATTTAAATCCTTGTAAAAACCTTCATTTTCTGCTATTTTGTATAAGTAATTATCTATGTATTTAATTCCTAATTCCTAATTATTAATTCTTCATTCTTAATTACCTCGGCCCTATCGTCTAACGGTTAGGACGTATCCTTCTCAAGGATAAAATCAGAGTTCGATTCTCTGTAGGGTCACAAATCTTAAAAAAGCCTTATATTATAAGGCTTTTTTAAGATTTGTGACCCTAAGCAAGCAAACTGCTTTGCTTGCGTCAGAGAAGCGAAAGACGGAGTCATATTTTTTCAGCAGAAAAAATAGACGAGTCAGGGTCGTGGAATTTTTTATATGGCGATATAAAAAATATCCCTGACCGAAAGTGTACTCACGGTTCTCTGTAGGGTTTTCAATTTAGTAACTTGTGACCACGTTATTTTAGAACGCGAAGCATACCAATATTTTGACGAAAAAGTTTTAGTCGAGGTCGATAAGGCTACTGCCGGTCTCTGTCAGAGAAGCGAAAAGTACCTGACGATGTAGTCGTCGATAAGTGTACTCACGGTCTCTTGTAGGGTCATAAAAAAAATAATACCGAATTTCTTTTAAAATTTCGGTATTATATTAATTTACGGATTCTTTCCATAGGCACGAGGTTTCCAGGACAAGTTTTTTCACAACCCGAAGTTTCATTATGTCCTAAAACATTTTCAGAAGAAATTTTATATTCTTCTTTTAAAAATTTTATTAATCTTATTAAAGAACGGTATTGTTTGAAAGTTGGGGTACAACAATCAAAATTACCAATAAGACATATTCCTAAGGATTTTTTATTATATCCATAAGAATGGGCACCAACATAATCAGTTGGCCTGGCTTTATACACTTTTCCATTTTTTATCATAACTTTATTGCCTATTATGAAATGATAGCCAGTATCACTCCACCTACGGATAAACTTATGACGCAACTTTATGAATAAAGGGCAATCAAAGGTTCTGTTTGAGTGGTGAATTATTATAAATTCAACCATCTCTTTTTTCAAAATCTCCATTATTGTAGGGGTTTTTAATTTTCCCTCACTCTACCCCAACCTCCCCATTTTGTCTAGTCTCACCCCCTCTCCCCTCAGCATTTCCATCTTCTTCTCTCCCCCTCTGTTATATCCTCCAAACTTTCCATCAGACCTTATCACTCTATGGCAAGGAATCTTTGGATCAAAGTTTTTATGCAAGATATTCCCCACTGCCCTGCTAGCCTTCTCATTCCCTGCCTTCTTTGCAACTTCCTTGTATGTCAAAACCTTCCCTTTGGGAATTTTCCTTACAATCTCATAAACTTTTTCCGTAAAAGATTTCATGATTATATTCTACTACAAATTAAATATTATTATAAACAAAAATAACAGCCGTCTTGAAAAAAGACGGCTGTGTTTTAATTTAAATTGCTTCGCTGGCCCACATTAATTTAACTTTCTTAATAAGATCAACTAACTTAGAATCTTCAATAGACCAATCAACCTTGGTTCTTTGAGAATTATATTCATTCCTATGTGAATCTAAATCCAACACTACAGGATGAAATTTCCCACAATTACAGTGTACTGCATTTGGTACTTCTTCCTCATCCCTACAGATACCATTTGCAGAATGACCCTCTGGCCTATTTGCATTGTATATCCTAAATAGATAACGATTGGATTTAAAATTTCTAACATACTTAAACTCTTTTGAGTTTGAAATAGCAGCTTCCATAAACATAATTATTCCTCCTAAATTTTAAAAAGTTAAAAAATTATTTATTTTATTTTTGAATGTACAAATAAGGTACAAAGTCGCCTCATCGGCGACCCGCCGAGGAGGCGGGAACTAAAAACCAGCTTTCTTTTGAAAGCTGGTTTTTAGTAATAAATAAGTGGGAGTAGTTTTATTAACAAAAATCAACCTTCAAATTGAAAGTAAAGAAATAGAAACTTCCCCAGAAGCTCTTATTTAAATTTTGATTTTTATTAATACTAACCATATTTATATAATTGCATTTTTTTATTCTGAAGTCAAGAAATGCGTGGTGGGGCTTGCCCCACCACGCATTTCTAATTCTTAATTCTTAATTATCTATTCACCCACTCCTTCTCTTGTCTACACAAGAGCTTGTCCTTCTGTTCTGGATGGGCCATTATGGCCTCTACCGCACGTTCTAAGCGTATTCCCTGAGACCCTTTCACGAGGACCAAATCCCCTTTCTCTACAACGCCAACTAGGAATTTAGCGACTGTTCGCGAAGAATCAAAGCTATAGAGTTCCTTCTTGTTAAACCCATGCTCTATGGCACCTTCGGCAATAAACTTCGATCGAAGACCTACAGTTACTATCATGTCTGCAACATCTGCAACCATTCCCCCCAAGTTGTGATGTTCTTCCTCGGTGTACTTGCCTAGCTCTAGCATATCGCCTAGGACGGCTATCTTCCTCTTGGCTTTCATTTCCTTCAATACTTCTATCGCAGAGAGAGCGGCTACCGGAGAAGAATTGTAAGTATCATCGATAATCATAGAATTGTTCATACCTTCAATAAGAGACAGACGTCCTGGGGGAGTATTGTACTCACTTATATAATTGATAGATGTAAGCAAGTCACAACCTGCCTCTGATGCGACAGCAATAGCCGAGAGAGCAGAACCTACGAAATTCATCCCGACAATATTTGGAAGCATTACAGGAAAGGTATGCCCATCGTGCTCTAGCTTGAAGCTAATACCACGAGTAATTTCGACGCCATCTACTGCCGTATTTATATACACAGGATAAGTGGCTTTGTATGTTGCATTTTCATTCATACCATAAGAGACGGTACGCCTGTTTGCTCTTGTGTGGAGATTATAAACCTTCTCGTCATCATGATTGAGGATAAGCACTCCGTCTGGCTTCAAGGCGAAGGCTAAGGCACTCTTCTCTTCTATTATACTATCAACACTATCAAAGAATTCTACATGCACAGGCTTATCGGGGAAACGTGTAATGACCACCATATCGGGAGCTAGCCATGGGGTTACATTCTTCTTCATATCTCCTGGCTTACCGACGCCGACTTCTAATACTAAATACTCGGGATAAGGAGCCCTCCATATAATCAGCCAGAAGCTCTGCACTATATTCTCAATCCAGATGAAAGGATTACTCCAACCATTGGGACATCCGAGGATAGTCAGTGGTAAGCCTATTTCGCTATTGAAACTCTTCTGACTCTTGCGAACAGTTTTGAACTTGGAAAGCACGGTGAAAATGGCGTCCTTGGTGGAAGTCTTGCCTACTGAGCCAGTAATGGCAATAATCTTGGGCTTGTACTTCTTTAAGACAAGTCTGGCTTGCCAAGTGACAATTGCAACTATTAACTTTTTAAATATATTTTTGTAATTCATATTATCTATCTGGCGGAACATTATAATAATTCAAAAGGAATTTAGTAATATTGATAAATGGAGGAATCAGAGTCTGCGATGCGTACTTCACTTCTTTCGGATTCTTCAAGAACATAAAGACGATAAACTGCGGATCATAAGCTGGGAAGTAGCCAAAGAATGAGTGAGTGTGTCTATCGGTGTAGTACCCCTTGCCATTATCCATCGCTACTTGGGCTGTACCCGTCTTGGAAGCGATACTATAGTGCTCCATCTTGTGAGCTCCTCCGTCATAAGATTCAAATACATGTGTAAGCATTCGACTCATGGTGCTAGTAGTCTCTTTCTTTATTATACCAGAATATGAGACAGGATACTTTAATATTTCAGAAGTGCCATCTTCGTATCTTATCTGCTTGGCAAGATGAGGAGTGACTAGGTTGCCACCATTGGCAATGATCGAGAATGCTCGCACGGCCTCTATGGGAGTCAGAGCTATACCCTGTCCGAATGATGCATTGGCGTACTCTATGTCTCGAGGACTTTCCAAGTTCTTGATAAGACCTGAAGTCTCGTTGGGTAAGTCTATGCCTGTCTTCTCGCCTATGCCATAGGACTTCATGTATGTGCGGAAGTTGGCATGACCAAGCTTACTTTCAGCAAAGACCATTCCTGTATTGAGTGACTGATCGAGAACTGTTTGCATTGTTGTCGTGCCACGACCCTTCTTGTCGAAGTTGTAAATATCTTTCTTGTTCACTGTGACCATTCCCTTGTCGAAGTAGGTCGTCTCCGGAGTTACTGCGCCTGTATCGAGTGCGGATGACATGACCAGAGGCTTGATAACAGAACCAAATTCCAAGACATCTTCTACCATTATGTTCCTGTATACACTGGGATCCTTGACTTCGCCAAATTTATTCAAGTCAAAGTTAGGGAATCCAGCAATGGCGTAGACCTCCCCTGTCTGTGGATTCATAATAATACCTCCGGCTTGATCGGCATGCCAAGCTTCAAAGGCACCACCAAGCTCTGCCTCTAGAGTATGCTGTGTATTGGGCTCTATGGTCGTTACGACGTCGCCTTGCTTCTTCGTATCTTTCACCTGATCTTGTATATTTGAGAAGACTTCAGCAAAGAAGTTCACATATGCTTCATCCTTTGGCTTTGATAAAGTATCATTGTAATAACGCTCAATGCCATACTGACCAACCTTATCGTCTCCCTTGTAGGCAAGGAATCCTAAGGTGTGCGAAGCTAGAGAGCCCCCCGGATAGAAACGCCAATTGTCTTTGAATATAGAAACTCCGGGAATCTTCATGCTATCTATTGCACTTACTTGCTCCTTGGTGAGGTGCGTGGCAACTTCCTCGTATGGGTCATTGACCTTATTGGCCTTCGCGGTGAAAGCATCGTGATCAAGCTCCATGTATGGAGCAAGACTTTCGTAAGTCTTCTCGGCGTCTACGATGTCCTTTGCTTTAATAGCAAGCTTGAACCCAGAGGAGACAGTGCCAGCGGCCACTAGAGATCCATCCTTCTTTGTGAAGAATATGGAACCTCGATCAAATATATTGCTAGAGGGAGTAGCGTACTGCCGATCGGCCTTCTCGGTATATAAATTCTTGTGGATTACTTGTACAAAAAAAAGTTTAGAAACTAGGATGAGTGCAAATACGAAAACAAGTACGGAGACGATCCTTATTCTAAACTGGAACGAAGAGAGGTTCATTAGCGCATAGCAACACTAGTAATAGAACGCTTCGCGAAAATATTTGACTTTGTATCTACAAATCCGTTATTCGTTGCAAGAGTTCTATTTATATTATTCATATTACTTAAGTAGGTCAATTCTAAGTCACTGATATTGCTGTTCAATATTTGAGCAGTTCTGTCTAGAGACTTGCGTGCAACAACGTTGAAGGTTATAGAGCCTATCATATAAATATAAACAATAGAAAGCGACAGCAAAGAACCCAAAAGTATACGAAGGATGACTCTTTGTGTGTTGGAATTCTCTACTATTTCGTTTGCTATTGCTTTTGTTTTGCTCATATATTTCTGTTATTTTAATTTTTCTAATAATCTTAACTTTGCACTTCTTGAACGTGGGTTTGACTTCAATTCTTCCTCTGTGGGTACTATTGGCTTCTTGTTTAAAATATTGGCTTTGCCTTTCTCCTTTAGTGCGACGAATGCTCGCTTTACAATTCTGTCTTCTAAACTATGGAATGTAATGATTGCCATGTGCCCTCCTGCCTTCAAGCAATCAAGGCCTTTCTCTATAACTTGCTCCAAGTTGGAAAGCTCGCTGTTGGTAGCTATACGTAAGGCTTGGAAGGTTCTGGTAGCTGGATGAATCCGAAGCCCCTTGTAATGCCCTCCGACAGCATCTCCGATAATCTTTACTAGGTCAAAGGTGGTAGCTATATCCTTTTCCTTTCTACTTTCAACTATCTTCTTAGCAATCTTTCTGGAATACTTCTCTTCGCCGAATCCGTAGATAATATCTGCAATACTTTCCTCTTCCCATGTATTGACTATTTCACGAGCAGTTAGGTCTTCGTCTGTGGGTTCCTTCTTCATCGTCATAAGGAGTGGTTCGTCTTTCAAGAAAGAGAATCCACGACCTGCAACTTCAAGCTGGAAAGAACTGATCCCCAAGTCGAGCAAGATGCCGTCAACTTTCTCTATCTTCAAATCAGCCAAGACCTTATCGATATCCTGAAAGCCAGAATTGACGAAAGTGAAGTTGGACAGAGCTCCTCCTATGAGCTCTTGTGTGCGGGCCTTTGCATCTAGGTCTAGATCTAAACCTATAATCTTGATACTAGATCCAAACTGCTTGATCATCTCATAAGTATGTCCACCGCCACCGAGAGTGCCGTCTACTATGATATCGCCCTCTTTAATGGCTAGACCATTTATAGACTCATCTTTCAATACAGGTATATGCTTCATATTAAAGAACTCCTATCTGCCCCAATTTATCTGCGAGGGCGTCGGCCTGTGTCTCTACTAACTTCTTGTAATCGCTCCAAGCTTTCTCATTCCAGATTTCTGCACGATTCTGAACTCCAATAACTACAACCTTGTTCGTAAGTCCTGAACGAATTTTTAAATTTTCCGGGATTAGTATTCGGCCATTTGCATCCACATCAGCAATCACTGCTTGACCAAACATAAATCTCGAGAAACTTCTATTATCAGATGCAAGCATTGAGGAGTCTGATAATTTATTTGAAACTTTTTCCCATTCTTTAACGGTGAAAATTGATAAACAATTATCAAGTCCAGGAGCAACAACAACACTTTTACCCATCTCCTTTCGGAACTTTACGGGTAGTGACATTCTGTTCTTGTCGTCTAGTGTATGTGTGTATTCTCCAATAAGCATAATAATGTTGTGGAATAAGGTTAAATTTAATAAAAAAATATTTCCCTAAAACATGATTACATGTTCGGGCGAACAATTTTTAACAAAATTGTTTTAGCCCACTTCATCCCACTTGGTTATATTATACACCACTTCATCCCACAAAACAAACAACCCCTCCCACCCAAAACTGTGGATAAGTATTGGGTGGTGATAACCACAAAAAAGAGCCTAAAATCTTTTGAATTTCAGGCTCTTTTAATTATTTTTCTTTTTAAAATCAATGGAGGTCTAAAGCAGACCAATCAACTTTTTTAAGATTGGTATTTTTTAAATAATTTAAAGCATCCTTAATAAAATTAATAATCTCTGCATACTTTAAAATTGAAACAAAATAAAAAGAATGATTGTTTCCATGGATACATTTTTTATCATTAGAAAACATAATTTTATCCTCTTCAATAACTGCAGGAATGTCTTCTTCTTTAAATTTATAAGGATAGGGGTCATCATTTACATTTTTGGAAGAAAAATCTCGCCAGTTTCTTATAAATGAAACCCCGAAACTTTGTCTACATTGTATTCCATCTTCTGTTGTTTCAAGACTGATGATATTTATATTTTTAATTTGAAATATTCCAGAATTTATTTCTATATCATCATCAAATTTTTTTAAATCAGATTCATCATTAAATACAAGCGCCTTGCATGGAAAAGAATACAAAACTTTTCCATTATTTTTTTTAATTTCCTGCATATTTGAATCTATTAGTAATTTAATCTCTGTTAAATTATGCGTAACAGATTCTCGACGTTTTTCCAAAAATTTTTTTGGATCACCTTGAAGTTTAAATTCATTTAAGTAATTTTCTTTAGACATGATTTTTTGGTTTTAAGTTTATAATATCTACTATTTTCTAAACCTCCCCTCAAAGAAGCTTGGAAAATAGTAGATACCACAACAAAAAACTCTTTTTTGAAAGAGCTTGGGTGATTTAATGAATAGTAACATTAATAGAATCTAGAGTCAACAAAAGGTGGACAAAAGGTATATTTTACTGTATTATATGAGAGAAACATTCTAATTCCTATATATTATGCCACAAAGAACAGTAACTTTTCAAAACAACAATGGAGGTCATTTAACTTTTGTGTTTAAATTTGAAGAACAAGAGAAAATAGATCTTCCTGCTTCAATCAAAGATCTACCAAGGCAATCTTCATCGTCTCTTCCAAATAGTGGAATGCAATTTGCTATTCCAATTAATCGTAGGGATCCTGAAAGTAAGCCTGAGTAATAATTGAGTAAAAACTCAATTTAATTAGCGGAACTTTTTATCAAAAGAGTTCCGCTAATTTTAGTTTAAATTCTTAATTATTAATTATTAATTCCTAATTATTCACATCTCTCGGTCTCATTGTCGGGAAGAAGATCACATCGCGAAGGTTCTTCTGTTCTGTAAATATTGCTACTAGACGGTCTATACCCATACCGAAGCCTGTCATAGGAGGCATGCCGTGCTCCATGGCTGTCAGGAAGCCTTCGTTGACACTCATGGCTTCTTCGTCCCCTCCTTCCTTGGCTTTAGCTTGAGAGACTAGGAGCTCTCTTTGAATTGTAGGATCTACTAGCTCGGCGTATTGATTTGTAATTTCTGCTCCGGCAATTATAAGCTGAGCGACTTTAGCTGTACCATTCTCATTTTGCTGGGCTAAGGGCTTCAAGTCTCCGGGGAAATCAGTCACAAATGTAGGATTAATAATCTTCCCTCTTGAAGATTTCTTGTAAATCTTATCTAGCAAGTTACCTCTGCCAAGCTTACCTACTTCTTCCTCTTTCACTCCCCATTTCAAAGCTTCTTTCCTAGCTTCTTCCAATGTAATAGTTTCAATATTTATATTCGCATCCTTCTTTAGTAATTCTCCGAAAGTTATTCGTGGCCATTCTAGACTCAGGTCTACGTCTACGCCAGCCCCATCGTTGTCGTAAACTTTGAACACAGTCTTGCCCATAATATCCGTGGCAATAGACTTGATAAGTTCTTCTGTCCAAGTCATGTTCGTCTCTAGAGTCTGGTATGCGGCATACCACTCTATCATTGTGAATTCTTGTAAGTGAGTCGGATCAGAGCCTTCATTGCGGAAATTCTTGCCTATTTCATAGACTCTCTCATATCCGCCTACCATCAGCATCTTGTGCTCAAGCTCGAGCGATATACGAAGGACCATGTCCATATCGTAGTCGTTGTGGTGAGTATTGAAAGTCTTGGCCATGGCTCCCCCAGCTTCACTCTGAAGTATTGGAGTCTCTATTTCTAGGAAGTTCTTCTTGTCGAAAAATTCTCGAACAAATTTGATTATTTTAGAACGAATTACAAAACGATCATGCACTTCCTTGTCCATCAATATATCTAAATACCTCTTTCTATAAGTTTCCTCCACGTCTTGTAAGCCATGCCACTTGTCGGGAAGTGGAAGAAGTGCCTTGGTGGCCATATGCCAGTCTTGTATTAAAATACTTTGCTCCCCTCTCTGAGTGACAAATAAAGTTCCAGTCACAGATACGAAATCTCCATTGTCGATAGTGTCGACAAACAAATTGAAAACTTTCTCTGTAAGTGTATCCTTCTTTAAAACAGCTTGAAGTCTCTCCGTGCCATCTTGCAACACAATGAAAAGTATTGCTCCTTGTCCTCGCACGACAAGTACTCTCCCTACTATAGAGACAACCTTTTCGCTTGTAGAAAAACTATCAAAGGAATCTTTGACTTCCTTGATAGAGTAATCGTGAGGAACAGAGACAGGATACGGATTCATACCCGCTTCCTTAAGTTTAGTAATTTTTGATAAACGCGCAGTGCGCAATTCTTCTATAGATGCCATAGCTCTATTGTATATCAACTAGGGTGTACTTGACTAGACCCTTTGGAGTTTTGATAGATACTACGTCGCCTTTCTTCTTGCCGAAGAGAGCTTCACCAAGGGGTGACTTGTTGGAAATTTTATTGTGGATCATGTCTGCTTCTTCAGCTCCTACAATACTGTAGCTGATAGTATCCTTGCTTCCTTCCTTCTTCACAACAGCAGTGGTACCTATCTCTATCTTGGTGCTGTGGTGCTTCTTCACAACTACCGATGACTGAAGCATGTATTCAATCTGATGAATGCGATCCTCAGTCTTGCCCTGATCCTCACGAGCTTGGTGGTACTCTGCATTCTCAGATAAATCACCCAAGGCTTTGGCAGCTTCTAATGATTCTAAAATATCCTTTCTTTTAACGGTTGTTAAGTGTTTGAGCTCATCTAGGAGAGCCTGCTTCTTCTCTTCTGTTATATAACTTGTTTCTTCCATAATTGCCGAATTGTATCAATTATACGATAATATGTAAACCCCCACACCTATATTTTTATTATTGTGTTTTAGTAATCTTTCTAAATAAATCAAAATAATGATGCTTTTATTAAATATTTTAAGTAATAATTTAGAGCACAATATTAAAACAATAAAAATATAGGTGTGGGGGTAAAGGTTTTTGGTTCAAACTATTTCAAATATTCTGGTGTATAGACACTCATGTAGTCTACGACTTCACTCATGACTCGAGTTGCGTTACCAGAAGCAGCCTTGGGACCTCTCTCCATGAGAATAGCAAAAGAATATCTTGGATTATCATAAGGGAAGAATCCAATAATCCATGAGTTGGTATTGGTATTGCCAAAGCCCACCTGAGCCGTACCAGACTTTGCTGCTACCTTTACTCCCGATATATTGAGTGCTGTAGCTGTACCTTCTGTTACTGCCATACGCATACCTTCGTGGATAACTTTCATTTTGTCTTTATCAACTGGAATAGTAGTAACTTTCGCTTCGAAAGTCTTGTCAGCTAAACGCACATGTGGAGTAGGAATAGTCCCCATAGAAGCGATTCCTGCGACAGCTCTAGCCATAGAAAGTGGAGTAACTTGGAAGCCATACTGACCGATGGATGTGTTGTAAGTATCTCCAACTCTCCATGCATCTCCTTTGAAAGTTTTCGCCTTCCATTCTGGGGTTGGTATAGTACCGCTCTTCTCTCCACCTAGATCTATACCAGTCTTCTCTGCCAAGCCAAACATCTGGACGTACTTGTCGATGTTGGCAATACCTAAGCCCTTCTGACTTTCAAATCCTCCTCCTATTTCATAGAAGTAAACGTCTGAAGAAATAGCAATGGCCTTCCTCATGTCGACGTAGCCGAATGATCCGTGGTCTTTAAATATTGACTTCTTCTCAGGGAAGTATGGATTCGGTATTGAGATGGAGCCATTGGAGAAAATTTGCTTTAAGGGAGTTATAACACCTTCATAAAGAGCTCCATACCCCAAGAAGGGCTTCACAATAGATCCCGGAGTATAAAGGCCAGATACAGCACGATTCAGGAATACCTTTCTCTTGTCGGAGAAGTATCCACTAATAGTCTTCCTGTCCTCTCCTTTGGACAAGATAGTGCCGTTGTATTCTGGGTAGCTAGTTATAGCCATGATCTCTCCTGTCTTTATATCCATTAGTACTCCTGCTCCTCCCGAGAAGGATACACTAGTAGCCATAGACGATATAGAGTCGTACATCTTCTTCTGGATTCTACTGTCTATAGAGAGCTTAATATTCTCTCCGGCCACAGGTGGCGAGACAATGTTCTCTGACTGAACTACACCCTTTACATCGGTCTCGGTAATACGTACGCCATTCTTGCCTAAAAGATTTGCATTGTACGACTTCTCTACTCCATCCTTACCTATGAAAGAATCTTGCCAATATCTTCCACTCGAATCTTTCGCAGGAGAACTTACGTACCCAAGTAGAAGACCAAATCCTGATAGAGATGTATATGACCTAGTAGGTGCCGAGAATTTGTCCAAGCCAGTGCTCTCCCATGTATTCCAAGAAAGCAGAACATCGTTGCGATCGTATATAAGTCCACGATCTGCGAAGATGGGTTGCTTCATGAGGGTATTATTTTCACTTTTCTTGAAGTATGCTTCACCTTTTATGATCTGAAGATTGCCGAGTTGAAATATAAAGACCAATGACAAAAAGAGAAAGAAAGCCCCAAGGAAAAAGATGGACTTCTTGGGTATAGCCTTCTCGAGTCTGCCTTCGAATTGCTGAGTGTTGAACTCCGGCAAATTCTTGGAATCGAGGAAGATCTCATCGGGAGCAATCTCCCCTCTTATTCTTTTATGTTTTGTACGGAATTTCATTTTTGTATAAGATTATGCGACTACGCAAATACTGAACTAATAAATAAAAAATAATTATGGATAAATAAACAAAGAAAGAACTATTTATAAATGTGGGTGTAGGTACGCTTGATAATAAATATATTATGATAGAGAAAACAAGGAATTCGTAAAATTTTGTAAAGAGGAATAGCCCTATGATAGAGAGAATCAGGGTAGCCCACCAAGGCAACAAGAATACAGCCAAACAAAGTAATATATCAAAAAATACTCTCTTCATATAGTCTTAGTATACTAGAGAAAGTACTGATTTGACAAATATTTTACCCCCACACCTATATTTTTATTGCAGACTAATGTCTGTTGTTTACAACTAAAAATATGGGTGTGGGGGTTTACCTGTTACGTATTTTGCGATATATAAACCGAACTAATAAGAAAATAAGGAAAACAATGATTGCATAGAACACTAGCTTGCTTCCAAATATAAAAGAAAGTATTGAAAGGAAAATAAGCTTCAAATATGTGATAGGCTTCTCTGTGGCATCTACTACTCCTACACTCTTTGGGGTTGAGACTACCTTTCCATTTACTTTGCTTGGAGCTTTAGTATCTACACTATTTAATTCGGCTATTTTATTCTTGGCTTCAAGCTTGGTTTCGGTAATCTTGGCAAGAGTATCGGCGCGGAAGCTATCAAAGGCTCCGACATTGTCCGATACAGGAGTACTAATAGACTCTGGTACTATACTGTCGAGTGATGAAGTGGCCTTGTCGAGCTGACTCTTCACTATATCTCCACTTGTGGCAGGCTTACCACTTACTGTGTTTAGGACAACAGGTATGAATCTCTTGTCGGTCTCTGTAGTACTGTTGCTAATTGTAATATTCTCTTTCTTGCCACTTGTCGTAATACTTGAGGAAGCAATTCTCGCAGATATGGAGTGGTCGCCCGAAGTGACCTTCCATGATACTGATACATCTTTCAAACTATTGGCAGGAACTACTATATCTCTTGAGCCAAGTATTACATTCTTGTCATAGAATTCTACTTTCGCAGAAAGAGATGAGGGACCGTTGTTCCAGATAGCGGTATGAATACTTACAGTGTCACCTTCTATGAAGGAATCCTTCGAATACCAAATCTGCCCCGGTATAAAGCCAGTAGTGGTAGCTCCAAATGAATAATGAAGCGGAATGATAGCAAGATATATTAATATAAAAAATACAAAATACTTCCTCATATTTACATTGTATCACATTTATCTTTTTAAAATAAAATCTCCTACCTTAAATGCCTCTCCAGCTCCCATGGTCACTATCACGTCTTTCTCCCCCATATTTGGAAGTCCAACTTCCAAATATTTTTCTAAAGATTCGAAATCCGGAAAAGCTTTGGAGTTGTTAGTATATTGGTTTATTTTACCAGAAAGCACTTCAGAAGAGATGGTGCCATCATCTACTTCTCGAGCATAATATATAGGAAGAAGTAAAACTTGGTCTGCATCTTTGAAGCTTTGAGCAAAGTCATTTAGAAGTAACTTAGTACGAGAGAAAAGATGTGGCTGAAATATTACAGTAATTTTCCATCCTGCTTCCTTCGGGTACAATTCTCGGAAACCTTCGAGGGTAGAAGTGATCTCCTTGGGGTGATGAGCATAGTCATCGTAAATGAGAACACCGCTTAGTAACTCCCCTTTGAATTCAAAACGTCGCCATGTGCCAGAAAATTCTGCAACGTACTTTCTTACATTTTCTTTTTCGATACCACAGATTTCAGAAGTTGCGATAGAAGCAGAGGCATTCTTTTTGTTGTGAAGTCCTGGAATTTTAAGTTTCAAATTAACATCAAAATATTCTTGCCAATCTACAACTTTCGCATTTATATCTTTTATTACATCTTTTATATTCTCATCATTTACGTTACATACTACAAATCCGTCACTTGGCACCTTCATGGCCATTTCATGGAAGGCACTCTTAATATCTTCTATGTCTTTGTAATAATCCAAGTGATCCTCGTCTATATTTGTAATAACTAAAATATTTGGATTAATTTTCAAGAATGATCGACGGTACTCGCAAGCTTCTACAATAAAGTAGTCGTTCTCTCCTTGTCCACCCTCATGATTAGGGTTTCCTCCTATAAAGTTAGTACGATTCCCTTCTTTATCTTTAAGCAAACTTCCAACTATGACAGTTGGATCCAAGTTCGCATCTTTAAATATTTCAGCGAGCATACCTGTAGTAGTAGTCTTGCCATGTGTACCACACACAGCGATAGTATACTTATCTCTACTTATAATTCCAAGCATTTCAGGATATGAACGTATAGCAAAATCTGTCTGAGATTTTAATTTATCGAAAAGCTCTTTCTCGTATGTTTCAATAGCTACAGTATATACAACTAGCTCTGTATTCTCTGGTATCTTGTCGTATGATGTCTTTCCTATCTTTATATCTATACCAAGCTTCACAAGCTCATTTACTATCTCTCCTCCTTGCATATCTTGCCCTGAGACAAACTTCTCCTCATGAAGCATCATTCTAGCCACCGCAGAGACGCCAATCCCTCCGATGCCTATAAAGTGAACATTTTTAATTTTATTTAAGTTTAAGTCCATAATTATTTTTTGCCAATTACTTGTATCCAATTAGTTTTTCTTGTAGCTCTACTTGGTGGTTCTTCATTTTCAAAAATTACTTTTAACCCTATATTTTTAAAATAATTTTTAATTTCATTTAGAGTAAAATAACTAAAAAATCTCTCATATTCATATCCATAATCATTTTCTTTTTTAATTTCTTCTTCAAATCCTCCCTCTCTTTTCTCTTTAACTGCTATATACAAATAACCACCTTCATTTAATTTACTTACAACTTTTTTAAGAATATTTAAAACTTCATTTTTGGGAATATGTAATAAAACAGCCTGTATAAATATACCATCAAAAGTTTCATTTAATTTATCTATATTGTTTATATCCATTACTCTAAAATTTCCATTAGACACTTCCTTTTTCGCTATATCTATAAAGTTTTCTGAAAAATCTATGCCTGTTACTCTTAAACCCTTATTTATTAAATATTTACTTTTTACACCTCCAGCACAACCAATATCTAATACACTATTTCCTTCTTTGAGATAAGAAATAAATTTATCTGTACCTTCATACCACCAATCATCTTTTTCATGATCAGTATGCCAATCTTTAGCTATTTTATTGTATGTATTTTTTAAATCAATATTATCTTTCATAAATTTATTTACTAGGTTTAATTAAAATTTGTTGTTTAATTTTTTGGAATCTTTCTATTTTTTTTCCTTTCAATAAAACACTTTCCAAAAACATTTTCTTTGGACGGACCCAAGAAGCCCCATCTTCTAGGTGCATATAAACTACCATTGGCTCCATAGTCTCGCTATGCAAAGCTTCACCCAAGACTTTCACCTTGGTCCCTTTATAATGCTTATATATAGCTCCAATTTCTACTTTTTTCATCCCGGTACTAAAATTTTAATATTAATCTACCACTTTATTCGACACTTTTATTATAAATATTACACATTCCTATACTTTTTACTAATCGAAAATTTAGTACGGGACAAGTATTATTATTTCATTATTTTAAGCACTGCTAATAATGCTTCAGGTAATTGAGTATATCCAGCTGAACCATTCAAATGCTTACCGTTTGGAATGATTATTAATTCACCATTCAATTCATTAGAAATTTTCTCCGCATCAGAAATTGGAACAAGTGGATCATTATCTCCATGAAGAATCATAAATTTATTTAATCTACTTTTTATCAAACTCCAATCAAAATCAGTTTCTAAAAAATTCCATATCTTCTTGTTAACTTCTGTGCGTGTGCACGGTGCACTCACAATGATAGCACCTTTAATATTAGAAGAACCAAATTGTTCTAAATAATGTAGTATCGCTGTACCACCTAAACTATGTCCAAGTAAATATATTTCGTCATTAATATCTCTGTCTACATAATGTTTTATCTCTGATAGCCATTCAGACATAATGGGTTTATCTGGAGTTGGCATGGATAATGCAAATGAATAAATATCTTGCTTTTCTAGCTCTCCCATTAGATAAGGTCTCCAGCCACCATTTGGGCTCCCTTCAAAACCGTGAATTAAATAAACTTTTTTCATATTATTTTAAATTTTTTAACCAATTATTAAATATAATTTTTAAACTTTCTAGCTGTTCGATGGTACGAAATACATGAGAAGCTCCTTTTATCACATGAACCTCTTTTATTGTATCTTCGGGCAATAAATCATAAAATTTCTTTTGATCACTTGGTGGACAACTTTTATCATCTTCTCCAACTACAAATAATATTGGCATGGTAATTTTATGTGCCATTGGTTTTAAATCGTGCTTTAATCTTTCCTCCATATGAGACCAAGGAAGTTTCAATTCAAAACCAGGTTTTGAATTACTAGTCTTATACATCCATCCTGTTTCTTTCCATTCTTTAATTTCTTCTGGTCTAAACTTGTTATGGGTTTCAAGATTATCTTTACCAGAATAAGGTGCAGCAAACGAAAATACTGCTTTTACTTCAAAAGGAAATTCTTCAGCGTATTTTGTTACAGCAAAACCACCCATACTATGGCCAGCTAAAACAAATGGCTCTTGATACCAATTTTGTGTCTTAGACCAGTTTATAACATCAATTAAATCGTCATAATGTTTTTGCATGGTTGCATCTTCATATTTTCCACCACTTTCTCCTCTTGAATTTGTAGCATCAAAATTTATTACAATATAATTATTTTCAAACAAAATGTTAGCAATTAAATCTATATGAAATTCTTCTTTATATCCACTTAATCCATGCATTACAAAAGATAAACCAATTGGATTTTCAGGTCTTAGAACTTCTCCAACTATTTTTAATCCTATTCTATTTTTAATTTCAAATTTTACCATTTAATTTCTATTTCTATTTTTTCTTCCTTTTTATCGTTTTCGTATTCTATCTCAACCTCAGGCTCTTTAGAAACATAGACTTTTTTCCCCTTTATCTGCATTCTAAATGACTTTTCTTTCTTTAACGATTTTACTAATCTTTCTAGGATTTTAATTGTCTGCTTCTTTGTATACTTTTTTTCAATTTCTTTTTTCATAAATTATTTTATTTAATTAATTTTAAAACCTTTTCTCTTATTAACTTAATTATTTCTTCTACTTCTTCACTTACGTGTACTTCTGGATTCGGAATATCCCAATATTCATATTCATAATTTTTTAACCAATCTGGTATAAATTCCCTTTCAGCCATAACTATAATTTTATCTATATCTTTCAAATATTCTTCCTTTAATTGTTCACAGTGTTCATCTGAAATATTTAATCCGTATTTTTTTGATTCATTGATTAATATATTTAAGACATTAAAAGAAGAAAGTTTTAACCCTTGATGACCTTGCTTTATAACATGAACACCATAACTATATGCCACAGAACCATCTTTTTGAATTTTATTATAAAGTCCTTTAGCAACCTGACTTCTAAACATATTACCACAACAAATAAAGACAACTTTTTTCATACATTATTTTGCTTTGTTTATAACTTCTAAAATCTCAGGAAAAGCAGGCTGTCTAAAATGTCCCCTGTCTTTAAATACATGAAATTCAACAGAAGAAATATTTTCTTTTATCAACTCACTGTGAGAAAACGGTACTGCATTATCATCTTTTGAATGCCATAAATGTATTTCTTCACATATATCTTTTATTACATTTATCTTTTTAACATCAAATTCAAAAGTATTTAATTTTTCCAAATAAATACCATTATTTTCAACATATGGTGCTACTAAATGTAGTTGTGAAATTTTTTTAGGAAAATTATTTTCTGATAAATATTTAAGTAGAAATCCTCCTCCTAAAGAATGTCCTATTAAGATAGGTTTTTCATTATTAATAAATTGAAAATGTCTTTCAAACCAAATTTTCCATGCAACATAATCTGCATTTTGCTTATTTGGCATAAGTGGACAAATTAAATCATAAGAATCTTCAAGTGCCCATATAATCCAATCTCGCCATTCCTTTGTTTTATTATATGGATCAAGAGAAACTGTACTTATATATTTATAAAAATCTTCTTGATTATCAAAACTTTCTCCTCCCCTTATAAATAGAATTTGTTTTTTGTTATCCATATACTATTTTAATTTTTTAATAATTTTCATAAATAAATCATTCCTCTCATATTCATTATTAAACATTCCAAACGATGCAAATGCTGGGGAGAAAAGGATTATATCCCCGCGTGAGGCAAGACCTAACGCAGTCTTCACTATATCTTTCAAATCTCTACCTGTTTCATTTTTAATTTTTAATTCATAATTATTAATTAATCTCTCCGTTCCCGTCCCTGGAATCATCACAACCGCTTTACAATATTTATTTATAGCTTTTACAAAGTTATCTAAGTTGAGCCCCTTGTCTGCCCCACCACAAATAAGCACAATTTTATTCTTCGCTAGGACTTTCCTAGCGGAAGATATTCGGAAGTCCGACTTCCGAATATTAGATAATGCTTCGAGGCCAGCGATTGTGGCTTCGGGAGTAGTGGCATTGTTATCGTTGTAAATCTTTATGCCTTTGTAAGTCTTTAAAAGCTGAAGACGTCCTTCTAGTCCTTCAAATTTTGAAATAACTTTTTTTATTTTCGATTCTGGTATTCCTAGTACTTCTGCTACTTTCACCGCACAAGCCAAGTTGTTCCTATGATGATCCCCTTTCACACTAAACTTCCAGCTATCAACATTTTTCTTGTCTGTAACTATCAACTCACCTTTTATGTCTTCTTTCTTTATCCACTTCTTCATATCTGGAAGAATTACTAAAGTGTCTCCACTCTTTTGATATTTAAAAATATTCGCTTTATCACCAAAATATTTATCCATATCATTCTTGTAATAATTCATATGATCGGGCATGAAAGTTGTAAATACTGAAATAGAAGGAGAAATCTTTGCCTCACCGAAGCCTTGTAATTGCCAAGAATCAAGCTCACACACCAAGATATCTGATTTTGCAAAATTGCCAAGCTTCGAATCTACTGATTCGCATGTCGCAGTGTCCATTGAAGCGCGACTCTTAACTTTCTTAAGCAGTGGCAGTGTCGCTACTCCACGAAGATTCCCTCCAATATACACATTCTTCTTTAAGAATTTTTCATTGGCTTTTAGAATTTCATAAATAAGCGTTGTAGTCATAGACTTACCTCTGGTGCCTGTCACCCCTATTATCATCACATTAGGGGCACATTTAGCAAACAAAGATACATCCATCTCAATAGGAATTCCATTCTTCTTTGCTTCTTTTATATAAAAAGAATCAATTGGCACCCCTGCAGCCTTAATAATCATGTCTCTACCCTTAAAATCTTCTAGTCTATGCTCCCCCAATACAAACTTTATCGGTCCTAAGCCACGCTTATGACCAGAAAACTTTTCCAGATCTTTTAAGGCTGGAGCAAGTTGTTCTTTGGTCTTCAAATCAGTCACTATCAGATCCGCTCCGCATTCTGCCAAGAATTTAGTGTACCCAATTCCCCTTCCCAAAAGCCCCAGCCCCATGACGGTAATCTTCTTCCCTTTAAAATTTTGTTTGTAGTTTTTCATTATTTAAACATTTTGCAAAATGACAAAATATACTTACCTTTCTTAGTAATACTATTAATTACAAACCGACCCTTATTTTTCTTCTCTATAAGACCAGCATCTGATAATTTTCTAATGTGATCTGATATAGTAAAAAATCCAACATTTAATTTTTTAGATATTCCATCAACAGAAATTTCATGATTATCCCCTAATAACTCTAAAATCTGAATTCTTCTGTGATTTGCAAAGGCTTTTATTGTTTTTTCTATTTTTTTATATTCTAAACCCATTTTTTAATTATATATTATTTTGTCATTTTGCAAAATGTTAGTATTAATTAATTTTTCTTTTATAACAATCTTCACAATAAATTCTGTATTGGTTATGTTTTTCTTTAGGATATGTTGTTTTTGTTATGTTACCACAAGAGACACATGTAACTTCATTTAGAACTCTAGGGTTACGAGCATTCATTCTGGCTTGATGTCTACAGTTAAAACATTTTGCTGGGATTGATAACTTCATTCTTTTATAAAATGCAATTTCTCGAGAAATAAATTTATAATTAAAACCGCAAGATTCGCATTTTAAAATTTTATTTAAAAGATTATCATCGTTATAATCTTCTGGATTTTTAGGTAAATCCTTGTATTCACAATTCTCTTGACCTATTGTATGAGGAATATTATCTTTCCAAGGAAAGCCTTGTCTGAGTGCTTCTTCTTTTGTTAAAGGAGTGTATTCATTTGCGATAGATTCATTATAACTAAAAGGGCTCATCCAAATTGGGAAGAAATTTCCCCAGTCACCACTTTCTTTTAAATTCTCTATAATTTTTGGAACAAGTTTGTCATATTCTTCTTTTGTATATTGTTTATTCAAAATACAATATTCCTTATTTCTTAAACCAAAACATCCAAAACAATTTTTGGAGTTATAACATGAATCTGAATAAAAAACATTGTTTGAGTCAATGACAAGATGACAACTAATTAAATTATTGCTTCTCATAGAAGCTAATGTTTGATAACTATATTCTATATCTGGATTAAAAGAAACATCATATGTTTCAATCGTCTTTCTTGAAGTATAACAATATCTACTATTCTCACCATTGTTTATATCAAAAGATTCTATAACATTATGTGAATTGTGAATATGATCACCAGATACATTGTCATTATGAGAACCAAATACTGCACGAGCTGGCATCTTTCTTCTTAATTCTTCTCTTTTACTTAATATATAAATAATACTAGCTTCATCACTCAAAGGATGTTTACTTAAAAATTCTTTATATTCTTCTTTGGATACAGGCTGATTAAAAATATTATATGATTGCTGTCGAAGACCTACACAACCAATACAATTGGTACAACCACGGCAATCGTAGAGCCCTATCGAATCAACACAAGATTCGCATTCTTGTGAATAAAGTAATTTATTAGAACCAAGACAGTCTATACATTCATAACAAAGTTCAGATTTATTCAAATATAGATTATCTGTGCAATCAGTTGAATTCCAAACAATATGCCCATAATCACAATTCTCATCTTCCACACAACCAAAAATTAAATAACAATTCTTTGACTCAATAACCATATTAGAATACTCACAATTACCACTCTTTGTATTCATTAGAGAAAAACGAGGCACTTTATTTGAAAGTTCGCTTAATTGTGTAACAAAAGGCATAGACAAATTTAAATTTATGGAATAATCTGAGGCACTCCAATCATCAGCCCACCATTCAGAAATATCCCAAACCGGGAAAGGAACATCTGGATTATACATGGAAATAATCATTTTGCCTGACTTACTAGAAGGACGTTTATACAAAGTCTTAAAATTTCTAAAGAGGACCCTTTGTTGCTGACGACAGTCAGGACAATTCTCAGGAACAGGAACTTTTATACGATCATAAAAAATATGATCATTTTGATCTACCGTAAACTCACTTTTACATTTTAAACAAATTTTATTCTCCATATGTTTTTTAATTAAATTCTTGCTGATAGCACTTTGCGCAGTATACTATTTCTGGACGGTCTTTGGAATATGGAGTGCTTATACCAACACCACACTTCATGCAATTCCTCTTGTGTAACTTTATCGGGTCCATTCTTTCAAATCTCTTATTCTCACGACACTTAGGACATTCATGAGGAATAGGTAAGTTCATTTTTCTCAACAAGTTTAATTCACCTTCTACTATCTTATAAGCACGTCCGCAGTCTCTACAACCTATTATTTCATTTAAAATACTATCATTTGTCTCTAGTATACTATCCGGTAAATCACTTGCTTTAATAGTAGTCGTGTGGTTTGGATTAAGAACATCTGACCATTCATAGCCCAAAGATATTGCTTCTTCTTTTGTTTTTGGGAAGAAACGCATGGCATTGGATTTATTGTAAGGGAAAAGAGAAAATTCAGGCGGGAAAAACTCACCATAATAAAACTTCTTCCCAGTTTTATCTATATAAGGATTCACTTTCATATCTTCTATTATTTCCGTTTTTAATTTTTCAAATTCTTCTTTTGAATATTCTTTATTTAAAATGCAGTGTTGTTTTCTTTTTAAATTTACACAGCCAAGATTATTTTTACCACTTATATTCCAGTAGCAATATTGTAAATTCATACTATCAGGCCAACATTCAAAAGAAAAATACACAGAACTAGAATTATTTCCAACTGTTATTCCTTCATAAATCTGACTTGCATTATCTCCCCAACCTGAATAATCAAAACAATCTTCGACTGGCTTAACGGTTATAAGTTGACAGTATTTACAATCTTCGGCTCCATTACTAATATACATTTCTTTTGAATTCTTTGACTCATACACATAATCCCCTGATACATTTACACTTAAGGAATGTGTATGAAAATCTCGAATTGGTTTTGTAATCCAAAATTCTTTCGATTTAATTTTTAACTCATTCAAACTTTTCCATGAGTCTAAATTTAATTCTTTTAATTTTTCTAAATATTCTTCCTTTGTATATTTAATATTAAAAATACAGTTGGATTCACCTCGCAGATTTACACAGCCTATACAGTTAGTACAGTTATAACAATCTCGAGAGAACCAAACATCTATACAGTCATCACACTCTTCTGAAAAAAATGTCCTATAGCATCGACTAAAACCAACAGACTCATAACAAAGTTCTGAAAAGTATCCGCGAATACAATCTGAACTAAATTTTAAAGTATTTAACAACGTTGAATAATATACATTATCACAAAAGTCAGCCCAAAAAATCATAAAGCAATCTCTACACTGACCAGTACTATTTACATAGTCACAATTTTTATTCATTAAATAAAGATTATTTAATGAAACATATGGAGTCTTATGTATAATTTCTTTTACTTGTTCTAAAAATGGACGAGAGCTATCATAATCCATAGCATATTCTGTGCCATCCCAGTCATCTTTCCACCAACAAGGCTGACAATAAACTTTAATCTTTTCATAAGAAGAATACATGGATAAAGTTTTTTTACCACACTTGTCACAATTCCTCCAGAATAAATTCCAAGTATTTTGATGAGAAAATCGTCTTATCATTCTACACTCCGGACACCAAGTGGGAGCTGGAACTTTGATCTTCTCATAGAATAGAAAATCATCGGGCTCGATAGTGAAGTCCACTTTACAATTCTGGCACGTTCTATTTTCTAATTTGTGTTCCATTTTTTCTTTCTACACATATCAGCCCCTGCGTATATGTGTAATTGGTTTTATTTAAAATTTTTCTCTAATTCTTCCATGTCATCGAAGTGGGTTTGAATACCATTCACTTCTTGATAATTCTCGTGACCCTTACCTGCCACAAGTATAAAGTCGCCCGATGAAGCTAGGGTGCAAGCTTTCTCTATAGCATCGCCACGATCAGTAATAATATAAACCTTATTCTCTAAATAAAGTCCATCTAGGCCCTTCCTCATATCTTCCAGTATGGCTTCCGGCTTCTCAGTACGAGGATTGTCGGATGTAAGTATAAGTATGTCGCTCATGTCATAACCAAGGCGAGCCATGATAGGACGCTTGCTCTTATCTCTATCTCCGCCACAACCTACTACAGTTATAACCTTCCCATTACCTTTCATATTATTGATAGTTTTCAAAACATTTTCTAGTGCGTCGGGCTTGTGAGCATAATCCACTATGCCAGTCACTCCACTTTCTGATTTAAAATATTGGAATCTTCCAGGAACAGCTTCTAAATTCTTAATAATTTCTATAACTTTATCCCTAAACTCTTTTACAAAAGAGTCGGGCGATCCGACTTCGTCGGATTTAGCCTTGTCTTGACCAAGCAATACAGCAGTAGCATATATTCCTAGTAAATTATAAGCATTGAATTCGCCAATTAATTTAGATTCAAATCTTTCATTGAAATCCGCAGGCTTTCTCAGAGCAAAAGTATAAGGATGAGCTTTTGTTGTGCTTAGCATATATTCACCTCTTTCGTCATCTATGTTTGCAATAGCGAAACCTGCCCTAGGAATCATATCGAGGAATCCTTTCTTGGCATCTGCATAATTATCCAAAGTCTTATGATAATCCAAATGATCAAGTGATAGATTGGTAAATATACCACCTGCAAAGTGAAGTCCTGAGATACGTCCTTCTGATACAGAATGTGAAGAGACTTCCATAAAGCAGTATTCACAGCCTTCGTCTACCATGTGAGCAAGTAGTTCATTCAAGGCGACAGCATCTGGGGTCGTACGATGAGCCTCTTCTTCCTTGTCATTTATCCTATTCACAACAGTACCTATGAGTCCTGCCCTGTATCCTAAGTTACGAAATAACTGATGAAGGAGAGTAGCTGTGGTCGTCTTGCCACTAGTACCGGTGACACCTACAAGCTTTAGCTTCTGGGAAGGATTACCATAAAAGTTGCTAGCTATTAATCCTACGGCACTATGAGTATCTGCAACTTTGATATAAGTAACGCCACTTTTAAAATCTTCTATATCTTTCTCGTGAACTATAGTCTTGGATCCTTTCTCTATAACTTCATTTATAAAGTTGTGACCATCTGTCACATTCCCGACTAAGGCAACAAACAATGAATGAGGTAGAATAGACCTAGAATCAAGTGACACAGAAGAAACCCCTGCATCTATGTTGCCATGCGTATGGAGAATCTTTACATCATTTAGTAGATCATTGAGTATTTTCATCCCAGTAGTAAAATTTTAATATTAATTTTTATTTTATTCGACTTCATATTATAAGTATTATATATTGTAACATTTTTTGTTAATCAAAAATTTACTACGGGACAGGTATTATTTTTTATTTAACCAATTATTGTACTCTTCTATAACTTTCTTTGAAACTTCTTCAAGATTAACTTTTTCAGTATTTACAATTAAATCATAATGTATAGGGGAAGTATTGTCGTCTATCCCATATAATTCTTTATATCTATTTTTTTCAAGATTTAATCTTTCTGATATAGAATTTAGAATTTTTTCTTCTGTATCAAAAGAACCTGTCGCCTCTTTACTTCTGTTTGGATTATTTTTCTTATCTTCTAAAATTCTTCTTGATGCAATAACTGGACTGATATCAAGAAAAACTTTGAATGAATCTGGAATAAAATGAAAACCTAAACGTGAGTCAAGTACAATATTTTCCATCTTCCCTATTTCTATATTTCTATCATCTACTTCTTTGTCTACAGACAAATCCGTTTCTGCTATTTTATTTAAATCAACTAAAGAAACACCTCTTTTCTCTGCAATAGATCTAAAAAAGTCTCCCGTAGATCTATGCTCATACCCTAGAATTTCTGCTATTTTCTTTGCTGTTGAAGACTTACCGCTTCCAAGTGAACCTGCAATAGTTATAATATGCTTTTTATTCATATTTTCATTCTACCATAAACAATAGCCTAAAAAAACCTTGCCTGCCCCGTAGTAATTTTGGTATAAATTTCAAGAAAAATAACAAAACAAAAGGTGTTCCAAAATTTACTATGGGGTGTTATAGTGCTCTTATGAAGATTTTAGCCATTGAAACCTCATGTGATGAGACAGCCATAGCCATAGTAGAAGTGAAAAGACTGGGCAAAAGTGATACTTTTAAGATTTTGGCAAATAATGTAAATTCACAAATTGAAATCCATAAAGAATATGGAGGCGTTTTCCCTGCTATGGCCAAAAGAGAGCATATAAAGAATTTGCCTCTTGTTCTAGAAAAAACACTCAAAGATGCAAAAATGAAAATTGAAAAAGTGGATGTTATAGCTGTAACCACAGGCCCCGGACTTGAGCCAGCACTTTGGACTGGAATAGTCTTTGCACGTGAACTATCTCTAAAATACAATATTCCTATAGTCCCAGTGAACCACATGGAGGGACACATCTTTTCTATTTTCCCTAAAAAAGGAAAAACTTTTAAAGTAAATACAAGTGAAAAAATATTCCCAATGCTTTCTCTTCTAGTTTCTGGAGGACATACCGAGCTCATCTTAGTGAAAGACTGGCATAAATATAAAAAAATAGGGAAAACAAGAGATGATGCGTCTGGAGAAGCTTTCGACAAGGTAGCAAGAATGATGGGACTACCCTATCCGGGAGGACCAGCCATTTCTTCTCTTGCTAAAAAAGCTCGAGAAGAAGAATTAATAATTAAGAATGAAGAATTAATAATTACACTACCAAGACCAATGATTTACTCTAAGGATTACGACTTCTCTTTCTCTGGACTTAAAACGGCCGTACTCTACCTAATACGAGACTTAAGGGAGAAAAATCCAAATATTTTGGAAAACATAAATATAAAGCAAAAGATTGCCAAAGAATTTGAAGATGCAGTAGTAGAAACTCTTGTACACAAAACTATCAAGGCTATCAAGCAATATAAAATTAAAACTCTCATAGTGGGAGGTGGAGTCTCTGCCAATACTTATCTTCAAGAACAAATGAAAAATTCAATAAAAGTTTTACCGAAGCAAGGCTTCGGTAAGATTAAAGTTCACTTCCCTTCCAAGGCTCTGACTGGAGACAATGCGCTGATGATCGCTATTGCTGGATACTATCAAGCAAGAAATAAAAAGTTTGTAAAAAATATAAATAAAATAAAAGCAGAAGGTAATTTGAGTTTATAGTAAAATATGCTATTAAAAATTAATTGGTTAATTTTTAATAGCATATTAAAATATTAATCTTTCCTTTTTATTTTTATTCTTTCAAGGAAAAAAATGAGAGACATTGCAATCAAAATTGCAATAAAATCAATTGCCATATAAATATAATCTATGATGCATATAATAAGTAAAGGCAGACAGATTATGCACCAAATAACAACGAAGGTTTGAAATTCATTCATTTTGATTATTTTAAATTTACTTAAATAAAAGCATTATAAATATTAATTGTCAATACATACGTAAGTAAATGCATATATTTATTTTTGAATAATTATTCAAAAAGTGCTATATTTTATATATGCAAGAACCAAACATAGACCCTAAATTACTTAAGCCATACGACCCAAAGGAAACGGAGGATCGTATTTATAAAATCTGGGAAGAGTCTGGTTTCTTCAATCCTGATGTTTGTATTGAGAAAGGTGTGACAGATAAAGATGCCACCACATTCTCTATGGTGCTTCCCCCTCCAAACGTTACGGGAACTCTACACTTGGGACACGCGGCCACACTAACAATAGAAGATATCATGACTCGCTTTGCTCGTATGCAAGGCAAGCGTACACTTTGGCTACCAGGAACTGACCATGCTGCTATCGCTACTCAATCAAAAGTTGAAAAAATACTAGAAAAAGAAGAAGGAAAAAGAAAAACTGATCTAGGAAGAGAAGAATTCTTAAAAAGAGTAAATAAATTTGCACAAGAAAGTCACGACACAATAATAAACCAATCAAAGAAGATGGGTGCATCTCTCGACTGGTCACGAGAAGCTTTCACACTTGATGAAAAAAGAAACTTAGCTGTCCGTACAGCATTTAAGAAAATGTATGGTGATGGTCTTATATACCGTGGTCATCGTATTGTAAACTGGGATCCAAAGGGTCAGACGGTAATATCTGACGATGAAATAGTCTACGAAGAAAGGAAAGCAAAGTTTTATACTTTTAAATATTCCAAGGACTTCCCTATTTCTATATCTACAACCCGTCCTGAAACAAAGGTGGGAGATACAGCTGTGGCTGTAAACCCTAAAGATGAGAGATATACACAGTACATAGGTAAAACTTTCACAATTGAAGACTTTTGTGGAGTTAAGCTTGAAATTAAAGTCGTAGCAGATGATGCAGTAGAAAAAGAATTCGGAACTGGAGCTCTTGGCGTAACACCTGCACACAGTCAAATAGATGCGGAGATAGCAATGAGACACAATCTTCCTACTAAACAGGTCATAAATGAATTTGCAAAAATGACTGTAGGTGATGAAAGAATTCTCAATAAAAAAACGACAGAGGCAAGACTTGTAATAGCAGAATGGTTAAAGAGTGAAGGGCTACTTGAAAAAGAAGAGGAAGTCACACAAAATATTTCTACCGCTGAAAGAACTGGTGGAATTATAGAGCCTCTCCCTAAGCTTCAATGGTTCATAAATGTAAATAAACCTATTGCTGACAGAAATAATAAAACACTAAAAGAGCTTATGCTTGAAGCTGTTCGTGGTGGAGAAATAAATATAATTCCTGATAGATTTGAAAAAGTTTATTATAATTGGATTGAGAATTTACGTGACTGGTGTATCTCTCGTCAAATATGGTACGGACACAGAATTCCTGTATGGTACAAGTCCGAAGAGATTTATTGTGGAGTAGAAGCACCAAAAGAAGATGGATGGATTCAAGATGAAGATACCCTTGATACATGGTTTTCTTCTGGACTTTGGACTTTCTCAACTTTGGGGTGGCCTGATTTAAACGCTACCGATTTTAAAACATATCATCCTACAAATATGCTTGAAACTGGGTATGATATATTATTCTTCTGGATTGCTCGTATGATACTTATGAGTACATATCTGATTGGTGAAGTACCGTTTAAGACAGTATACCTTCATGGTATTGTAAGAGACTCACAAGGACGTAAAATGAGTAAGTCCTTGGGTAATGCTATGGACCCGCTAGATTTAACACAAAAGTACGGAGCAGATGCTGTACGTATGTCCCTAATTATCGGAACAGGTCCAGGTAATGACAGTAAGATGTCTGAAGACAAGATAAGAGCTTATAAGAATTATGCCAATAAACTTTGGAATATAACTCGCTTTGTATTAAGTAGTACAGAGAATATTAAATTAGATTCTAGTTTTAATGACTATTCAGATAAGGATAAAGAATTGATAAAAGAAAGACATGATTTAATAGTAGAAATTACAAAAGAAATGGATGAATATAAATTCTATATCGTTGGTGAAAAGATATACCACTATACTTGGTCTCGTTTTGCAGATGTTATACTTGAAGAAAGTAAGGAAATATTTAAAAATGGTACAAACGAAGAAAAAGAATCGAGAGCACAGTTTCTGCTAGATACATTAACTAAAATATTAAAGATTCTTCATCCATTTATGCCTTTCGTAACTGAAGAGATATGGAGTATAATGCCAATAGATAATAAGAAATTATTAATGGTAGAGAGGTGGCCCGAGACCGAGAGGTCGTAGGTCCCGAGTCAGTAGACGAAGGACGAATAAAATATTAAATGGAAACAGATCCTAAAACAATTCTATACGCAATACTTGGGGGAGCTCTCCCTGCTATATTGTGGCTTTGGTTTTGGATGTATCAAGAAGATAGAGATGAACCAGAACCAGTGGGACTTATAATACTTACTTTTATACTTGGAGGAGTTATGGTGCTAGTGGCAATGTGGATGGAGAAATTCTCAATGACCTTTATCCAAGACAACACCACCCAAATAATAGTCTGGGCATCTATGGAGGAAATTCTTAAACTACTTGGAGTATCTTTTATAATTTTTGGAAACAATATTATAAGAAAGCCAATAGACTTCCCTATGTACTTTATCGCTACAGCTTTAGGATTCGCGGCTTTTGAGAATGTGCTTTACCTTATAAAACCAATGGGAAATGGCAGTAGTATCGTAGGAGCACTCACTGGCAACTTGAGATTCTTAGGGTCTACCCTACTCCATGCCATAGCAAGCTCGATGATAGGAAGTGCTCTCGGATTGTCTTTCTATATTAAAAGCAATAGATTCTTCTATTTTATAATTGGCTTATCGTGTGCTATTACCTTGCATAGTATCTTTAATTTTTTTATAATGAAAGGAAGCGGCGAAAATTTCCTTTCAGTTTTTGGTTTCTTGTGGGTCGTCGCAATTATTAACATTCTTATATTTGAGAAATTAAAACGTATGGGAGCCACGAAAGTGCTTTCATAAATTATATATGATAAAAAAGAGATCATTTTTAGAGCGTCTTACAGGGAGTATTCGTATGGAGGATGAAGAGCCAGAAGCTTCTAATCCTCAAGAAGAATCATCAAAGAAAGTTACTTTGAATGGTAAAGATATAGAAGGTATGGGAGACAATAAAGATTCGAATTGGGAAGAAGAGCAAGAAGCCGAGCTCACTATAGACTTGTATCAAACACCAAGCGAAATAATAATCCAAACTATGATAGCTGGAGTCCACCCTGATAACTTGAATATTAACATCACTCGCGACTCTATAACTATCCGTGGAAAAAGAGAAGAGAATCAATCTATCAATAAAGAGAACTATGTGGTTCAAGAACTCTACTGGGGAACATTTTCTAGAACTATGGCCTTGCCTGAAGAAGTGAATCCTGAAGAAGCTGAAGCTATAGAGAAGCATGGACTACTAATAATTAGACTTCCAAAGATAGATAAGAACAAAGAAACAAAGTTGAAAGTTAAATCGATATAAATCAAAAAGTGGTAGGCTATAGCCTACCACTTTTTGATTTTGTGCCGAGACCCAGATTTGAACTGGGGACCTATCCCTCTTCAGGGGAGCGCTCTACCAACTGAGCTATCTCGGCATTTTATTTATCTTTTAATATCTTTAATTATTCAACGAATTCAGCATCTCCTGTATGTCCTTATTGGTTCCTAGGTTTTTCAAATCATTTAAGCTGTCCACACTTGTGGTACCAACTCCACCTGTGTAAACACTGACCAAATTATCCAACATTGGCTTTATAAAATAAAGTGCCCCTATTGCAGAAAGAATAATTATAGCCCAGTATACAATCTTGTATATCTGATTCCACTTCTGAAAAGTAATAAGCTTCTTGAGCATCTCATTATTCTCCTTGTTCAAGGCAATATTCTCAGATATAAGCTTTTTCATTTCTTCCTCCATTGGTCTTACTTTATCATATTTAATTGAAAAATAAAAGTGCCTCTGACCAGAATCGAACTGATATCTATCCCTTAGGACGGGACTGTTCTATCCATTGAACTACAGAGGCAATATATAAAAGCACCATTTCTGGTGCTTTTATAATACCCTATTGCGAGACAAAAAACTACTCTTTGATCCCTAGAAGTTCAACAATTTTAGGTTTATTGAAACCAACTATTATTTGATCACTAATAACGATAACAGGAACTCCCATTTGACCGCTTTTATCTAACATTTCTTTCCTTTTTACAAGATCTGTAGATACATCGAAATCTTCGAATTCCACTCCTTTCTCTTTAAAGAAGTCCTTGGCCATGTGACAAAAGTGACATGTAGGTGTGCTATATACTGTAACTTTACTCATAAATAATTTATTTTATTAATTAATAATTTCTTACCTATATTTAGTATATCACAGTCGTCAAATAATCAACATATTGACATGAAATACATATAAGTCAATAAAAATGTATTTAAGTCAATGTGCGGATAGTGGGAATCGGACCCACGTTTTTTGCTTGGGAAGCAAACATACTACCACTGTATTATACCCGCATTTTCCATTCTTAATTATTAATTCCTAATTCTTAATTAATCTTAAAAGTCTTCTTTATCCAAACCCACAATCCATGAACCTGCCCCGCCTCTGGCTCTGCAATATTCGACTTCTTTTCTTCATCTACTATTACGACCATTTTCTCCCCTTCTTTCACTACTTGATACTTGTCTCTGATTGTCTCCTCTATACCCTCTTCTGTCTTTAACTTGGCAATATCGGAGGACAAAGACTTCTCTCTTGCTCGTAAACTTTCAATATTGGATAGAATTAAGTCTTTCTTCTTAGATGTTTCTCTTTCCTTTTCTATTAAACCAACAATATTATATATAAATAATATCAAAATACAAAAGAGCACCAAAAGTACTAGTGGGGAGTGCCAAAAACTGTTTTTAATTTTCCTATTGAATTCGGACATTTTTAATGCTATTATTGTATCATGTTTTTCAATCAAAAGAATAAAAAGAGAGTAGAAAGAATCTTTGCAGTTATAGCTATACTCATGATTGTCAGTATGATTATGCTCTATATGCCTATCTTGTTTAATTAAGGATATTAACTACTTATCATTACTACTACGCATCATCTTTAGGAACACCTCGTGAGAGATGTTTATTTTGGCGCTTGATTGCATTCTCTTCTTGCCTTTCTTTTGCTTCTCAAGGAGCTTCTTCTTACGACTAACGTCCCCTCCTCCTACTACTTTACTTCCATGCATCAGCACGTCCTTTCGGAAAGCTGAGACGGCCTCCGAGGAAATAATACGTCCCAAGGCCTTGGCTTGTATCTTGAAAGCAAATTGTTGTCGTGGAATAATCTTCTGCAGTTTCTCTACTTGGTACTTGGCTTCTTCTTCGACTCTTCTTCTAGAAACTACTCGACAAAAAGCAGGCATCACTTCGTTGGCTAGAATAATATCCATACGTACAACATCGGCTGGTCTATACTCACCTATCTCATAAGAAATGGATGCGTAACCAGAAGTTAAACTTTTCATATCATCAAAAAAGTTTCTCATAAGTTCTCGAAGTGGCATTTCTAGATCAATAGACGAACGACTGTCACCGAAATTATCTGTCCCTTTGATCGTTGCCTCGTGTTCATATAAAAATGGCATCAGAAAACTTGTATAGATAGATGGAGTAATAATCTTCACATTGACCCATGGTTCAAATATCTTCTGTGTTGTGCCATCATCTGGAAAGAGATGAGGAGAGTAGATAGTCTCCTCCTTGCCGTTACGCATAATGACCTTGTAAGTAATGGATGGCATTGTGACAACGAGATCTAGTGAAAACTCTCGATTTAATCTCTCTACTATAATCTCAAGATGGAGCATCCCCAAGAATCCACAACGAAAGCCTCGCCCTAAAGAACCTGAAGATTCTTCTTCATACGAGAAAGATGAGTCCGATAAACGCAAGCGACCCAAAGCTTGCTTTAGATTTGGGAAATCATCCTGACTCTCTGGATAGACAGACGCCCAGACAACTGGCTTGGGATTCATATATCCAGAAAGTGGAAGAGCTGGTTTCTTCGCATAAGTAATAGTGTCTCCTACTGAAGCGATTCCTGGCTTTTTAATCCCGGTCACAATGTAGCCGATTTCTCCTGTACCTATCTTTTCTTTTGGTTCTTCTTCTGGAGAAAAAGTTCCAACTTCAAGACAAATAAATTTCTCAGCAGAAACAGCAAAGAGAAGTGACTCGCCCTTCTTGAACTCTCCGTCTATTACTCGCACATAGACTATGACACCACGATGATTGTCGTACTTGAAGTCAAAGACTAGGGCACGAGCTCCGTCTGTCTTTATGATTTCTGTGGGATGCTTTGGGGGTGGAATTCTTTTTATTATTGCATCGAGAAGCTCTGGCACACCCTCACCTGTCTTACCAGAAACTAAAAGAATGGAATCTGGATCAATATTGAGCAAGATAGCGACTTCCATTTTGACTTCATCTACCATCGCTAACGGAGAGTCAATCTTCGATAAGACTGGTATGATGACAAGTCCTGAATCGCGAGCCATTTGAAGCGTAGTAAGAGTCTGAGCTTGGACTCCCTGAGTAGCATCTACGAGCAATATAGAGCCTTCTACGGCCTTTAGAGCCCGAGATACTTCATAAGAGAAGTCTATATGCCCCGGAGTATCAATAAGGTTCAAAATATATTTCTCTCCATTTAGAGTATGTTCCATTCTTACAGGTTGCATCTTGATAGTGATACCACGCTCTCTCTCAAGATCCATTGAATCTAGGACTTGGTCTTTCATTTTCCTCTTCTCTATCGTACCCGTAACTTCTAACATACGGTCAGCCAAAGTACTCTTACCATGATCAATATGGGCAATAATTGAAAAATTTCTTATAGAATTGATATCCATGGTCTTATACTAGCAAAAAAAGCCTTAAATTAAAAGCGGGCTTAGAGGTCGCCTTGTTCGGGGATGACGATACGACTGCGGTAGAATTTGTGACTGAGAGCTTTGGTGATATCTAATAATTGTTGATTCTTGATTAAGAATAAGACAAGTATACCAACGGCTATCCCCAACACTCCCGACAGTAATCCTTGCAGAAAGATTCCAATGAAAGTGTCGAGATTGAATATATTGCTCCAAAAGTTCAAAGAGAGATAAGCCGTAGCCCCCATTGTGATAGCTCCTAGTAAACTTTCAAAGAATGTTCTAACTAGCATGGGATTCCCCTTCTTTAAGAAATCTACCTTGAACAAAGTCCAAATTAAAAAGAAATTCAATATTGATCCTAGTGCATACGCCAAAGGAAGGGCGAGCATAGTGGTTCCTGCTACATTCTTCACACGAAGGATTGATTCTAAAATACTGAGAGTATTGGGAAAATTCTTAAAGACAGCTAAAATAATATACGCAAAAATAATTACCATAAAAGAAGAGAACACGTTGACGATAAGTGGCTTCTTGGTCTTCGAAGCGGCATAGTATCCTCTGACAAAAAGAAGAACTAGGCTTTGTGTTGCCAGAGAGACTATGAAGAGAGCAATAGCGGCAGCAGTTAATCTCGTATCTGCCCATGAGAAAGCATTGGCTCCTAAGATGACACGAACTATCTGAGCACGAAGAACAGCGATAAGAGCTATGATAGGTAGCGTCCAAAATATAATTTGCTTGGCAGTTCCGATAATATGTTCTATGAACTTATCCATCTCATTCATAGAAAAAGAGCGGACGAGAACTGGAAAGGCGGCGACAGAATAAGAAATGCCTATGATACCAACAGGGACAGATTGTAAATTATAAGAGAAAGTAAATAGTGATATTGAGCCCTCCTTTAAAGTAGAAGCCATAGCTATAAGTACAATAAAGGCAAGACTATTGCAAGATAAAGCTAAGGTTCTAGGTAGGGATAACTTCATAACTTGCAAAATCTCTTGCCAATTTATCTTGAAAGTTACTTTAGGAAATAATCCATGGCCAAGAACCACTGGTACTTGAATAAATAAATGCATAATAGCTCCAAAGATAACTCCATAGGCTAAACCGTAAACTCCAAACTTTGGATACAAAACTATAATGCCAAATAATATTCCAAAATTATAAAATATTGGTGACAATGAAAAAATGAAAAAGTTCTTGAAGAGCTGAGTCACTGAGCCGATCAAGTTCGAGAGTCCTATAAATATAGGCGACAGCAACATGATACGACTAGTAATGACAAGAGAATGTATTTGTGATGGGGAGAAACCGGGAGCAATATACTGTGCTATATAAGGCATGAGAATAGCAACAATAAGACTGGCAAGCATCATGAAAAGCATGTAAGCACTAAATACATTGTTCAAGAAGATACGAGCCTTCTTGTTACTATCGTCCCCCTTTATTCTGTCCATTAAGAAAGGAAGAAGGACCGTCACAGAAGCCAGAGAAGCAATAGAAATATATAGAAAGTCAGGAACTCTAAAGGCGGCATAGTAAATATCTAAGATCGGGCCCGGTCCTATGGCACTAGCTAGCATCCTGTCACGAAGTAACCCTAACAATTGTGAGAGAAAAGCGAAACCGCCAAGTAGTAAGGCGGCTTCGTTTATCCCATTAAGTTCTTTATTGAAGAATGTTAGAATCTTTTTAGGCATCAAATGAAACTATTATTGAGCTGTGGCTGGTAATTTGGCAGGCTTACCTTTTACTGTGGCTTTTGTATCGGTAGTAGTACTTGTATTGATATCAGATATTACAGGGGCTCCAACATTGGACAATGAATCAATAGCCTTCTTAACATCTTGATTATCTGGTAATACTTTCGCTAAAATTTTAAATTGAATTAGAGCATCACCTGTACGATTGACCTTCTGATAAGCTAGACCTAGGAAGTAACGAGCATTTAGGTAATTGGGGTCTATGGTGACTGCTTGTTCAAATGCTCCTACAGAGTCAGAGTATTGTAAGTTGTTGTAACGCAACAATCCTAAGCGGAAGAAGATGGTAGCATCGTTGGGAGTTAAATCTGCTGCTCTTTCGGCCTGTCTGATAGCCCCTGCTGGATTGCCTTCACTAGTCTCAATCTGAGCAAGAAGGAATAATGCATCTGTATAATTGAGTTTGAGATCAAGGGCCTGCTGTATGAACTTGCGAGCTTCATCATTGTTCTTCTTAGCAAATTCTAATTGAGCTCTAGCTAATAAGATAGAAGGATTGTTGGGAGCTAAAGTTTGTGCCTTAGAATAGGAAGCAATTGCACTTTCATAACTATTCTCTACAGAAAGAGGTACGAGAGATGCATACACATTGCCTAGATTAACGTAGTTAAGATATTGCTTAGAATTTTGACTTACAGCTAGGGTCGCAGAATTCTGAGCTAGATTGATCAACTGTTGTAAGGTTGACTTCAAAGTATCTTTTGAAACTTTCTCGTCGTTTACTAGAGCCCCTATTTCTGCTATATAGACCTGAGAAAGAGTACGGTAGTAGACATCATTCTTGTCGAGCGAGATAGCATTAATAATCATCTTTTCGGAGCGAGAGAGGGACTCTATACTACCATTAGTATTTAATCCTTTTGAGAAGTATAAAATAGAAGTGAATTTCTCGACATATAAGTACGTTACAGATAGGGTCACAAGCATGAGAGCAAATAACGAAAGAATCGCAAAGAAGCTATTACGAGGATCATTTAGGAAAGAAAACTGCTTAACTCCGACAACCTCTCTGTAAACCAATACGCCTATAAGAATACCACTAGAAGTGAAAGCCAGCATTAACATTATAATATTGGGAGTGTATATTATAATTGAAACCCATGAATACAGAGATATCATGAATGTTGTCATTATAAAGTAATTTGAAAGTGGGTCCTTGAGTGCAATACGCATAGACTGAACCCCTCTTATCACAAAAACAATAAAGAAAGCAATCCAAGCTAAAAGACCCAAGATACCAGTAGTGGCAGCATAAGTAGATAAAGTACTATATCCTTGATTGAAGTCTGAATTCCAAAAGATTGTCTGTGCTATTTCTCTTGGTTGCCATAGAGCCCAGTCTATAACGAAAGTATTGGGACCTGTACCAAAGAATGGATTGTGCTTAATAGCCTTCCATGCGATTTCTGAAGTAGTAACTATAGAAGGACGAACTTCGGGATTAGAAAGATTGATGTATCTTGATACTAAACCACCAAGAGAATTACTTCCTATAAGGAAAGACAGACAGAAGAATACAACAACCAGAGATGCAAAGGGGAATCGCTTTCTATCGCCTCCGCCATGAATTATGTGTATGCCTGCATGTTGAATAGAAACACTATAGACAAATATAATGATAGAAAAGATTCCGACGAGTAACCACACAAGAGGTATGTTAATAATAACTAGAAAGAATAGTCCAGCTACAAGTAAGAAGTATTGAATGAATAGGAAGAATCCTCTTGTCTTAAGAAATTCAAGAGTAAAGAGAGATAACAGTATAATCATTCCAAATAGAAGAGCAAAATTGTTCCAACTGCCTACTAGATTACCAGAAGATACTCCTTGTATAAATCCTGGCAAGAAGCGTTCAACCCCTATAAACATATTTAGAAGTTCAAATACTGAAAGTATCAATGCTCCTAGGAAAAGAGCCCCGAAGAAGTACCATAGATGTTTCTCAGTCTGGAAATACATTGAAGACAAGAATAAAATTATGAAGAGAATCAACATGGATCCAAATGTTCCCATCTCAAAGCCACTACCAAAAAGTGATACATATAGAGAAGAAGAGAAGAAGGATGATATTAAAAATATAAGTGGAATCGCCCCTGCAAAAAGAATTAACCTATCCTTCGGAACTGTAAACTTGCCTTCACCTAGTCGTGCTATCAACCAGAAGAAGACAGAAAGAGTTGTACCGACTGAAAGTAGGAACCCCTTGCTAGCCTCAAGTGTAACAGGTACATAAGGTATGAAGAAAAATAAAACTAAGAAAATAGTTGCTAATAATGTGACGAACGATAACTTGTTAAAAAATTCAATTCTTTTTGATTCCATAATTTTTATAAAGATTATTAATAATTACATTATACTTAATATGAGCAAATAACGCTAGACTACGATGTTCACAATTCGTCCCTTTACATAGATTACACGCCGAATTGGCTTGCCTTCTATCCAAGGAATTATATTCTTGTCTTGTATGGCTAAGTTTTTCACAGCTTCTTCATCGGCATCACTACTAACCATGATCTCAGACCTGACTTTGCCATTGACCTGAACAGCAATCTTCACCGTATCATCTACGATCTTTTTCTTGTCCCACTTTGGCCAAGAACTTTTATGAATACTTTTCTTTTCTCCTAAAGTAGACCAAATCTCTTCTGTAATATGTGGAGCAAATGGAGCAAGAATTTGCAGAAACATTTTAAAATCTTTCTCATTTACAAATTCCTCCTTCTCCATTTCATTGACCAGAATCATCATGGAAGAAATGGCTGTGTTGAAACTCATAGACTCTATGTCCTCTCCTATCTTTTTAATTGTTTTGTGAAGAAGCGTTTGTAATGAAGCAGACTCAAGTTGGCGGGAAGAGGCCTTGCCTCCAATGGGCCCGAGGCAAGGCCTCGAGGAGCCAATCCTCTCTCCTAATCTCCAAATCTTATCAAGAAATCTTCTTGATCCTATAATACTATCTGTATTCCAAGAAACAGCTTGATCAAATGGTCCTATAAACATTTCATATATACGTAAAGTATCAGCTCCATATGAATCTACTATATCTTTGGGATCTATTGTATTTCCTATTGATTTAGACATTTTCACTCCGCCACTCGCTAGTATCATTCCGTGTGAAGTTCTCTTCATGTATGGCTCAGTAGTTGGAACAACTTTCAAATCATACAAGAATTTATGCCAAAAACGAGAATAAAGTAGGTGAAGAGTAGTATGCTCCATGCCTCCATTATACCAATCCACTCCATTCTTCATCCAATAAGTTAAAGCTTTCTTACTAGCAAATTCTTTTTTATTTTTAGGATCAACATAACGCAAGAAGTACCAAGAACTACCTGCCCAGTTGGGCATTGTGTCTGTCTCACGCTTTGCCTTACCCTTACATTTAGGACAAGTTGTATTGACCCATTTTGAAATAATGGCCAAAGGTGACTCTCCGTTGTCGGTCGGTGTATATGACTTAACTTTCGGTAATACTACAGGGAGGTCTCTCTCGGGTACTGGAACATATCCACATTTATCACAATGTATTATAGGAATTGGCTCACCCCAGTATCTTTGTCTTGAGAAAACCCAATCACGAAGTTTGTATTTGGTGACAATTTTACCATGAACTTTGTCTGTAATTTCTTTTGCGTCTACTAGTGGTTTGTCTATTATTGGTAAGTTAAATTTAGTGGCAAATTCTCTATCTCTTTCATCGTGCTGTGGTACCGCCATGATTGCACCTGTACCATAGGTAGCAAGTACATAGTCTGCAATCCATATAGGGACTTCTTCTCCATTTGCTGGATTTACAGCTTTTACTCCCTTTAATTCTACTCCTGTCTTTACTTTGTCTTCGGCAGTTCTTTCTATGTCTGGCTTGTCTTTAACTTCCTTAACATATTTCTCAACATCACTCCAATTTGAAATTTGTGATTTTAATTTTGTAACTAATTCATGATCTGGGGCCAGTACAACATAAGTCGCACCGAAAATAGTATCGGCTCGAGTTGTAAATACTTTTATTTTATCAGATGAATTTTTTACAGGAAATTCAATTTCACTTCCTTCACTTTTGCCAATCCAATTCCTCTGCTGTATTTTTATTTTATCTAAATAATTTACTTTGTCTAAATCTTTATCTAATCTATCTGCATATTTAGTGATAGCAAGCATCCATTGCTCTTTCTCTCTTTTGACCACCTGACCTCCACAACGCTCACAAACACCACCTACAACTTCTTCGTTTGCGAGACCTATCTTGCAACTCTGACACCAGTTGATAGTAGTGCGAGCTTTATAAGCAAGACCTTTCTTATACATTTGCAAGAATATCCACTGAGTCCATTTCACATAGGCAGGATCTGTAGTATCTATCTCTCGAGACCAATCAAATCCAAAACCTACAGACTTCAACTGCTTTCTAAAGATATCGGTATTAGTCTTGGTAACCTTGGCAGGATCTATACCCATCTTAATAGCGTAATTCTCAGTAGGAAGTCCAAAAGCATCCCATCCAATAGGATACAGAACATTATAGCCCTCCATGCGACGCTTGCGAGTGATAATATCCATAGCTGTATTACTACGAATATGCCCCACATGAAGACCAGCTCCTGATGGATATGGGAATTCTATGAGTCCATAAAATGGCTTGCCCTTACCGCCAGTCTTGGCTTCATATATTTTGCTTTTCTCCCATGTACCTTGCCACTTTTTTTCAATTTTTCTATGATCGTAATTTTTCATAATTATTATTTAATATCTTTCTTAAATACTGGGTATAAATCCTTGTCTATAGTACGTGTAAAGCAAGTGCGTCCAACCTTATGATCCCAGGAATTGTTTACTCCACCACCTGGATAAGGATAAATACTTGAAGAAGTGGCGATATCTCTCTTCTCTACTGCCATCATAGGTATGACTGGTCCTCCGTAATTATTTTCTTGCCAACCCTTTGGCATATCTTCCATAAATGTGGCACATAAGTCAAAAGAAAGATTACTTTTATCTGCACCAAGAATATATTCATAAGTTTTCCCTTTCTCAAATTCTGGATCAACGGGGATAGAAAAGCTTGATATAGGGTCAGCTAATTCGGAGAGTGTGGCTGGTAATTTCTCTTTTTGTTGCCAGTAATTTATAACTTGGTACTGGATACTCTGTAAGTCATTTACTCTTCTATCGTCTAGTCTCCATGCACGTTGCTTGGCAGGGCTGCCCATAACAGCAAAGCTCCATACAACCAATCCAAAGAATAATACAATAGAGATAATTCCTATTACAAAACCGCCTTTTTTGGATTTATCACTATTGAAGTTTACATTTCTCATCTTTAACGAGTAATAGAAATCCACAAGAAAAGCTATTACAAGAGTACCTGAAACTTTGTATATGAATCGTGTTGTAATCTCTCCTGAAACAAAGTAACGAACAAGAGTCACCATGTCTATAACAATTAGAAGACTTGCCAAGAATAAAATCAGGTATATCATCCACTTGCGTAAAGTTCGATTATGTTGACCAATATCTTCCTTTGATTCTCTTAGCCAAAGATATGAAATAAATATAAATACTGGGAAGAATATAATGAGGGTAGCAAGTGAGGCACGAATAGTCTCAAAATTGTAACTATTATACCCATATTGATATACAGAATTCAGAGCATCAGGGAAATTTTTGTTTAAAGACTCAAATAACAAAACTAAAAACGAAGATACGCTAGTAATAAGAGTGACGATAACTCCCAAAGATATAAAGAAAAATCTTGGTGTTAGTCTTGAATTTTTCATTGTTGTTTCCATAATTATCTATTATATCAAAAAAACTCTACCTTGTCTTAGTACATCAATCTTGCCTTCTTTTACACGAATTAGAGTGGATGGTTCCCTGACTTTTTTACCACTATTTATATAACAGTCTACCTTATCACCAAAATACTCTTTAGCTTCTTTAATAGTTTCCGCCGGTCTCTCGCTTTCCTTATTTACACTTGGAGCCACCAGAGGTCCTACTTTTTTTAAGAGATTAAATAAATTCTTATGTTTCTTCCCTATCATTCTAAAAGCTATTTCTTCCGTATCTCTATGTATATACTTAAATTTATTGCTCTTACATGACAGCAGAACACTGACTGCTCCAGGCCAAAATTTTTCCAAAATTTTGGCCTGCTCTTTATTTGTTTTTATTCCAAACTTCTCCAAATCTTTTAAAGAAGAAATAAGAACTATCAAAGCTTTACTTTTATCTCTCTCTTTTATTCTATAAATCTTTTCTATTGCTTTTTTATCAAACGCACTCGCTACTAACCCATACAAAGTATCTGTAGGAATTACAGCAATCCCTCCTTCTTTTAAAACCTTTTCTGCTTTGAGCCAATTATTTTGCATTAAATTTTGAACTCTACGACGTCTCCATTTTTAACTATATATTCCTTCCCTTCTGTTCTAACTTTACCTTTCGCTCGAGCTTCACCGTAACTCCCTGATTCAAGTAAATCACTCCAGAATACTACTTCCGCACGAATAAATTTGTCTTTAAAATCTGTATGTATAGCCATGCCTGCGACGGGTGCAGTACTACCTTTCTTTATAGTCCAAGCACGAGTCTCATCCTCTCCAGTAGTAAAATAAGTATCTAGACCTAGAAGCTTATACCCTTCTGTAATCAGACTATTTATACCATCATCGTCCCCTCCTAGTTCTTTTCTAAACATCTCCTTTTCTTCTCCTTCAAAGTCTTTCAGCTCATGTTCAATCTTGGCATCAATAACAACGTATCTAGAACCCATACTTTCTATATAGTCAGTCAATTCTTTAAAAATTTCAGTATTTGATTCGTCTAAATTCTCTGCACCAGCCCTCTTGTTGAGTCCATAAATAAAAGGCTTCATTGTTAAGAGCCCTAGTTGTTTAACTTTTTCTATTTCTTTTTCTGTAAAATTTATTGTGTTCGCCAATTTACCAGCCTCAAGAGTTGGTATAAGTTTTATAAGCGCCTCATCTTCTAGTATAAATTCCTTGTCACCTCTTCTTACTTCCTTGGCGATATTATTCTTCCTTTTCACTACTGTTTCTAGGTCAGCTAAAATAAGTTCTAGATTTATTATTTCAATATCACGAAGCGGATCAATGTCGCCCATGACATGCAAGATCTCGTCGCCCTTATCTGTCTTCAAAGGGAAAATGCGTACCATCTCAAGTATGGCATCTACCTCGCGAATATTCGCTAAAAATTTATTACCTAAGCCTTCCCCTTCTGAAGCTCCTTTTACAAGACCAGCAATATCAACAAATTCTATAACAGCAGGAATAGTCTTGGCAGATTTAGAAAAAACAGACAATTTCCAAAGCCTTTCATCAGGCACAGCAACGACACCCACAGATGGGTCTATGGTACAGAAAGGATAGTTCTCACAAGGAACACCCTTCTTGGTAAGGGCATTAAATAGCGTCGATTTCCCGACATTTGGCAATCCTACGATTCCGATTGATAGTGACATCCTTAAACTTTAGCAGATTTTGGGTGAAAAATAAAGGAATAAAATGGCGTCTAAAATTTCTTAAAAATCTTTTTTACTCTTTTCAGAATACCTTTTTCTATTTCTTCTCCTTCAAGAAGTAGATAATTATAATCTGAAGGATATCCGACAAGCTCCATATAGCTTTTACCTTTTACTTTTTTACCTTTTATTTCTACTATTACATCCATGGGTCCTTCCCAATAATTTATCTGACCAAAAATCATTTCCTGTTCTTTAGCTAAAGCTTTAGTCTTTATAATCATATCTGCTTCTTTTATTTCTATTTGCCAAGAAAGTGGGTACTTGGTCTTTGTTCTTTTACTTCTCCAATACTTTCCTGTAGATTTTATCTTTGCTTTGTTGTATTGCTTTTGATTTCCATCTTTATCTATTATATCTATGAGAATGTCTGTCCCTATGGTCGGACTATCATATTCTACACACATTATTTCTGTGCCATTTTCTAATTGGAATGAAAACCAAGTCCATCTATCACTTTTACCTTTGTATGTTGTATTTGCCCATTGATGATCCATCCAAGCCTTACCTTCTACCTCTACATCAGCTCCATTTATATTGATACTTCCAGTGACAGATAAATCTGTAAAAGAATAGTAGTAACTTCCATTCTCTGGTGTCCCTACATAGCCATGTCCACCTTCTAAAAGTGGCTTCTTGTTTGAGCAGAGAATTAAATCTATGTTTTTATTCTTAATATGAAAATCATTTGGAGCAATCTCTACGATAGTCCCGTTTAATTCTTCACCTAATATATGAGCGTTTTTGTAATTTATATAAAGTAAATCTTTTTTGAAACTATCTTCTGTTATGAGTGATAAGTTTTGAATTTCTTTATAAGTTTTATTATTCGAAATATCTGTGACAACAGAGTGCGCAAAATGCACATAGACCCCCTTCTTGAAAATATCTTCTATAAGATGAGGGGCCAGATGTACAAGATTCACCTTGGTAATATCTACCTTGAAAAAGCAGTTCATGAAGCTGTATTCCTTGCCTAATTTATCTTTCAGGTGACCATTAAAATACCACCATTCCACAACAAAATCATGAGGGCCATTATCCTTCGGTAATTTAATATGTTTTATTGTATTCATAAATTAATTATATTACATTATTAAAAAACCATAAATACTAAACCTGTTATTATTAAAACAAAAGAAATTATTTTAATAACAAGATGTTTTTCATGAAAAATTTTATTACCTGAAATTATAGACCAAAGAACTGAAAAACCTCTCTTGACACTAGTTATTACTGAAGCAGGTGCATAAAGATAAGCAAAACTTATAAGTACACCACTTATACCCCTTGGAAAAGATTCGAAAAATAATTTTCTTTTAAACAAGTACTTGATTGGATTTTCTTTATATTTCCAAAAAGACATTACTAGCAAAAAAATTAATATAAAAAATAAAGTTATTATATACTGACTTTCGACTGAATTATAGTGAGTAATACAATACTTATATATGGAAATAGTTACGGCTGCATTTATAGACATAAAAATAACATACCCAATACCTTTTTTATTTATTCCATGATTTAAAAGTAAAATTATAAGTCCTATAACTAAAATAAATATCCCAATCAATGAATTAATTTCTAATTTGTAACCTAAAAATGTATCAATAATTAATAAAAGAGGAATAGTTGTAATCATTAAAAAACCACAAGTACTTCTATCTGCCTCTATTGTCGCATGAAGAGAAATATATACTTGCAGAATCTCAAGAATAATAAAGATTATCATTAAAGGAATTGAGGCAATATCAAAAAGGAAACTATTTTTTACAATAGCCATGATAATAAGAAGAATAAAAATCCAAAAGAAATTTAAAAAACCAAAAGTATAAATATTTTCTTTTTTATTAAAAACTTCTGATCTTCCTGCAGAAATAGCAAACTCATCAAAAAAAGTTCCTATAGCTGCTAAAAATACACCAATCATATAAAATTATTTCTGCATTAAACTTAAGAGTGGAGCGAGGGCTTCCCTGTGCTTCATAATATCAGCCTTGTATTTATTCATAACTAAGATAGCAGCATATTGCTCGGCTGTACCTGCCTTCTTCTTCTCTTCTATTTCTTTTGTAATTTTTTCAAAAAGTTCTTTGACTTCCTTGTTACTTTCAAGAGCCTTTAAACTCTCGGCAATCTGTGGATTTTCGTCTAGTTGTTTTGCGACTTGCTCTGCTTGGTCGGCAGACATCCCCTTCATTTGAAGAGCCTTTTTTGTTATATATGATTTGAATCCCATAATATTCATATATTATCATAAAATGTGTTAATATGCGAAATATGAATAAGGTTATTGTAATACTTGGTCAGACTTCCACTGGGAAAAGTGACTTCGCTGTGGAAATTGCAAGACAAACCAACGGAGAAATAATCTCGGCTGATTCCAGACAGGTATATAAGGGTATGGACTTGGGTACAGGGAAAGTAACAAAAAGAGAAATGAGGGGTGTACCCCACCATTTGCTTGACGTAGCTTCCCCATCTAAAGTTTTCTCAGTAACTGATTTCCAGAAACTTGCAAATAAAGAAATAGAAAAAATAATTAAAAGAGGTAAGACTCCAATAATTTGTGGTGGTACAGGATTCTACATAGATACAGTTGTAAACAACACATTTTTCCCTGAAGTTCCACCAAATAAAAAACTTCGCGAAGAACTTTACCAACTCAACGCGATCGCGTTAGTTGGGTATTTAGAAAAGCTAGATCCTGAAAGATTACAAACTATAGATAAAAACAATAAAGTTAGATTAATCCGTGCCATAGAAATAGCTAAAGCTCTAGGTAGAGTCCCAGTGCTTTCCCCTAGGTCGGACCTAGGGGAAAGTAAGTTTGAAGTTTTAAAAATTGGACTTACTGTGCCAGATGAAATACTAAAAGAAAGAATCAGGGCTCGCCTACTTGCCCGTATTAAGAAAGGAATGCTAGAAGAGATTGAGAATCTTCATAAGGCTGGATTGTCGTGGAAGAGAATGGAAGCACTAGGTCTTGAGTATAGATACGGGGCTATGTATTTACAAGACAAAATTTCAAAAGATGAAATGATAGAAAAAATAAATACTGAAACCTGGCATTATGCCAAACGCCAAAAAACATGGTTCAAGCGTGATGTAAATACTATTTGGATAAACCCAACTAAAAAATCTGAGGAGACAAAAGCTTTAAAAGAAATAAAAAGGTTTTTGAAATAATTAATGTTTCTTTTTTAATAACTTCTTTCTTCTAACTATTAAAATAATAACAAATATTAAATTGGCAAGAGTACTAGCTACCGGAGATAAATATGTTAAAATATTATACTGTTGTAAGGCAAAAATACTCAATGCGTGTCGAATAGTAACTATTTCAAACAAAGATAATGTTTCTGAATGTGGATTATTCCATGATTTTCTTATTGTAGGAACAAAGGCTAAAACATCAACGATAACTATAATTACAATAGACAAAACTGGCTGTTTAGCTACCAGCCATAAAAGCAAAGCTATCAATGAAAAAATTAAAAAGATGATATCTAACCAAGTAATATCTTTATTCTTTTTATATAAACCTAAAATAAAAATATAAAAACATACTATAAAAAGAACTAGGGTAACTAAAGAGCCTATTCCTGCTCCTCCTTTCACCTGAAGGGCAAAAGTAATTCCAACTGTAAATACCCATATGAGCCAAGTAAAGGTATGTGGAATGGTCTTATTGTTTATAGTATCTTTGATGTAAGGAATATAACCAACAAACATCAATATAATAGTTATAATACTTATTAAAATTTTGTAATCTAACATATAATTTATGTTGCGGGCCCACGAGGATTCGAACCCCGGTCGCTCCTTTTGGAGAGGAGAATTCTACCACTGAACTATAGGCCCTAAAGTAATAACTTATCTAATATAGCATAAAAACTAAAAAATCCCCAGATGGGGATTTTTTAGTTTAACCTGTGATTTTTGCTTCTTTGTGTTTGGTGTTTTTACCGCAAGTTTTGCAAAACTTGTTTAATTCAAGCTTTTTTGTAACTAATTTTTTATTCTTACTTGTATAGTAGTTAGCATTCTTGCACTTACTACATTTCAATCTTAAAAGTCTATCTTGTGACATATTGCATACAATACTATAAAACTCATAAAAATGCAACTACTGATGGAAGGCGGGTATATTCGAAATTTACGAGTAGGTGTGGGCGCGCCGTAGCGGAACGAAGTGGAGCGGAGAGGGATAAGCGAGTAAATTTTGAATATACCCGCCGAACATCCTATCTTATGATTCTTGGCAATAAGGCGCTTATTTTCGTTGTAACCTCGTAATTTATAGTATCCATCCTTTTCGCCACATCTTCAGCTGTGATTTTAGCTTTATCTTGTATTCCTATTATAACTACCTCATCGTCTGCTCGCACATCTTTAACATGCGATACATCTACTACAATCATATTCATGGCAACTCGGCCTATAATCTTCACTTTTTTGCCTCTTATCAAAAATTCTCCATTGTTGGACATTGAACGCGTAAGTCCATCGTAGTAACCTTGAGGAATGATGGCTATCTTGGTGGCCTTCTTGGTAATGTAAGTCAATCCATAACCTATAGGATAATTGGCAGGAATAACTTTCACTTGGGCGACGTGAGTGATCCACTTCAAAACTGGTTTTAGATTTATTTTCTTTTTATTCAAATACTCCAAATGCTCGCTTGGCCATAGACCATATAGCCCAATACCTAAACGAACAATATTGTGAAGATTCTCCCCTTTCTCATATACTAGAATTCCCGACGTTGCAGATATATGAGTGTTAATATTTGGATATCCATTCTCTCGGAAAATTTCCACACACTTATGATATGTATCTATTTGTCGATTGGCATGAGTAGAATTCATGGTGTCCTCGATATTTGCAAAATGCGAATACACTCCATCGAGAACAATGTTCTTCAGAATTTTTATTTCTTTTATAATATTCTCTACTTGGGAAGGCATTATACCCTCTCTGCCTAGATACGAATCTATAGCAAGATGAACCTTTGTTTTCTTTTTAGAAATTTCTGCAACATGATTAATTTTCAAAAGATGTATCAAGTCAAAAGCAGAAATTATAGCCCCTATTTCTATAGCTCTTTTTACCCCATCTTCATTTGTATATCCAAATATTAAAATAGGTTTCTTGCTTACCTTTCTTACTCTCTCAGCCTCCTCTATGCTATCTACCTGAAAATAATCCACGTAAGGATTTGCAATCTTGGCTACCTCCATGTCTCCATGACCGTAAGCATTGGCCTTTATCACTATGGCAATTTTAGTCTTCCCTTTCACCAAACCTTTAAACTGCTTGATATTGTGTATCAAGTTGTCTTTAGAAATTTCTAGATATGAAAGAGATCTCTCTTTTGTTTTTGCCATACAACTACTATACGCCAAATAAAGAATATTTTCAAAATTGATTTTTCTGATTTTTCTGTTAGAATACTAACATTGCCGGAGTGGGATAAATATAAACTGCTTTATATTTATCCAGAATGTAATCATTCTGTGGACCGCCACTTTCCGGTAATTTATAAAGAGAAATTCGCAGTATATTTCTCAAATTGCCGGAGTGGCGGAATTGGTATACGCGCGCGACTCAAAATCGCGTCTCGCAAGGGATGGAGGTTCAAGTCCTCTCTCCGGCACAAACTAAAATGACTAAATTTAAAAATTTAGTCATTTTACAATTAAGAAACGGCCGTTTCTTAATTGTAATTTTTAATTATAAAATCTCTGGTTCTTGAACAAGCTCAATTCCAAATTTATCTTTAACTATTTTTATAATTTCGTCACGAGCTCTTATAACATCTTCACAAGTAGCGCCTTCTTTGTTTACTAACACGAGAGCATTTTTATCATACATCGACACTTTTCCAAAGGACTTTCCTTTGAGTCCTGCATTCTCTATAAGCCAACCAGCTGGTACTTTCGTATGAGTATCATCAACAGAGAAAAACTTTGCATCTGGATAATCTTCTTTTATTTTATGTGCAACAACTTTCTCTACAATAGGATTCTTGAAGAAAGAACCAACGTTGGGAATTTCATTTGGATTGGGAAGCTTACTTTGCCGGATACTTATAATCGCTTCACGTATTTGTGCCAATGTCGGAATATTTATATTGTTGTCTATAAAATAACTTTTGATTCCTGGATAGTCAGGCAGTCTTGGTATGGATTTCGAAAGTCTATAAGTAACACCTGTAATTATGTACTTGCCTCTAGCTTCCCCTTTGAAAATACTATCTCGATATCCAAACTTACAATCTTTATTTGAAATATTAAATACTTTTCCAGTTTCTATTTCATACACTTCAACTTCTAGAATTGTGTCTTTCACTTCTGCTCCATAGGCACCTATATTCTGTACAGGACTGGCCCCTGCTGTGCCCGGTATTAATGACAAAGATTCAAAACCTGACAAACCCATACTAACGGTACGAGAAACAATTTCGTCCCAAATTTCTCCTGCACCCACTTTGATATCTACATAATTTTGTTCTTCTGAAACAATTTCAAAACCCTTAATTTCAATCTTAAGAGCAAATACATCAAGAACTCCATCAGAAAAGATAATATTTGAGCCACCTCCTAATATAAAAATAGGAATATCTTTATATCGTACATCGGTGTGAACGATGGTCCATATCGATGTAAGATCATAAACTGAAGATACAATACAAAAATAACGGAATTGCCCTCCTACCTTAAGAGTTGAATAACTTTTGATATCCACATAATCTTGTATGTTCATGTATTGCAATTATATCATATATGAGATAAAATAGTAAATAGTGATTATTAACAATTATTTATTAATTTAATCAAATATGAAAAAACAAAGTGAATTACAAAAAATAGGGCTTTTTATTAAGGAATTACGAGAAAGGAAGAATATGACTCAAGAAGCTTTCGCCAAGGCCCTTGAGACATCTCAGTCGGCGGTAGCTCGTATGGAGAAAGGTGAGCAAAACTTCAGTACTGAAATTCTTGGTAAAATAAGTGAAGTACTAAACCACCAAATTGTTTCCATAAATGAATCTATCGACTTTAAAATTACAGGCGGACGAAAATTAAGCGGTAGTATCAATACAAACTTCTCTAAGAATGGAGCAGTTGGTCTTCTCTGTGCTTCACTCCTAAACAAGGGCAAAACAACACTTCATGGTATAGCTCGCATAGAAGAAGTTTACAGAGTCATAGAAATACTGGAAAGTATTGGCGTTTCTGTAAAATGGATAGACAACAACTCTGTCGTCATAACTCCGCCTGCCAAATTTAATCTCGATAAAATTAATGTAGAATCTGCTATTATAACCCGCTCAGTCATCATGCTTATCGGTCCACTTATACACATTCTTCCCTCTTTCTCTATTCCTCATGCCTCTGGGTGCAAGCTTGGTAAACGTACTATTTCAGCGCACACATATGCACTAGAAGACTTGGGGGCTAAAATAAAGACAACTAATTCAGAATATAAAATAGAAACTAAAAAACTTAAACCCGCAAATATTATAATGTATGAAGCCGGAGATACTGCTTGCGAAAATATTCTAACAGCTGTAGCTAAAATAAATGGAACAACTACAATACGTTTTGCGAGTGCAAACTACATGGTCCAAGAGATTTGCTTCTTCCTTGAAAATTTAGGGGTACAAATAGATGGTATCGGGACTTCAACACTTGTTGTTCATGGAGTAAAAGACATAGATATGGATATAGAATATACAAATAGTGAAGATCCTATTGAATCCATGATGTTCATTTCAGCAGCTATTGCAACTGACTCAGAACTGATAATTAATCGTTGCCCTATAGACTTCCTTTCTCTTGAATTAGAAAAATTAAAAAGGATGGGATTAAAATATAAAATTATAAAAAAATATAAATCTTACAATGATAGAACAAATTTAATAGACTTACACGTCTTCCCTTCTAAACTTAAGGCGCTAGAAGATAAAATACATGCTAATCCTTACCCAGGAATAAACATGGACAACCTACCCTTCTTTGTACCTATCGCGATTAAAGCTAAAGGTCAAACGATGATACACGACTGGCTATACGAGAACAGGGCTATATACTTCACAGAACTTAATCGTCTTGGAGCTAGTGTCACTCTCGCAGATCCACACAGGGTCTACATTCAAGGAGGCACACCTCTCAAGGCAGCTCAAGTCGTCTGCCCTCCTGCTCTCCGCCCTGCCATGATAATCCTTATAGGAATGCTTGGTGCTACAGGTACTTCTATTCTTCGTAATGTCTACATGATCAATCGTGGGTACGAAGAAATAGCAGACCGATTAAATGCTATTGGTGCTGATATAAAAATATTGAAATAGTAATCAACTTAAAACTCCCCTAGGCACGGCCTAGGGGAGTTTTAAGTTTGACTGGTGGGAATTTTGTTATTTTATTTTATCAATTTTTTTAGATAGAGAGATGTCTTTTGCTGTCACTTTACCTTTTTCGTGTGTAGTTAGCTTCACTTTGACCTTTTTATAAGCAAAAATTTCTATATCTGGATGATGTTGTACTTTCCCTGCTAATGGAACGATCTTGTTTACAAAATCAACCGCTTCAACAAATCCTTTAAATACAAAAATTTTTACCAGTGAATTATTCTCATTTTCCCATTGATTTTTCATAAATCTAGTTTAAATAATTAGAATTATATTTTATAGCTTTTCCTCTTATAAATTGAGTAATATTTAATTCATTTCTCCAATAACCAAAACCAGACCTTGAGGATCGATCTTCTTTCTTTGTATATATTTCAGGATCTACTAAAATAGTTTTAATTTTATTTGTTTGTTTATCTTTATATTTAATTGAAAGCCATCTACTATCAATACCCCCAAAACCAGAAACCTGACGAACTGACTGTATCTCAGAATAATCTAAAATTTTCTTTTTATTAAAAAATTGTATCAAAATATAATCTTCATAAACTTTAATATACCTAAGCATATAAAGAGGACGAATAAATAATATTAACATCATAGGATAAATGAGATAATAGACACCTCCTATAGTCTGACCAGAAAGTGTAATACTTCGAAATGCTGCATATGGCATTAAAAAAATAAATATAGCAATTATGAAATAATCTGCACATGTATTAATAATTGAACTTTTATATAATGGTTTCATAATTAAAATTTAAAAAATATATACATAAAAATAATAAAATAAATATAAAATATTACAAGTCTTTTAACTACATATAAATATGGACTATAAATATTTTCACTTAAAAAATTAGAATTTATTTTAGCAACTTCTCCTTTAATATATTTAGTTATGTTCATCTCTGGTCTAGCTCTAAACCTAATTAAAACATAGTTGTCTTCTTTTGGTGTAATTAATTCAGGTAAAACTATTATTGTGGTTAATTCATTTGTTTCATTATTTATATATTTTATCTCAATTATCACATTATTATATCCATCTAAAAAATATTGGCTGACTGATTGTATTTCTTTATAATCTAGTATTTTTTCTTTATTGTTATGCAATGAACGAATTATAATATTATTTTCATTTACTGTAATATATTTTAATTTAATTAAAAAACAAAGAAACTCATATAAAAATGGAAGGAAGCCAATAATTAAAAATAAATGAAGATTCTTAGCAAAATTTTCATTTATTAAATAATAAAAAACAAAAAATATATAAAAAAATATAAATATTAAATAAGATATATAAATAGAATATGTAAAATATTTTGAACTTTTATATAATGGATTCATAAAATTTTTAGTTGAAAAAAATAAAGGATATTAAAACAAATGGTATTAATGACAAGAATACCCATTTAGCTAGATACCAACGAGAAGGTTCGTCCTCAACTTTGTACAGAGGATTGACTTTAATGATTTGTTCTCTTATATACTTCGTAATGTTTAATTCACCAAACACTGTTATCCTCTCTCTGATAGAATACATTTCAGGAAATACAAATATTATTTTAGATTTGCCAATATTGATATCCTTATATTTGATTGAAAGTATATACCAATTTGAGCCAAAAATATTCTGATTGATCCATTCTATATCTTTGTATTCAAGGACCTCTTCTCCTTTCAATGACTTCATTAAAATATTACTTTCTGTAACTTTTATATATCTCAATTTATACAAATCTACAACAACTACAATTGTAGCCCAAAACCAAAAGGGTAAAAAGAAAGCTGGCATCCCTTCTGTCCCACTTCCTGTTGTAATAAACACATACAGTTGATAAACAAAAATAAATAAAACTAATGGCACAGCAATATACTGTAGATATGTTGCAAAATTTGAACTTTTGTATTTTATATCCATAAATTATTTAATAATATTAATAATAGCGACCAATGCAATAATTGCCCAGATAATATTCAAAACAACAGGCTGATAATCCTTCCCTTTAAAAGAATCGTAAACTATACCTAAGGCGCCTGACATGTTTAAAAGTTGATATATAAGATTACTAGATGATAATATATTTAAACTTAAAAGAGCATAGGCTCCGAGAATCGCCACTACTCCATACCACCCTAAAACTTCAGAAACAAGACTCTTTTTCATACTTCTATTATAGCAAATAACAAAATGCTATACTATAAAAATATGGAAACGAATAGAGAGAAATTAGATAAACTAAACCTATATTGGAAAGAAAACTGCAAGTGTGAGCTAAAAAAGACTGCTACGCAAGCCGTTTTCGGAGATGGAAATGCAGAAAGTAAAGTAGTCTTCATAGGCGAAGCCCCAGGTAAAAAAGAGGATGAGGGTGGTAAACCATTTATAGGGGCAGCAGGAAAGTTCCTTGGCGAAATGCTTGAAGGTATAGGAATGAAAAGAGAGGATATCTACATAACAAATATTGTAAAATATCGTCCGCCGGACAACCGCGACCCAGAGCCACAAGAGAAAGAGGATTGCAATGAATGGCTGATAAGTGAACTTAAAATAATTTCTCCGAAATTGATAGTCTTCCTAGGGAGACACTCTATGACGAGATTTTTCCCTACGGGGAAAATCTCTGACCTCCACGGAAAGCTCTTAATTAAACCCATCCCAGAGTTAGGTAAGAAGCAATCCTTCCTCCCCCTCTACCACCCTGCGGCGGCACTTTACAATGGTGGTATGAGAGAAACACTCATAAAAGATTTCAATAAAATTCCAAAGGCATTGGAAAAAATTATCTAAACAGTAGTCCTAGCCACAAGTCGGACTTATGTCTAACTACTCTATTATCGTCATGTCTTTGGCACTTATGGTCTCTTCAACATAGTCGGGAATTTCTTCATTGCGACGGAGGAGAACGACGCTGGCTATACCTACCACAATAACCAAGGCAAGACCTAGCCAAGCATAGAATCCTTTACTTAAACTGCTGAGACCATCAGAAGAGACGGCACTGGCTCCGAGGTCATTTAGGTTTATAACTTGTGATGCATTTTCTAGCTGGTTGTTGTTCACTGATTCTCCTTTGACAATATTGCCATTTGAATCTTGTGAATTTGAATTCTGACTAGCCGAATATTTTACTCTAGATGGAGCTCTATTGGGATAGACTGCAAATATCTGACCCCCTCCATCAATAATGCTAATAGAATTAAAATCATTGAAATCAAAACCTGTAATCTTTGGAGATAACTTTATCTTCTTATTGGATAAGATTGTCATTCCTTCGGGAAGAATAAATGAATGCAGACTCCCCTTCACGACCCAGCCACGAAGAGACATTTCGTAGTTAGAATTATTCTCGATTTCTATGAATGGATCGGCTGGAGTGCCAACTGAACTGATGATAATACCAGATGGAATAACCTTTATGGTAAGTCTATCTGTCGCATCGGGACTGATATTGAAACTAGACAGAGAATACGAAAGTGTAAGGACGTACTCGCCCGGATACTGATAAGTATATGAAAATGGATCTGAAGTACTTCCCTCTTTTCTCATACCGTCCCCAAAGTTCCAAACAAATTTGCCCAAAATAATCTTTTCCTTCTTTGTTCCTGTTGTATTGTGGTTAATAATAAAAGGAACTCCGGCAGTAACAACCTTGGGAGAGATAATCTTCGTGGCTATGTTGTAGACCTTCTCTACTTCCTTGGGAGTGCTAGAGCTCGAAGAACTACCACCTGAAGTACTTGAACTTATGGATGTATCGATATTACTATTTGTATTTTCTTCATTTACAATTGGATTATCAATATATGGATATTCTTTAAAAGCAACTATATTCCTAGGGTTAGATCCGTCCCAAATCCTAACCGTTCCTGATGCATTATTAAGAGACATTGACGTATCGGCCACAGGACCATTAAATTCAGGATGTTCCGATATAAAAATATCCTTGTTGCTTGCTAAAATAGCATCTGCACTTGGATCTATTATTAATTCATCATTTATTAAATGTAACTCTGTACCTTCAACATCATCACTAAAACGCCAAGCAGAATCTGATCTACCCGAAATAACTGTTATTGTATTACTTCCATTATTATGTAATTTAATCCACTCTCGGTTTGTGTCAGTCCCTTCTGGATTATACATAACTTCCGTAATTTCAAGATTTGCATATACTGCATGCGAAAAGGCAAAAAATATTATGATAAAAATGACGGAATGTTTAATTCTTTTTATGCTCATAAAAATATTTATTCTAAGACCTTGCGAAGCACATCTTCGGGAACCTCTTTCTTCACTTGGCGTTTCTGCCATGAACGAGAATCAATGATGGTGTCTTCTTCGGCTTTTGCTTCTTCAATATCTTTCTTGGGAGGCAGAGGTACAATAGGAACTTCCTCTTCCTTCTCGCCTTCTCGGTGAGTCGCCGATGAGGCGACCGCTACTGGTGGTAAAGGAACTTCTTCTTTGACTTCTTCAGCTTTTGGTATGAATACTTCTTCCTTAACTTCTGGCTTTGGTTGTGGAACTACAGCTTCAACACTTGAGGTTTTCTCTTCGTGAGAATAATTATGATTGACTGTTTTAGCAAGTAGGTCCTTCAACGATGCTTTCTTCTCCTCTGTTGCTTCCTTGACTGGGGCGACGAACTCTTTCCTTGCTTCCTTGGGTGCCTCCTTCTTAAGATCTGAAAGAGACATAGAGGCTGGGACTTCCTTCTTCACTTCTACGGCTTCAACTTTTGGAATTGTCTCTCCCTTGCCATTGCTTAGACCAATCTTCTGTAGTAATCCCTTCAAAAGTGGTGAAGGTCCTGAATGACTTCTCTCGGGCTTACTGAAATGATTCTTGTTACCATTTTGGCTGGAATTGTTGTGGTTGTTTTTATAATTATTGTTTACATGATTATTCGTACTAATATTCCTATCAATCTTGTTGGGAATTTTAGGATTTGTCTGTTCGTGATTTTTTGAAACCCGAAAATTTGTATCAGTAACTGCGAATTCAATACCGAGCGCGGCAAGAGGTGCAGTTGAAACTTTCTCCTCTTGACGAGAAGAACGAGAAGCTATAAACCCACTCTCAGGCTTAAGCTCACCACTCTTGATCTTGAACATACATTCTTTACAATAGACAGGCCTACCTTCTTGAGGCTCGAAAGGAACCATGGTAACTTTGCCACAATTTGAACAATCGGCTTTGTATTTAGCTTCACCGTCACCTACTTGAAGCATTCCACTCCATTTAGATATTTCATCTTCTACTTCCTGACGTGAACGACAATAAAGATTACGAGAAGAAGTTATGATTGCATCTTTAACACCTGAAGTCGGATCAACTTTAAGGGGAGGAAGAGTCGAAGCAGAGAAAGGACGACTAGTAATACCATCAATCATGAGTTTTAGATAAATATGGAAGTTTGGCAAGTTTACCAAGTCTTGAGCCATGAACTCTGGTTCAAATTCTTTCTCCAAGAAGTCGGCATCATCGGCACCTACGCGGAAAATGATCATCGTCCCTACGTTACCGAAAACAGCATCACGAACCTTTGAGCCATCTTTATTCTCAAGCTGAGCCGTATACTGGTGAGCAACAGTCAAATTCAAACGATACTTACGAGCTTCTGAAAGAATGTTCGCGAAAGAATCCGTAGCAAAATTTTGGAATTCGTCGACGTATAAGTAGAAGTCTTTACGCTCATCCTCGGGAATACGCACGCGCTCCATGGCTGCAAGCTGGATCTTCGTAATAATCATACCTCCAAGCAAGGCTGAGTTGTCCTCACCAATACGCCCCTTGGAAACATTCACAAGGAAGATCTTCCCTTCGTTCATTATTTTAAAAATATCTATAGTCGACTTTGGCTGCCCGACAACATTACGAATAATTGAAGTGGAGAGAAATTGTCCTACCTTGTTCTGAATCGGAGCGATGGCTTCATTTCTGAACTGCTCACGCCATTGCTCGTACTCGTGCACCCAGAAAGCTTTCACAACTGGATCTTTCAAATTACCAATAATCATTTGACGATAATCTTTGTCGACAAGAAGACGAGGAATACCTAGAAGAGTTGTGCCAGGAGTATCGAGCAAGGCCAAGATAGCATTGTTGAGGATGTACTCCATACGAGAACTCCAAGCGTTGGCCCAAATCTTCGTGAAAATACCCATGAGTCCAGAAGCTACCAAGTGCTTGTATTTTGGATCATCGAGTTGAATGACGTTGAACCCTATATGGAATTCGGTGTCGGCAGGGTTGAAATAGATAACATCCTTCTTGCGATGCTCGGGAATAAGGTGAAGTATTTCCTCGACAAGTTCTCCGTGAGGGTCAACAACGCACACTCCTTCGCCATTCTGGATGTTCTGAACGATGAGATTGGACATGAGGACGGACTTACCTGTACCTGACTTACCGAGAATATACATGTGCTGACGGCGGTCTTTGCGCTTGATACCAAAAATACTATCACTATTGCGAAAGTTCGTCTTGGCGAAGTAAGTGACGTCACGATTGTGTGGAATTTCTTTTTCCATATTGTATATATAGTATACATTTATTTATAAAATTATAAAAGGGTTTTTGTAACAAATTCCAAAACACCAAACTTGAGCTTGAAATTTTGCTTCGCAAAATTTTAAGCATTTTATTTTACACAACACATTCTTATTTCCGTAAAGTATACAAAATTATTTGATTATAATATTATGAAATTAAGATTTAAAAACAATTCTTTCACAAACAGCGATTATATATATGTAGATCTGGAAAATCTACCAATGATTGCTAAAAAAAATTCAAACAAATTTTAAAATCATTAAAAATTGAAACGATGAAAAAGATCAGATTTTTAAGTGGGATATTATTGCTTGTAGCTTTTGTAGTTGCATTATCGACAAGTGTCGCAGGTTTCGATCAAAAAGCAAAAGTGCAGAAAATTGAACAAGCGGTTACAGTACCTGAATGGACAGTTAGTTTTACAAGTGTTGTTACTTTTGAAAGCACCAATTATGCCAGGATGGATCAGCCGGTATTACTACTACTTTCGACAACAAACTCTAATTCAAATTCGACTGCTACTTGGATGCAAAAGATGATGAATGATACCGGCCAGGATGTAAAGTTAGCAAGTGTATCTAAATCTACTGAAAGTGAAGTTGCAAATACTACAAAGGTTAAAAGTGAAGGTGATTTGATGGCTGCTACCGACATTGGGCAAATTACATCATTTACTTCTACTACAGAATCAGTTGCCGTTACAAATGGAACTATGATCGGAAAAATGTTGCCAAGCGATGTAGGTTTCTTTCAGATAAGTTTTAATTCATCTAACAATGTAAACGACGTATCGATGATTATGGCTTTATCTTATCCTGGTGCTGAATCACTTATTCCGGTGGTTTAATTATTTGTGGTTTTGAGAAAAGGTTAATTATTATTGAGGAAAAGACCGGAACAACATTTGTTGTCTCCGGTCTTCTACTTTTTATTCAAAATCGACGAGTGGTGGGTGTCGGGTTTGTGGGGTTTACCTTTTAATATTTTAATATCGCCCAAAGTTCCCCTTTTTATAAATTCATTTAAATTCTCATATAAAGCTTCCTGATCATAACCTAAGAATACGACGTCAGGAGCAACTTCTTTGAGAATATTATATGTGCCTATATCTAAGTCACCCAAGAGCACTCTGTCGACTTCGTGAATTTCTAAAAGATTTCTAATCCTTTCTACTTCATTATTCATAGGCTTCTTGCCTTTCAACTTTTCTACCATACTGTCGCGTGCGACAATCGCTATAAGATGACCTCCTTGCTCTTTGGCTTCATTTATAAAAGAAAGATGCCCATCGTGGACACCATCGAAAACGCCAAATATTAATATTTTCTTGGAGTTTATAATTTGAGGCATTATTATACTATCTCCTTCATCATCCATTCTTTGTATGGGTGATTTATACGTCTGACATCCACTCCAGCTATAAGAGGAACACTATAGGTATGATTCTCAGAAATAATCTGAGTCACAGCATCTAGCTTGGCTTCAAAAGTAGTAATAAGGAGCATGGCGTGCTCTACGCACTTTGACTCCCCCTCCCAGTTATAACAGGATGATATAGACCAGAAATCCACACAAGCTGCGATCTTCTTGTCTATAATTAAGCTTCCGAGCTTCTTTGCCTCATCCATATTTTCGCATGTTGTATATATAAATACCATAAAATATATAGACGATTAACTGCACGACCTTTACAATATAATTGTAACACTCTCCCCAGATTTGTAAACAAACTAGTTTAAATTCTGCTGATAGCAATTCTCACAAGCAATATTCTGGTAACCCCATTCTTTGGGATAAAAAGCTTGTATTTTTTGTTTACAATAAAAACAATTATAAGTTGAAGTATCTAATACCATGGAATACTTTACTAAATCTTTTATTCTTACATCAAAATGCTTGCGAGGAAGTGGAATATTGTATTGTTTATAAAATTCTAGTTCATTGTTTGAAATATTGAACCTCCATCCAGTTTCTGGACATATTAAGGCTTGAGTACAAATACTTTCATCTACATCATTTATAGAATCTGGTAATTCACTTGTAGGCATTCCCTCTATATTACTTTCATCTATATCTTGCCAATAACCACCCAGCCCTAAAATTTCTTCTTTAGTTGTCTTTGGAAAGTATAAATAGCTAGTAGAAAAATTAAATGGCCCAGCACTCATAGAATATGGCAAGAATTTCCCATATTCTCCATCTTCTTTCATTTTATTTATAATTTCATCTTTTAATTTTTCATATTCTTCTTTGGTATATTGTTTGTTCAAAATGCAATACTTTTTCTTCTTAAGCCCCACACAACCAAAACAATATTCACATTCTGTGCATAAATCTAAATATTCTGAAAATCTTGACGAAGACCAAGTAGAATATTTAAGCCCATAAGAATTAAGGCACTCGCCACAATTACCAGATAGTTCTATATACCAACAACCATTGGCATTTAAGGTATTACTGTGTTTCATTCCTCTTATTGCATTCACAGCATCTTCTGAATCAGATATTGTATTACAATTTTGACAATTATTTACATTCAAAAGATTATCACCAGTAGAATTATATGCCTTAATATTAAAATTCAGCTTGTGAATTGCTTCATTTTTAAGAATATCTTCAAAGTGTTCTTTAAAAGATTCAATAGCAGAATAAGAACCTAAATTAAAAGATTGTAGCTTTTCTTTATATTCTTCTCTCGTATATTGAATATTTTCTATACAATAACTTTTTCCTCTTAGATTCCAACACATAAAACAATCCTGACAATTGCGACAATCAAAAAGAAAAGATGAATCTATGCAATCTTTTGAATTTCTAGAATAAAAAAGCTTATAACAATTTATACAATTGAGAGATGAGAACAATCTTTCTGATGCATAACAAATAACTGTATCCATAGAATTCTTTACTTTTAAATTTCTGTATGAATAAAGCAAATCTTCACAAAATTCCATAGAGCGAGCTAAATAACAATTTTTTGAATTCCAGACATCATCACAATAATCACACCCTGTATTGTTTGAGCCATTTTGATGAGGATGAGGAACTTTCTCTTGTAAAGACTGTAATTGTTTGAAAAATGATTCACTTGGATTATAATCCACACCATAATCCATAGCATCCCAAGCGTCACTATGCCATTCTTTTAGTAAATAAAGTGGGTAGCGACTTTCTGGTAATACTGTAATCATACTCTCTCCCGATAAATCAGACTTCCCTTTTCTAAATTTACCAAACATCCAAAAAGACAAATGTTGTTTCAGTAAACACCTTGAACATACAGTAGATAATTCTAAGCCAATCTTTTCACTGAGAGATTGTTCTGTCTCTGTTATTATGAATTCTTTACCGCAATGTTCGCAAATCTTTTTCATAATTCTTAATTCTTAATTAAATTAACGGTTCACCACCTTTCTCTTCCTTTTTTACTTCTTCTTTTTTATTGTCATTGACGTTTTCGGTGGTTTCCTCTTTCTCTTCCTTTTTCCCTGTAATTGCGGCTTTCTCTTGGGCGCTACGGATGATAGTGGCTTCCTCTTCAGCGATTAGACGCTGAGCATCGCCAGCTGGGATAGAATACTTGCGACGAGATGCTTCTATAATTCTTTGTCTATAAGATGGATGAGTGGCTGGTAATACTTGCAACGTTTCCCCTGAGAATGGGTCGTAACTCTCTCCGTCAATAGTCATTTTGATATAGAATTCTCCAACTCCTAAGTTGATCATGTCCTTCACATCAAAGATTGGAGCGAACTCGGGCTTCAACTTGGTAGCATCATCCCCTCCCACACGGAAAGTAATAATGGATCCAACGTTACCTAGGACAGCTTGCTGAACCTTCGGTAGAAGCTGAGCAACATACTGGTGAGCGACGATGAGATTCAGCCCATACTTACGAGCCTCTGAAAGAATGTTCTCGAAAGTATCCGTCACAATGTTCTGGAACTCGTCGACGTATACATAAAAGTCGGCACGATCCTTCGGCTCAAGCTTGGCACGAGCCATACCAGCCTGCTTGATCTTCGTGAGGAACATTGATCCGAAGAATGAAGAGTTCTCCTCTCCAATCTTACCTTTGGAAAGATTGATTAAGAGAATCTTCTGTTCGTTCATGATTTGCTCGAGGTCTATTTTGTTCTCCTTTTGTCCGAAAATATTGCGAAGCATTGGATCGGAAAGGAATTGCCCTAACTTGTTGACCAAAGGAATGATGGCGTCTGTATCGAACTTCTCAGACCAGTCGGCGAATTCAATAGCCCAGAAGCGTTTGACCATGTCGTCTTCGATATACTCCACAACTTTCTGACGGTAATTACGATCGGTCAGCATACTAATCATGCCACGCATTGTCGCATAAGGATAGTCGAGCAAAGCCAGAACGGTAAAGCGAAAAACGTGCTCGAGACGAGGCGTCCAGTTAGCACCGAACTGCTTACGCAAAACTTCAATCAAGCCTTGGGTAAGTTGATGCTTGAAAGTTGGATCGATGTTGGAAAGTGGATTGAAAGATGAAGGATAGTCTATGTCGCCTGGATCAATAATACAGACATCTTCGATTCTTTCCTCGGGAACAAAGTTCAGAATATCCTCAATAAGTTCTCCGTGTGGATCGATAATACAAACACCATGACCATAAGCTATGTCCTGACGAATCATTAGCTCTTGGAGCTTGGACTTACCGACACCAGACTTCCCTATAATATACAAATGGCGACGGCGATCAATTCGCTTGAAGCCAAAAACAAACTTCTTTTCTTCTAAAGAAGCTACGTAGTTGGTACGACCGATAAATACAACATCACTGGGATCAACTCTGCCTAAAGTTGGTAGATCTGGAGGTGGTGGAGCATACTTGATAATCTGGATTTTGTTTGGTTTGTTTAGCGCCATATTGAGTAGTGACTATATTGTACCAAATTCTTTTAAAATAGTATATTATGTAATATATGAAGAATGAAAAAGAAGCACCAAAAGATGAAGAAGTAATTCTAATAGAAAAAAAGGAAACAATCCTAGAAGAGAGTGAGGAATACATGAAGAAAATTGGCCCTGGAATTATTACCGGAGCAGCAGACGACGATCCTTCTGGTATTGCTACTTATTCTCAAGCTGGGGCTCAATTTGGGACAAGCTTGGTGTGGCTAGCTCTATGGGTTTATCCACTCGTTTCCACTATCCAAGAAATGTGTGCCCGCATAGCCATGGTCACAGGACGAGGACTTGCTTCAAATATCAAAAGAAATTTCCCAAAGAAAATTCTTTATATTTGTACTATTTTACTTTTCTTTGCTAATACATTAAATATCGGAGCAGACTTGGGAGCTATGGCCAAGGCAGTGCAACTACTAGCCCCAAAGATGTCGTTCGTATTTCTAGTCATATTCACTGGTATCTCTGGGCTACTCTTAGAAATAATCGTCCCTTATCGAATTTATACAAAGTATCTAAAGTGGCTTGTCATAGCTGTGTTCGCATATATTGTGACAGGGCTTATAATCCATATGGACTGGTCAGTTTTACTTCGCGATGGACTTATACCACACATAACCTTCTCGAAATCTCAAATTCTTCTGATAACAGGTATCTTGGGAACAACAATCTCTCCTTACTTATTCTTCTGGCAAACATCTGAAGAAATTGAAGAAGAAATAAGAGATGGCAAGAAGACAGTCGCATCACGTAAAGGTACGACTCACAAGGAAGTCAAAGAAATGCGACTAGATATCTGGGTTGGGATGTTCCTTTCTAATATTGTGATGTTCTTCATAATTGCTGTATGTGCCAATACACTCTTTATAAACGGAATCACAAATATAAATACTGCCTCGGATGCAGCCTTGGCACTACGTCCTCTCGCTGGATCTCTAGCATATCTACTCTTTGCAATTGGAATTATAGGGACGGGACTTCTAGCTATACCAGTACTAGCTGGCTCAACTGCTTACGCTATAACAGAAAGCTTTGGATGGAAGGAAGGACTTTATCGTAAATGGAAAACTGCTCATGCTTTCTATGGAGTTATCGCTGTGTCTATCATCGTAGGGATACTTCTAAACTTTATTGGTATTGATCCTATCAAGGCCTTACTCTACTCTGCTATTGCCAACGGAATAGTCGCTCCTGTGATGCTAGTATTCATAGTGAAAATAAGTAGTAGTAAAAAAATAATGGGAGAATTCCACAACAAGCCAATCACAAAAGCACTGGGATGGATAGCAACTATACTTATGAGTGTTACGGCTATAGCGGCGATAATATCACTGTTCTAGAATAAAACAACATAAAAATATCATCTACTTTGTTGCAGGCTCCGGTTGCTCCCGCAATGTAGAATTACTACATCTTGGTCGCAATCCTCGCCTGCGCCTCGTACCTAATACTTTTCTGTTGTTTTATAAAAAGTCTTGCAAAAATTATAAAATAAGGTAATATATGTGTATCTTAATTATTAATTCTTAATTATTAATTATTTAAGGGCCCTTAGCTCATCTGGCTAGAGCGCCTCATTTGCAATGAGGAGGTGGCAGGTTCGAGTCCTGTAGGGTCCACCCGTAGAAAAAAGAGACACGCGAAAGCGTGCCTTTTTTCTTGGGTGGACCCTAGGAAAGCATTTGTATGCTTTCCGTACAGGACGAGAAAACCTTTTCCATATGAGTGTACTCACGAATGGAAAAGGTGTACTGACTCTGTAAGAGTCGAGAAGCGTACTCGCGGTCATGTAGTAACTTGTGATACACAAAATTATTTGCATACATGTTTAATCCCCTGTATCATTATATTGACAGTTATATTTGTAAAATTAAAAAATAATATATTATGGGGCAAAATTATTTTTGGGCATATTTTACCTTATTTTTTCTTATTATATATTTTATTTTAATGCTCAGACTAACAAGTTGGGTGTTAAAAAAGTATATAAATGATAAATAATATTTATTCCATGAAAAAAGAAACATTTTATTTGGAATCGTGGGATAATTATCCTACTGTTATGCTAAACGAAAAGCCTTATGAAAATTCTGAAGTATGTTATGACCAACCATACTTCATAATATTTAGGGGGTTCCCTTTTAACTAAAACGATTAAATTTTGTTAATATCAGATTTATTCGTTTTTTTATTTACCTTCGCTTCAAAGTCCTTTTTCTGCTAAGATATAAATATGTTAATAACAACTACAAAATTCATGAAGGGTATCGTCGGAGATGATGAGATCTTGGCTGATGGTATACCCCAGATAGCCTTTATAGGGCGCTCGAACGTTGGTAAATCAAGCCTTATAAATGTTATAACCAACAGTAAGGCTTCCCGTACTAGTTCCTTCCCAGGAAGAACTCAAGAGATAAATATATTCCTGATAAATAATGCCTTCTACTTGGTAGACTTGCCTGGATACGGCTTCGCTCGAGCATCGGGACTAGGACGCGAGAAGATAGGCGAACTTATAGACTCTTACCTCTTCAATTCTATTTATACTCAAAAGAAAGTTGTAATGATTATAGATGCTGGTGTCGGCATGACAGACAAAGATATACTCATGCTAAACGAGCTTAGAAATCATCATAAAGACTTTATAATAGTTGCAAACAAAACAGATAAACTAAAGCAATCCGACTATCATAAGAAAATGGCTGAAATCAAAAAAGTGGTTGGCGACCACCCTATCATCCCCTTCTCGAATAAAACAAGAAAAGGGGTTCTAACTCTTGTAGATGAGATATTTAAATAAAATTATTCATATGGTATAATAAAAGTATATGAAACAATCAAGATTAGACCAGCTTTCCGATGGCATATTTGCTATCGTTATGACAATATTAGTGTTTGAATTACGTGTTCCTAATTTTACAGGATTAGTCACAGAACAACATCTCTTAAATACACTTGTAGAAATGGCACCCCTCTTCTTAAGCTATTTACTTAGTTTTTCTTTACTTTTCACTTATTGGAGAAGCCACCACCTCATAGCATCAGTTCTTGCTAAAAATATTGATACAAAATTCTCTAACTTAAATGGGATCTTCCTGTTCTTTGTGGCTCTTGTACCATTCTCTTCTCGTTTCTTAGGACAATATGCTAATTCTGAAACGGCAATAATATTCTTCGCATTAAACATTATCCTTATAGGTACAACTTTATTTAAAATGCGTAACTATGTGATAAAGTCTGGAACAATAGAAAACGTTCCTTTCACTAAAAAAGAAAACGAACATGCCAACATGCATATCCTCTTCCCTGTCGGTTCGGCGATTATGGCTATAGCTGTGTCCTTCTTTAGTAACAGCTTGGCACTATCGCTCTTCACCGTAGCAATACTCTTCAACCTTTCTGGTAATGGTATTAAGGTAACGTTCTTTATTATAGATTTATTCAGAAAAAATTAATCAATATAAAAATTATACAATTCTCCTTATTCCTTCTTCGACTGAATATCCTTCAAAAATTATAGAAAACAAAATATCAACAAATGGTAACTCGACTCCGAGTTTACTACTGATGTTTTTGTGATTTTTAATTGTTGCCAATCCTTCTAACATGTATTTTTTCTTAGCAACAATATTCTCTATCTTTCTACCTTTGCCAATCTCAATTCCAAGTAGACGATTCCTAGAACGTAAAGATAAATCACCTGAACATGTTAACCCTATAAAAGTATTGGGTTCTGCCCCTAAGGAAACCCCTAGCTTCTGTATTTCTTGTAATCCTTTAGTAAAAATATAAGCTTGAGTATTCTGACCATACGATGCTCCTTCGGCAATACCCACAAAAATAGTTACTACATTCTTCATAGCAGCACCTATCTGAACTCCAACTACATCGTCACTTAGCTCAATTTTTAAATTCTGTGATTCAATCTGTTTCTTTACTTCTTCTTTACTAGATCCACCAGCTAAAACCATAGCTGAAAGATCTCCATTTATTAATCCTTCGGCTAAAGTTGGACCGTATAAGAAATAAATTGAATTATGAGGGAATTCCTTTCCTAATACAGTTGATATAAGATCCCCATCTTCATTAAAACCTTTAGAACAAATTATTATTTTCTGATTTATAATAAAATCCTTGTGCTCTAAGAGAGCCTCTTTCACCCTGTATGAAGGAGTTGCGACAAGTATCATGTCGCTCCCTTTTACTTCATTTATTAAAATTTCATGCCCGTTTATTATCAAACGAGTTGCAATAGCTTGACCAAAAGTTCCATAACCTAAAATAGAAATTTTCATACACAAGTATATTATCTCTTTAAAGCAAGTTTAATAATGTGGTCTATAAACTCAGGGGCTGTTGCCCCCACTGCATTAAGCATTTTAGGAACCAATGATTCATCGGTAAGTCCTGGTAAAGTATTCACTTCAAGCGCATAAATACCCTTCTTCGGATGTATGATAAAATCACTTCGTGAATAATGGTCCAGATTAAGCCCTGTGTGAATAACCTCGGCCAGCCTTAGGAGTTCCTCCTTTTCACTATTGGAGAAATTGCCGGGGCAAACTTCTTCCGACACTCCAGTGTACTTGGCTTCATAGTCAAAAAATGTTTTACTAGTAGGAATTCGTATCTCAATAGGAGGAAGCACATAAACAGCCTTATTACGAAAATTATTAACAACGCCGACTGTCGCTTCCTTGCCTTCTATAAGTTCTTCTACTAGAACATCGGTCTCCATGTTTACACCTTCCATAAAAGCAGATATTAATTCTGGATAAGTCCTACACATCTTCATGCCCACAGAAGAACCACCAGAGAGAGGCTTCACTATCCAAGGAGGTACTAACTTGTCGTGAATTTGCTTTGCAACATTAACAGCATAAGTTTCAAAATCACCATCTTCTTCGTGATACCGAGGCACCACAAAATGATTTGGGGTCTTCACTCCAAGTCTACTAAATTGTTCTTTGGCTAAAACTTTGTTATATCCTAAAGCAGAAGCGAAGGCTCCTGAACCAGTATAAGGAATCTTCCATTGGTCTAGCATTTGCTGAACCTTGCCATCTTCGCCAAAGTCACCATGTAGGGCATTGAAAACAACATCCACAGAATGGAATACATCTGCTGTCGATACAGGCTTGCCATTTATATGCCAAACACCTTCCTTGTCGATAAGAATGTCGATGGCTTTATATGTTTGATTTAACTTATCTCCTCTCAAATGAGAAAGGACATTACTTCCCGTCTTAAGAGATACTTCGTACTCACCACTTATACCCCCACGTATAACCCCAACTTTTATCATAGAAGTATTATATCAAGAATTACTTATTTAAGAAACTTTTATTTCTCTTTTGTTTATGGAAAGTAATTGCAAACCTATGCGACTCACTATTGGCAAGTAGGATCTGCTTTTTGTATATTTTAATTATTTCTTCACTCCCTATAAGTGCTTTCGGTCTATGTTTGTCATCTTTCACAACTCCGACTATAGGTACCTTAAACTGATATCTGGCAAGAATTCTCTTGGCCACATTTACTTGAGCGGTACTACCGTCGACAACAACCAAACTAGGTAGTCCCCACTCTGTATGACGCAATCTACGAGAAAGTACTTCCTCGAGTGCTCCTGTGTCATTCGCATCACTTTGAGTTCTGATAATGAACTTCTTGTATTCACTTTTATTGACTTCACCATTCTCAACGACAGTCATAACTCCCACCATATCCTTGCCTCCCATGTGAGCCACATCATAAGCTTCGATACGAAAAAGCGAAACAGGAATATGCGAATTTTGAGTCGCGTCGGAGCCCTTTAGGGTAAAGCGCGAAAAATTCGCATATTCCTGTGAAGCGTTTTTCTGTGGAGCAATTAAATCTTCTTTTATAAGAGCAACATCATTTATATGATTCAAAGCAAAAATTCTATTCTTAACTTCACCAGCTTTCTCGAATTCTTTCTTTTTTGCAAAAGCTAGCATTTCCTTCTTCAAATTTATTATTATGCTTTTCTTTTTCCCTTCGAAAAATAATTTAAGATTCTTTATATTGTTTTTATATTCAACTATAGGTACTAATCCTATTTGTTTGTAAAATTCTCTATTATTTTTCTTTAACGAATCATTATCAAAATACGGGAAAATTCTACGAATGATTTTCATCGCTTCTTTTAATTGCTGACCATTGGGGAATGGACCATAAACTTTGCTATACAACTTTTTATCCATTCCTCTACCACGAACAATTAAAACCTTGGGTAATTTATCTTTGGTAATGCAGACATAGTTGAAACTCTTATTGTCTTTCTCTTTGGTATTGTATTTCGGCTTATATTTCTTTATTAAGTTCGCCTCAAGTATTAAGGCTTCCAGCACACTACCAGTTTCCTGCCATTCTACCCTATCCGCTTTTACCGTCATATCTAAGATATGTGACCCTCTGGTAACGATGATATCCTTAGAAAAATAGCTCTTTACCCTATCCCGCAAAGAAGTGGCCTTGCCTATATAGAGAATCTTATCCCCCACCTTGAAAAAATAAACCCCTGATTTATCTGGCAAACCTATTTTTTTGACCTGTTGACTATTCATATAGATTATATTAGATTAAAAATAGATATTGTACAAATGTTAAACTAAAAAATGGAGGAGAAAATCATGCCAGACAAAATTCAAGAAATTGGGAAACGTGGTTCAGTGATAAATTTAGTAGTATTCAACACCAATCCAAAAAGAGAAATTTTCCGTGATCATGGAAATATAAAATTAGCTGAACCGATCACACCAGGAAGTTCCATAAAAGAATTTTCTGATGACTCAGGAGTAGGTTTTGGTGTCACCAACACAGTACGATCAATAGAACCTTCAAAAGAAGAAGGTAAATATATTGTTAAGACTGTTGTGTATAGAGAATGTGAAGTTACTTTATTAAATTAGATTCTCTGTATATTTACTCAAGAAGCGCCAATAATACGCGCTTCTTTTTTTATTTCCTCTTCAAAACTTTTTTAAGATATTTACCCGTATGACTTCCTATTGTATTAGCAACTTCTTCAGGAGTTCCCTTAGCTACAATCTTGCCACCACCTAACCCTCCTTCAGGACCAATATCTATGATATGGTCTGAAGACTTTATAATATCCATATTGTGCTCTATTACCACTACACTATTGCCTTTATTTACAAGTCTATTCAAAACTTCAAGCAACTTAGCTACATCATCGTAATGAAGTCCAACTGTTGGCTCGTCTAATAGATATATTGTTTTCTCTTCATATGGTCTAAAAAGTTCTGAAGAAATTTTCACACGTTGTGCTTCTCCTCCTGAGAGAGTTGTAGCAGACTGACCAAGTTTCACATAGCCAAGACCGACTTCCATAAGAGTCTTCATACGATCATAAACAGCCGGAATATCTTCCCAAAACACAATCGCTTCTTCAACTGTCATTTGAAGAACTTCATAAATATTCTTCTTCTTGTACTTCACAGTCAGGGTCTCCTTATCGAATCTCTTGCCATTACATACGTCACAAGTGACATACACAGTAGGAAGGAAGTGCATCTCTACCGCTACCTCGCCATTACCTTCACAAGCTTCACAACGCCCACCTTTCACATTGAAAGAGAATCTATTGGCCTTCCAACCTTTGAGCCTTGCTTCTTCACTTAAGGCAAACATGTCACGGATATGAGTAAAGGCGCCTGTATAAGTAGCCAAGTTGGAGCGAGGAGTACGGCCTATCGGAGACTGATCGATAAGAACGACGCGAGAAGCATATTCCGTCCCAGTGAAAGATGCACAGTTGAAAATCTTTGCTGTTCTAAACTTCCTTTCGTATCTGGCCTGAAGATTCTTGTGAATAATCTCATACACAAAGGAACTCTTCCCACTTCCTGATACTCCAGTAATAGTTACAAGCTTTCCTAGTGGAACTTCCGCATTTAAATTTTCAATATTGAAAATTTTACCTCCAATTATTTTAATAGCACCCTTATCACTATTCCTTCTTTTCTCTGGAATTTCTATTCTGACTTCATTTCTAAGATATGCCAAAGTTCTAGAATTAGAAACGTTCTTTGGTGCATCTAGTAAATCTTGTAAATAATCCGACACGATAACTTGCCCTCCATGTACTCCAGCTTTCGGGCCTATATCTACAATATAATCCGATGCATATATAGTATCTTCGTCGTGTTCAACTACTATGATAGTATTCCCTAGGTCACGAAGATTTTCTAGTGTCTTGATGAGTTTATCATTATCTCTCTGGTGTAAACCTATCGTCGGTTCATCGAGTACATACAAAGCTCCGACAAGTCGTGAACCTAACTGTGAAGCCAAGCGTATCCTCTGTGCTTCTCCTCCTGAGAGAGTATTGGCTTTTCTATCGAGTGATAAATAATCAAGCCCTACGTTCAGTAAGAATTGTATTCGAGCTTCAATCTCTTTTATGACAACCTTCGAAATTTCCTTTTCTTGATCATTCAACTGTAGTTCAATAAAAAAGTCAGCAACATCAGCGATTGATAACTTCGTAACATCTACAATGTTAAGCGAAGCAGAAACATGAAAATTCTTATCCGCGTCGGAGCCCTTTAGGGTAAAGCGGGAAGAATTTTTATGTTTCTGCGAAGCGGATTGGCCTAAATATACATGAAGTGCTTCAGGTCGTAATCGCAAGCCCTTACAATCATCGCAGGGCTCTGTGCCACCAAAATACTTGGTACCAAGCCCATTACAAGTAGGACAGGCTCCGTACGGAGAATTGAAAGAGAAGAGCCTAGGCTCTATTTCAGGAAAAGCGAAGCCGTCAATAGCACAAGAGAACTTGGAAGACATAAGGTATTCATCTTCATCTATTTTAATAATTACAAGTCCGTCTGACTCTAATAGAGCCCTCTCAACACTCTCAGCTAATCTTGAGTAAGAATCCTTCTCATTGTCTTTAAATTCATGAATAGCGAAAGTATCTACGATAACTTCTATGTCGTGTTTCTTTGTCTTCGTAATATCGATTCTCTCTCTTAGTTTCTTGATCTGTCCATCGAGACGAACCTCGGCAAATCCTTTATTGAGTAAATCATAAAGAAGTTGATAATACTCACCTTTCCTACCTCGAACAACAGGAGCAAGAATGGAGATAGGTGCTTCGTTCCATTCGACACCCATTACTTTCTTTTTCTTGTTATCCTTTTGAAAATTCTTTATCTTATCTATGGCAAAGTGAAGTATTTCATCATTTGAAAGCTTCTTGATCTCATTGCCACATTCTGGACAATGAGGGTGCCCGATACGTGCATAAAGAACACGAAGATAGTCATATATTTCAGTGATGGTCGCAACTGTCGAACGAGGATTGTTCGACCGAGACTTCTGGTCTATAGAAATAGCAGGAGAAAGACCAGTAATCTCATCGACATCGGGCTTCGGCATTTGATTCAAGAATTGGCGGGCATAAGCCGAAAGACTCTCCACATAGCGACGCTGACCTTCAGCAAAGATAGTATCAAACGCCAAAGAAGACTTCCCAGAGCCTGACATACCAGTAATAACTATCATTTTATTCCTAGGCATCTCAACACTAATATTCTTCAGATTGTGAGTACGAGCTCCTTTTATTATTATTCTTGCCCCGTCAGAATTTTCACTTTTTTTTATCATATATTTTAAAATTATTTATACTATTAAGCCTCGTTAAACATTAAATTATATTTAGAAAATTCATTCGGGGTTGCTTCTTCATTTCTTTCATATATTTATAAACTTAAACATTCCTCCTATTTGTCATAGGGGGTGTATACCCCCACACCTATATTTTTATAGTTTTCAACGCAGGATTACCTGCAATAAAAATATGGGTGTGGGGGTGAATCAATATTTAACTAGTCACATAATAACACAAAACCATAAGCTTGACAAAGATTTTGAAATAAGTAATATAAGAATGAAATTAAATCATTGCCCTTATAGCTCAGTTGGCCAGAGCATCAGATCTGTAATCTGAGGGTCCTCGGTTCGAATCCGAGTAAGGGCCCGTTTCTTTAAAGTTCGGGGTATAGCGCAGCTTGGTAGCGCACTTGGTTTGGGCCCAGGGGGTCGTCAGTTCGAGTCTGGCTACCCCGACTTAATTTTGTTCATTTTTTCTCTAATTTTATATATCGTTGAGGGTTTAAGCCATTCCCCTCAACACAAACTGGCTGTCGGAATTCATACTCTCGACAGCCTTTTTATTTGCCTAAAAATTTATCATTCAAAACAATTATCTCATCTCGAAGTATTGCAGCTGTTTCGAAGTCTAATTCTTTCACTGCCTTATTCATCTCCTTCTCTTTTATCTTTATTATCTTCTCGTAAATACTTTTATTCCTGTCTTCATCTGAAAGAAGCAAATTCTTGATAGACTCTCTTTCTCCCTTACCCTTATTGCTCTTGCTAGTTACAAAAGTCTTCTTGAACAATTCTACATCCAAGTCTAGCTCTACATTCACAGCCTTCTCGTGTTTGTTCTCGAGCTCTTCTGTAATGTCTTTAATATTTTTTATAATAGTCTTGGGGGTGATACCGTGCTTCTTGTTGTAAGCTATCTGTATATCTCTTCGTCTGTTCGTCTCGCCTATGGCACTCTCTAGCGCCTTGGTCATATGATCAGCATATAGTACTACTCTACCTTCTACGTTACGAGCAGCACGCCCTATAATCTGAATAAGCGAAGTTTCTGAGCGAAGGAAGCCTTCTTTGTCTGCATCCAAGATTCCTATGAGGGCTAACTCTGGCAAGTCTAATCCTTCGCGAAGCAAATTGACTCCGATAAGAATGTCGAAGTCCCCTCTTCTAAAAGAAGAAAGTATTTGAATTCTCTCTATGGTTTTAATATCACTATGTAAGTACTCTGCTTTGAATCCCTTTTCTTTTAAGAACAAAGTTAGATCCTCTGCCATCTTCTTAGTAAGAGTCGTAGCAATAGCACGAAAACCTTTCTTGATAACTCTATCGGCTTCTTGTACAAAGTCTTCTATTTGTCCAGGGTATGGACCATAGGTCGGACCTAGGGTCTTTAATTCTTTACTATTTGCCCCTAGGTCCGACCTAAGGGAACCCATTACAGAGACTGGCCTTACCAATATTTCTGGATCTATAAGCCCTGTAGGGCGAATAATCTGTTCGACTACCTGAGCACTTGTAGTCCTTTCTGTCTCACTTGGAGTAGCTGATACGTATATGACATCTCCAATTCTTTCTTCAAATTCATTGTATTTAAGAGGCCTATTGTCCTTGGCAGAAGGCAGACGGAAGCCGAAGTCTACAAGAGTCTTCTTGCGAGAGGCATCACCAGCGTACATACCACCTAGCTGAGGCAGGGTCACATGAGACTCATCGATAATAGTTAAGAAATCACTCTTGAAATATGAGAGGAGTGTATCTGGGGCTTCCCCTTCCTTCTTTCCAGAAAGCTGTCTACTGTAATTCTCGATACCACTACAATAGCCAACTTCCTTTATCATAGCTAAATCATAATTGGTTCGTCTTTTAATTCTCTCTGCCTCAAGAAGCTTGCCTTCCTTCTCAAACTTTTTTAATTGCTGTGTCAATTCTAATTTAATATTCTTAAGCGCCACTTTTACTTTCTCTGTCTCGGTAATAAAATGCTTGGCAGGGAAAAGGAATATTCCTTGCTCTTCTTTCAAAACATGAGCAGACACAGGGTCTACTTTTAAAATTTTAGAAATAGCACCTCCTGCAAATTCTATCTGATAAATAAAAGTCTCCGATATAGGCATGACTTCTACTCTATCTCCAATAGAACGGAAAGTTCCTGGAGTAAGGTCTGAATTCGTTCTTTCAAAATGAACTCCAAGTAATTTTCTCATAATATCGGTTCGGCTAATTTTAGAACCAATTTCAAGTTTTAAATTTACCTTCTCATATTCTTCTGGACTTCCTAGACCATAAATACAAGAGACCGAAGCTACAATAATGACGTCTGGACGAGTAAGTAGAGACTGCGTCGTAGCATGACGAAGCCTGTCTATCTCTTTGTTTATCTGAGCGTCCTTCTCTATATAAGTATCAGTCACTGGCATATAAGCTTCTGGCTGATAATAGTCATAATAAGACACGAAATAGTGAACAGCGGCATCAGGGAAAAACTCCCTAAATTCTTGAGCAAGTTGAGCTGCGAGAGTTTTATTGTGAGCTATGACTAAGGTCGGCTTCCCCCATTCTTCGATAACATTGGCTATAGTAAAAGTCTTGCCTGTACCAGTAGCACCCAGAAGTGTTTGCTTACGGAAACCCTTCTTAAGACCCTCTAGAAGATCTTTTATAGCCTTGGGCTGATCACCATCGGGTTTATATTCACTCTTTAATTTAAATACTTTGTTTGGCATAATTTTTTAAAAATTCATTTTTAAATTCATGGAATGTATCATTTAGTATAGCATTGCGCATTTGCTTTACAAGATTTGTGATGAAGTAGACATTATGAATAGAAGCAAGGGTTGCTCCTAGCATTTCCTTGGCACGGAATAAATGTGAAAGATAAGCTCGAGTATAATTCTGGCAAGTATTACAACCGCACCCTTCATCTACTGAACCAAAATCTTTTACAAACTTTGCATTGAGAATATTTATCTTGCCGTTCTTTGTAAACATTGTCCCGTTGCGAGCAATGCGAGTAGGGCCGACGCAGTCAAAGAGATCTACTCCGTTTTCTACTCCAGAAAATAAGTCTTCCGGTTCACCGATACCTAGTAAATGGCGAGGCTTGTCTTCTGGGAGCACTTCATTGACCCACTTTACAGCAGTAGACATATCCTCTTTTGCAAAAGAACCACCAATACCAAAACCATCGAAGTCCATTTCTCCTATAACTTTAGCAGACTTCTTCCTAAGTTCTTCACTACGTCCACCTTGAACAATACCAAAGAGAGCCTGAGGAAGTGAAGCAAGAATATGAGAATTCTGAGTCGCGTCGGAGCCCTTTAGGGTAAAGCGTGAAGAATTCGCATATTCTTGCTTTGCTTCCTCCCGTTTCTTATGCTCCTCCAAACTCCTCTTGGCCCAAGAGTGAGTACGAGAAAGAGCTTCTTCTTGGTATCGAGCAGTCTCAGTCGGAGAAGTACATTCATCAAAAGCAAATATAATATCGGCTCCTAAGTTGTGCTGAATCTCGATAGACTTTTCTGGAGTTATATAATGAAGCGATCCATCTAAGTGTGATCGGAAAGAAACTCCATCGTTCCCTATGGTTGCAAGTCTTGGTACTCCATCTTCTGCCGTGGACCTTTCCGGAATAAGCAAGCTAGGATCAGTTACAGAAACAACTTTGGAAAGCTCTTTGCCGTAAGCCACACCAAGAGAAAATACTTGGAATCCACCAGAGTCTGTCATCATGGGCCCCTGCCAATTCATGAACTTGTGCAAACCTCCTGCCTCACGTATAAGCTCATTTCCTGGTTGTAGATAAAGATGATAAGTATTGGCAAGTGTAACTTGCACACCTATCTCCTTGAGTTGTTCGGGAGTCATGGCCTTGACTGTACCTTTTGTACCTACAACGACAAAAGACGGAGTCTCAATAACTCCATGCGGTGTAGTCAGAGTCCCTGCTCTACCTAGAAATCCCTCTAACCTTTTTTCAATTTTAAAATCAATAGCTTTCTTCATACAGGCTTTATTCTCGACTGACGAAAACCCATTTGAGACTCTGGACATTGACGGGAGATCGCAAGAGAACCTTCTTCACTGGGTCGTTGGGAGAGGATATTACTTCTTCTATCGTAGCTACTACCTCCGGTTTAAAATTTGGAAGATAAACGAAGGTGCCATTGGTATAAGGTAAGTCTATGGGAATCGTCATTTCAAAGTTGCCACCTCCACGACCAACTAACTCTACGCTAGTATTGGTACCATCCATCATAGCCTCGGTGACTTGGCCTGGATTGGAATAAAGAGTTACTAAGGATGTATCAGAGTAGACGGCACTTACTTCTCCTAAGGGAGTAACGACGTCAGAGTAAACCTTATCCCCTACTGCTACACCCAAGTTGGTTCCGATATCGATAATGATCGTATCATAAGGTGAAAAGTTTGGCTTCGTTAAAATACTGGAAAGGACAAGATCCTTGGTGGGAGTTGTGCGACCAAATAATTCCTTGAGCTTCAGATTCTCATCTTTCAAAATATTGTAATCAATCATGGAAATTTTGAGTTGAGCATTTTCATTCAAAAGATTTGCATTGTCCTTGTATACGGAAGCCTTTGAACGGAAAATGTAACCCTTGCTCTCTATGTTGTCCACAACAGCAGTCTTAGCTTTCCAGATAGGTCTACCAATAAAGTGCAAAGCTCCGCTTGTATAAGCAAAAACTCCTCCAACTGATAATAATAAAAAGCCTATCAAGAAGATAATATTCTTGACTAACTTTCTCTTTTTCGCTATTTGCTTTTTATCTCGGAACTGATGAATCATCTGTGTTTAATAAAACTTCTTGGTAATTTTCAAAGTCATCAAGTACCACACCGGTACCACGAGCTACTGCGGTGAGAGGATCTTCGGCTATATATATAGGAATCTTAAGGGTTTGCTGAAGTAAAGTATCCAAGCCTCTGATAAGAGCCCCACCACCCGAAAGAACAAGACCTCTGTACATTATGTCGGAGAGTATTTCTGGGGGAGTAGTCTCTAGTACTTCCTTCACTCCATCTACTAAGCTAATGATAGAAGGTAGAATGGCTTCACGTATATCGGAGTCTGTAACTATTACTTGACGAGGTAGACCAGTGACTAGGTCTCGGCCTCTAACTTCAGCTTCCATGGGTTCACCTTCAATAGCGGAACCTATGGCAATCTTCACACCTTCAGCAGTTCTCTCTCCAATGAGTAACTTAAATTCATCTTTCATGTAATTTATAATATTGGTATTGAGAAGATCTCCAGCAATTTTCAAATTCTTTGAGCGAACAACTCCCGAGAGAGATATGACAGCCACATCGGTCGTACCTCCACCGATATCAACTATGACCGAACCCATGGCTTCCTTGACTGGTAGACGTATACCTATAGCGGCAGACATTGGCTCTTCGATAATATAAACTTCGCGGGCACCAGCTGAGAGAGCGGCGTCCTCTACGGCACGTATCTCTACGTTGGTGATACCAGTTGGCACACCTAGAACAACGCGAGGACGAATGAACTTCTTGGAAATCTTTTCTGCCTTGCCTATAAGATAGGAAAGCATTTCTTCTGTAACTTCAAAGTCGGAAATAACTCCATCAATAATCGGTCGAATAGCTCGCACGTGTCCTGGGGTACGTCCAAGCATCTGCTTGGCTTCGGCACCGACAGCTACAATCTGACCTGTCTTCTGATTCACAACTACCACGGAAGGTTCGTTGATGACGATACCGTGCCCCTTCAAATACACCAAGGTGTTGGCAGTCCCTAGGTCGATACCGATATCATTAGAAAACATTTGATAAAATTTTTTAAACATATATAAATTAGGTTCTAGTGACTAGTTTTTAGTTTCTAGTAAACTAATTAGTTCATCAATATTTATTATTTTACCACTGGACTCTGTGCGCTTCTTAACTTCGTATCCTCCATCAGCTAGACTTCGTTTTGAAATAACTATTCTATAAGGGATACCAATAAGATCAGAATCAGCAAATTTCTCTCCAGCACTTATATCGCTACGATCGTCAAATAGAACTTCAATATTTTTTTCTTTGAGTTTATTGTAAAGACCCCCTGCTTCATTCTTAACATTTTCATCTCCACCAAGTAACAATAAATGAACCTTAAAAGGAGCAATGCTTTCTGGCCAGATGATACCCTTGTCGTCAGATAGGACTTCTACTACAGTACCCATTAGTCTACCCAATCCAATACCATAACTACCCATTATGACTAGCTTCTCCTCTCCATTTTCATCTTTGTATTTCAAATCAAAAGGTGCTGAAAATTTTGTTCCAAGTGAAAATATATTTCCTACTTCTACAGCCTTATTTTCAACTAAATCATCTTTTTTAACACCAAGACTTTCAAGAACCTCATCATTATAAACTTCTTTATTGATAGCTATTCCCTTGTTTTCATCGACATAAATAGTGTCTTCACCTGCAGAAGTTATAGTCTGGAATTCATGAGAGAATTTTGAGAAGCTTCCACCAGAAGCAAAAGTAAGATAAGTAAGATGACCTATTCCTGCTCTTTTAAAGATGTTCTTATAAGCTTCCTTAGCCTTCTCATAAAATTCATTGTGTTCCTTCTCATCCTTAGAGAAAGAATATAACGCTTTCCAATAAAACTCTCTTCCTCTTAGAATTCCAGACTTACTTCGAGCTTCGTTTCTAAAGATATTTTTAAAATCATAAGGATATATAGGTAAATCTTTATAAGAATTTATGTAATGTTTCAAAATATTTGAATAAGCTTCTTCGTTTGTAAAAGATAACCCAACCTCTGTTCCATTTTTTAATTTTGTTTTAAACCAATTATCTACCACTTCATCATCCCATCTGTTTGATTTCTCCCAAACTTCTTTATTTTGAATGACACTTGTCCTCATCTCTGTACCACCAATATTGTCCATTTCTTCTCTAATAATGCTTTCTATCTTCTTCAAAACACGAAGACCAAGAGGTAGATAAGAATATACCCCTGCCATTTCTTTGTTTATAAAACCTGCTCTTATAAGGAGTTCAGCATTTAGAGATACTTCATCCGCTGGACTTTCCTTCTTTGTTCTAGTAAATAGTTGTGATTGCTTCATACCCACATACTACCCTAAAAATCACTTTGGGTCAAAACAAAAAACCGACTAGGTCTTGCCTAGTCGGTTTTTAAGTATATAATATAATTATGTCTATTAGAAAGGTAAACCTAGTTAATAATGAGTATTATCATGTATTTAATCGTGGTAATAGTAAACAAAAAATCTTTCATGACAATGAGGATTGTTTTCATTTTATGGGTCTTATGTTTGCTTGTAATTCTGAAAATAATTTCAGAATGTTTGGTCTTGGTGTAAAAGAAAGCCCATATGATTTTGAAAGGGGCAAGCAGTTAGTATCAATAGGATCTTTTTGTATTATGCCTAATCATTTTCATATTCTTATAACACAGATAGAAGATGGCAGTATAAGCAAATTTATGCAAAAATTAACTACTGCATATGTAATGTATTATAATAAAAAATACAAACATACTGGTGGACTTTTTGAAGGTAAATTTAAATCAGAGCATGTAAGTGAAGAGCGTTATTTAAAATACTTATTTTCATATATTCACTTAAATCCAATAAAACTTATACAAAAAGATTGGAAAGAAGTCGGGGTTAAAAATAAAAAAGAAACCTTAGAATATTTATACAATTACCAATATAGTAGTTATCTTGATTATTTGGGGATAGAAAGAATTCAAAACAATATTTTAAATAAAGAAACCTTTCCAAAATATTTTCCAAACAAAAAATCATTCACAAAAGAAATTTTTGAATGGCTTAATTATAATAAATAACAAAACCGACTAGGTCTTGCCTAGTCGGTTTTATCTTTATTTGGCAAATGATCTGCATGTTTGAATCTAATAAAATTGAACCCTTTAGAACTCATAAAATGACAGAAAGAAGCGTGCCCCCAACAAAGTTGTGGAATATCATCTTTACCTATAAAAACAGGAAGGCGTTTCTCACGATCACTTCTAGAATTCATGGAACTAATTATATCCCCCACAACATCTGAACTTATTAAGTAATCATTCAATTTTATACCGTGATCTTCTTCTATTTTTTCTACTACGTTTTTAACTGCTCTTATAATAGAATCATCATATTTTTCAACCTTAATATATTCTTTATCTCCTTGTTTTTTATAAATTATTTCTTGCACCGTAGAATCACTCAAAACTAATTCTTGAACGATAGAGTTAATACCCCCACCTTCTAATTCTTTCCAATCTATTCCTTTAATTTCTTTTGTGTATATATCTAATGATTTATTTAAATATTCTTGAAAAAAAATATTATTTTTCATTGAAAATCCAAAAGATGGTACTGGATCTGTTAACCCACCTTCATGCGAATAGAAAAATTTTCCAGTATCAACATTAAAGCCTGATTTAGGAGTACACGCAAACAAACTTCCATTTTTTATGCCTTCAAAATATTTAGGGGAACCAAGCTTAGCAATCATTCCAGCCTCAACTTCTTCCCCTGTATTGTCATAAATTACCAAATCTGATTTTATAGTATTCCATGATTCAAGACCTCCAGTAGCATTAAATAGTGTATGATCAAATCCTTTTTTGTCGGTTTGTTCTTTTACATAATCAATATCATAAATTTTATGAACAAAAAATTTATTCTCCACAAGATCTTGTTTAAATTCATCTCGTCGATTTCTATTATAATCTGCACCCATTTGGTGAGTAAAGCACTTATTTGGATATTCTCCATTAGAAAATGTTAAAAGTAAACCTTTGAGTAACTCTCTCATTATTTCTTCTACTTTTCTAAAAATAGAAGGTACTTCTTTTTTCATTCCACCAAACATTTCAATCAATTCAGGAGTTGCATTGAGACGATGATCTTCGTCTAAGACAAAAGTAGAAAATTGATTTATAATCTTTTCTTTCAAAGAATGGAAATCAAAAGCTCCCTCATTTAAAAGATCAATGCCCTTATTTTTACATATATTGTTTATAATATTAAATAATGATTTGTCATCAATTATAGTTCTATCATATCCAATAACACCACTTTCTTTTTGTATATATTCAGGATATTCAAAATATTCTTTTTGAGCCTCAATTTTAATACCATCAATTTCAATAATTGAAATTTGTTTTTCTTTCTTTTTAAGATTACTGTTATTTTCTGAGATTGTTTCTTTTGGAGTATTTTTATTTAATCCTTCCATTCCAATATATTAGCACTTTTAAATATAAAAAACCAAAAATCGACTAGGTCCTGTCTAGTAGAATTAGTGAAAATTCTATTTGCAAAATAATGCTTTTTCTGGTATTATGTGGGTACTTTCCGTGAAGGACTTTTTTGTTTAAAAGACCTTTGTAAATAAGCCCTAGACCTATGGTCGGGCGAGCTGGAATGCTTAAAAACGGTTAGTATTATAATTAATTAACCATAAAGTCTATAGGTTCGCCTTAGACAAAAAACAATATGACTACACAAAATAGTGTTATAGAAGAAATGTTTGCAAATGGTACTCACTACGGGTACTCCAAGAGTCGTCGCCACCCATCTACTACCCCTTATATCTTCGCAACGAAGAACGGAGTAGATATTATAAATATTGAGAAGACTAATGAACTCTTCAATAAAGCAATAGAAAAAGTTACAGAGCTTGCCCAAGCTGGTAAGACTATCCTTTTCGTTGGAACTAAGGCAGAAGCTCGCCAGCAAATAATAGAGACTGCTTTATCTTTAAACATGCCTTATGTATCTGAGCGTTGGGTTGGAGGTGCTCTTACAAACTTCCCTGAAATTAAAAAACGTATTACCAAACTTCTAGACCTACGTGATCAAAAAGAAAAAGGTGGCCTTGATAAATATACTAAGAAAGAAAGACTACTAATAGACCGAGAAATGGATGACATGACAAAGAACTTCCAAGGTCTTACAGGTATAACCAAAACTCCAGATGCAATGTTCGTAATTGACCCTAAGAAAGAACACATCGCGGTAACAGAAGCTCACAAAATGAATCTACCTGTTATTTCCGTTATGAATACAGACTGTAATATAAAGCAATCCGAATTCCCTATTATCGCCAACGATGCCTCTGTATCTAGTATCAGTTTCTTCTTGACTCAAATCAAAAATGCTTACAATAAAGGAGTATCTGGAGATAAGAAGTAGTTAAAAAAAATTATTTGTTAAGGTCATACAACCAATCTATAATAAAATCATGTCTATAAAAATAACCGCAGAATTAGTCAAAGAATTAAGAGATGCAACTGGTGTCTCTGTCATGCAATGTAAAAATGCACTTGAAGAAGCAGAAGGAGATATGGAGAAAGCCTTGATTATCCTTAAAAAGAAATCAAGCAGTATCGCTATGAAGAAGTCTGACCGCACAGCCCACGATGGTATCATTGTGGTAGTTGAAGGTACAGGAAAAGCTTTACTTCTTACTCTTCATTCTGAGACTGACTTTGTGGCTAGAAATGCTGACTTTATAGCTCTCGCCAACGAATTGGCACAACTAGCTTGGAAGGATGGAGTAGAAGCTATACAAGCAAAATCTCTAGATATCATAAATCCTGTGGTTCAGAAAGTTGGAGAAAAGATTGAACTTGGAAAGGTAGAGCTAATAACTGGTTCTACTCTAGGTAGCTACGTACACGGAAGTAAAAGAGCTGTCATAGTAACACTTACAGGAGGAACAACAGAACTTGCAAAAGATATAGCTATGCACATAGCAGCTATGAAGCCTGCCTTTGTAAAAGCAGATGACATAACAGAAGAAGATAAAGCGAAGGTTATAGAAGTCTTCGAAAAAGAAGTATCAGAATCAGACAAACCCGAAGAGATAAAAAAGAAAATGCTCGATGGTAAAATATCTACATACTTCAAAGAACAAACTTTGATGGATCAACCATTTATTAAAAATCCTGACCTAACTATCGACAACCTACTCAAAGAGAAGGGTGCGACTTTCGTAAGCTTCATTCATGAATCTATTGGTTAATTATGATTTTAACTATTATCATTTTCTTCATAGCAATAATTAGCGCATTTGGAATGCTACTAGTTCGTGATTGGAAACTTCGAACAAAGAGAGTGGTAATTGACGAGAATACAGAAATATTTAAACCACAACTATCCTTTAAATATTTTGAAAAGATATTCCTATTCTTGGCTAAGCATGTAATTCAGTCTGTAGTCTTGTTTATTGTGAAAGTATGGTACCTGATTGCTACAAAAACAAAAATCTGGTTCCAGAATAAACTTCCTAAAATACACAACTTCTTTAGGAAAGAAACAAACGGAACCGACTCTAGGAAAATTTCCTTTATACAAAGAGCCGTGATTGAATCAAAAATAAAAATAAAGAAAGTTAAGGATAAGATTAAAAAGGAGCATGAAGACAAAATAGAAACACCAGTAGAAACCCCAGTCAGTGAAGAAACAAATGAAGTTGATAAAATCCTATAATATGCTAGTATAGTTGAGTAAGAAATTTGTTTTTATTAAAATGTTTAGCCGGCATAGCTCAGTTGGTAGAGCGCCACTTTTGTAAAGTGGATGTCCGGGGTTCGAATCCTCGTGCCGGCTCTAGAAAAAAATACCCTTTTGGGTATTTTTTTATTAGGCACGAGGATTCGAAAGCCGGACCACCGATTAGTAAATCGTGTCGTGAGACAAGGCGGGAGGCACACGTAAGTCATTCTACTGAATGAGGGTCGTGCAAATTTTCACCAGAAAATTATGCCTGACGATTCCTCGTCTGCCGGCCCTATTATGTTTGCAAGAAATTATGTGTGACGATTCCTCGTATGCCGGTTCAGTACTAATTCGTCTTAACTGTCTCAACTGTTGAAGTTGTTATAGGAGCAGTAACCTTTGCTTTTGTTGAGGTTTTAGGCTTAACCACTTCCTCTGACTTCTTGATACTCTCAAGCTCTGGAAAAGTTTTCTCTATCTCTTCCACCGTTTTAAAACCACTATATACCTTACCATTTATGACGACAGCTGGTAAATCATCTGGAACTTTATAAATAGAAGTCATGGCTCTGATAGCCGAAAGATCCAAATTATAGTCAAATGAATAAACACGAAGATTTGGATATTTTTCACGAAGTGAAGTTAGTACATAGCCCTGCTTGGTACAATCATCACACTTTTCATTTTTGTAGAAATATAAGACAAATATTGATTTCTGACCACAACGTTCAGTAATCTTCTTCATTAATAAATAATCTTTTATCTCAAGTAGAGAGTAATATTTTTTCAAAGAAATAACATTATCGTCAGTACTCCCCATATTACTTTCACTATAAGAAATTTTTTCAGCTAAAGAATTTAATTCAGAAGACAAGACTGTTGTTGAAACATCTTTGCAAGACAATTCTTGAAGGAGAGAAAATTGTGTTTCAGAGGACATTAAATCTAAAGAAATTTTATCTTCTATGCTTTTAAGCTGATCTATTTTTTTGTTATTAAAATAATTCGAAAGCCATAGTCCTGTGATAAATATAGTTGTTGTTATAAACAAAACTATCACATATTTCTTCCAATCATTTGGTTCGTGTTGATGCATAATTAATTGTTTGTGACGCGACGCTCAAATGTCCAACTTGACTCCTTTGAGAAAATTGAGTTATAGATTGCTCTCAACATCCAAAACGGCGCTATCATGCTATAAATAATACTAAAATAAATTATTGAAACAGAAAAATTAGCCTTTCCCGTGGACATTTTTCTCCCTATCAATACAGATACAATGACAAGTATATACAAAAAGATTGATAAAAACAACATGGCTTTTGTATTAATAAAGAACCAGTCAAACTTGTAACCTATCTGGAAAAAGTTATGAAATCCTATAACGTGAATTTGTACAATTTTATTATAAATTAGATTTATAACGTTATAAACAACAGTAAAGAAAACAAAGATAATTCCAAAAACAGATACCATACCCGTAGGTAGTGTAAACAAGGCAACAGTCCCATATTTCTTCCTAAACAATAAATGACGGTAATCTACTAGGTTCTTTATGAACCCGTAAATCCAGCGTAAACGTTGCCTATAAAGCTTCATTACTGAATCAGGAGTATTTGTATAAACATAGGCATCTGGACAATAATCTATTTTATATCCATGTTCCTGCATTCTTAAAGCGATCTCTTGATCTTCAGTATTGTGAGCTTTTCTATATGGACCTAATTCATCAAAAACTTTTTTTCTAAAAGTTGAGAGAGGTCCTGGTGTAACCTGAATACCTCCAATTAGTCCTAACATTTTTTTAATATAAACACCCATGTCATATTCAACCTTTTGAGCATTTTGAATTATGTTCTTTGGATTGTGACTAAGAACAGAAGGAATTACTGCCATATTTCTTGGATCATTTTCAAAATATCTCATTATTCTCTTCAGAGCCTGATTATGAACAAAAGAATCTGCATCAAGACATCCAAAGAATTCTCCTGTACTTTTTTCTAAGGCAAAATTAACGGCTGTGTGCTTACCACCATTTTCTTTATGAAAAGCCCTAACGCTAGTTCCATTATCAAAACCTTGAATAATTTTCCAAGTGTCATCTTTACTGCCATCATCAACTATCAATATAGTTAATTTATCTTTTGGGTAATCAAGGGCAAGAAGTGATTCTATGGTTTTATGAATTGTGGATTGCTCGTTGTAACAAGGTACAGCGATAGTTACTGTGGGATAATGAGATAGTTCTATATTTTTAGGACTCCAAGCTATATTACGGCGTTTGTCTAAAAATGTTACCAAAAAAAAGATCTGTACATATACAGAAATGAATGAAAAAACATAGAAAATGATAGTATATATCCCCTCCATAACTAATGAGCATTATATCATAATTCAACCTCTTTTTCAATGTCTAAATTTCAGTTGTTTTATATAAATTTATGCTATAATCATGACATGGAAAATGAAGAAACAAAAAACATTCCTTCCGAAAAATCTTCCGAAGGGAGACAAATTAATACACCTACAGCGATTATAGTTGCAGGAGTACTTATAATGATAGCAATTTTAATAACTAATGGAGGGGGTAAATTGGGCGGTTCAAGTAAAGAAAAAACCTTATCAGAACAAGTAGGAGTAAACAAGGCAAAGTTCACACAGTGTATGAAAGATACAGATCTAAATGCATTGAGACTAGCGACAAATACTGTAGCAGAAAATTCTATGAAAGGAATTCCGGCAGATCAAAGAGGAACTCCATACAGTGTCATCGTTGGGAAAAATGGATCAAAAGCTGAAATACGTGGAGCCTACCCAATAGCCGATGTTCAAAAATTAATAGACGAGGTTAAGGCTGGCAAAGTAACAACACCATATACGGGAGACCTAGCACCTGTAACAGCAGAAGATCATATCATAGGTAACCCAGATGCTCCTATCGTCATAGTAGAATATTCAGATCTCGAATGTCCTTACTGTAAAAGATTCAGTGGAACAATGAAAGAACTTGTGGCTAACTCAAATGGAGAAATTGCTTGGGTTTATCGTCACTGGGTAGTACATCCTGGAGCACTGCCAAAGGCCGGAGCTGCTGAATGTGTAGCTAAGCTTAAGGGCAATGATGCTTTCTGGAAATATGTTGATCTTGTATTTGGATTAATGAAGACAGAAGAAGATACAACAGCAACAGATAATCTATAAGACAGTTAGGAATTAAGAATTTAATACATCAAAAACAATCTCCCCTGGGCCTTGCCTAGGGGAGATTGTTTTGTTTTAATTAATCAAAATAATTTTTTAGTCTTGCAATCTTTTCATTGTTGCGAAGCTTCTCGTGGACCTTGGCTTCAATCTGACGAATACGCTCACGAGTAACACCGAACTCTTGGCCTACTTCTTCTAGGGTGTGCTGTACCCCATCCATAAGGCCATAACGAAGTTCAAGGATCTTCCTCTCTTTGGGACTCAAAGTCTCAAGTACTTCTCTTATCTGATCGGAGAGAATTCTTCTGGAAGAATCTTGGTCGGGGCGAAGAATCTTGTCGTCTGGAATGAACTCACCACGTGTGGACTTCTCATCATCATCCCCTATTGGTTGTTCTAAAGAAACTGTCTCTTGATTGATCTGTTCTATAATATGAATCTTCTCTACTTCTAAGTTCATTTCGGTTGCTATCTCTTCAACTAAAGGCTCGCGTCCAAGATCTTGAGACAAGCGTCTGACAACCTGCTTATACTTCGAAATAGTCTCTACCATGTGAACCGGAATACGGATAGTACGCGACTGATCAGCAAGTGCACGAGTAATAGACTGACGAATCCACCATGTAGCATAAGTGGAGAATTTGTAGCCCTTTGTCCAGTCAAACTTCTCAACAGCCTTAAAGAGTCCAAGATTACCCTCTTGAATCAAATCAAGCAAGGTAAGGTCAGAGCTTCTGCCCACATACTTCTTGGCAATAGACACAACAAGACGAAGGTTCGCACGAGCGAGTAGATTCTTGGCTTCTATGTCCCCTTTCTCTATCCTTTTAGCAAGCTCTCTTTCTTCGTTGGCTGCTATCAAAGGATACTGGCCTATCTCTTTCAAATACATCTGTATAGAGTCGTAAGTCTTGGCATCTTTACTATACTTGAGAGCTAGCTTCTCTACATCACCCGTTGTATCAAGTAAATTGCCTCCCTCAAGTACATCAATCCCTGCTACGGCAAAACGCTCATAAAGTTCATCTAAGAAAAGAATATCGGTCTCTATATCGGGGAATTCCTTGATAATCTCATCGTAAGTGACGAAGCCTCTCTTCTTGCCTTTCTCTATCATTTCTAAAGACCTCTTTTCATGATCCTTTTGCTTGTTTTCTAGTTGCTCCTTCTTAGAAGCAGAAATAACTTTTACCTTAGGCTTACTTCCCTTGGAAACTTTTTTTATAGCCTTTTTACTTCGGCTCGCCTTAGCTTTAGCAGAGGAGGCTTTCTTGACGACTTTTTTGACAACAGTTTTTTTAGCTGTTTTCTTTGCTACTTTTTTTGTAACTTTCTTTGTCTTGGAAGACTTTTTAGTAGGAGCTTTCTTTATGACTTTTTTAGCTAGGATCTTTTTTTTAGGAACTATCTTTTTATTTTTCTGTTTTATCTTTTTTGCCATAATGTTATTGTGATCTATTACTTTTAATTATTTCTAAACGTTCACCTATCTTTTGAATATCCTTAAGTATAGGCCCTGGGTCAAAGTCTTCATTTGAACTTGACTGTTGATTAATCTTGTCTCTTAATAAATACAAACGTTCTCCTAGTATTTCCCCTTCTAGATTGAGAATCAACTCATCTAAATGACGACTCATATCTTCAATATTACTACCATACAACCTTTCGATATCTTGTGCAAGAAGGTCTCCAAATGGCAAATGAGCTTCATATATTTTATTAAATTCTTCTTCTCCAATCTTTTCCTTGAGTAATAAAAAGGTCTTTTCCTTATCTACTCCGATATCATTCTTATCTTGAAGGAAAATAATTCCAAACAACCTTTTCTCTAAGCTATCTCTCCTTGGAATAAACTCATCCTTACCGGTTGGCATATTCTTCTCTAATTTTGTATTACTCTCTACTATATGATTCTTCTCATAAGACTTGAAATCATCCATGATTGCGTCTATAGGAATCCCCGTCTTGGAATTGATAATAGAAATATAAGAAGACTTGTCTATAGAGCTCTTAATTATAACTAAAAATGGAAATATAACATCTCGGATAAGCTTACCTCTTTGCCTTATGTCGTTGGTATTCTTGCAAATTCTATCTACATGGAAAGTAATAATATCTGTAGAATTCTTAATAATTTCTTTCCATTCATCGGGGTTCTCTTTTATAATATCTGCTGGATCCTTGCCCTCTGGCAATTTGGCTATTTTTACTTGCATATCGAGTGATAGGGCTATCATAGCTGAACGACTAGCGGCCCTGATACCAGCAGAGTCCCCGTCATAAGCAAAAATAATATTGGGAGAGAGTCTACGAATGAGTCCTAGATTATTTATCTTGGATTCTTGATCTACAGTGCTGTCTGTAAAGGCCGTGCCTGACACAGCCACAGTATTGGTAAAGTCTGCTTGATGAGAAAGTATTAGATCCATCTGCCCTTCAACTACGATACTATAACCCCTCTTCCTTATGGCTAGCTTGGCCTTATCTATACCGAATAATACATTGGATTTATTGAAAAGTGGAGTATCAGGACTATTTAAATACTTGGCCTCTTCCTTATCATCTTTATTAAAAATTCTTCCAGAGAAAGCTATAACTCTACCGCTTGAATCACTTATAGGAAACATTATGCGTGAACGAAATCTGTCATATGTGCCTTTCTCAGACTTCTTCACTAAGCCAACAATTTCCAAATCTTGTATTTTATAACCCTTGACTATTAAATAGTCAGAAAGAGATCTCCATTCATCTTTCACATATCCAATTCTGAAATCTTTAATACTATTATCTGTCAGACCTCTACTTACAAGATATGCACGAGCTTTTGGCTCTTTATCAAAATTACTTTCGAAGAACTTGGTAGCTTCTTCTAGAATTTCATAATAAAGTTCTTTCTTCTCTTTGTCATTAGAATCTTTAGGCCTTGCCTCAAGAGTCACTCCGGCACGTTCCGCCAAGAGCTTGAGCGCTCCCATAAAGTCAGTACCTTCAAACTTCTGAACAAAAGAGAATATGTCGCCCTTCTCTCCGCAACCAAAACAATAGTAAGTCCCCCTGTCGGCAGATATGAAAAAGGAAGGTGTCTTCTCATTGTGAAATGGGCACTTCGCTTTAAAATTCTTACCAGACTGTTCTACTTGCATGTACGAAGAAATAACATCAACAATGGAAAGCCTTTCTTTGATTTTCTCAACAGATGATGACATATTTGCTTGTAAAAATTAGAGCCCAGCCAGTCCGAAGCGAAGCTTCGGACTGGCATTATTTATTAAGCAACACTTTCTTCTTCATTCACTTCTTCTTTTTCGGCTTTACTTGCACGTTTTACACCGAAGCCTGTACCTGCTGGGATAAGATTACCGATGATGACGTTCTCCTTAAGCCCACGTAGATTGTCTACTCCGCCACGGATGGCATTGTTGATAAGGACTCTGTTTGTATTTTGGAATGAAGCAGCTGAGAGCCAACTCTTGGTAGTAAGAGAAACTTCAGTAATACCTAGAACGATAGTTCCGGCAGTAGCTGGAGTGCCTCCACCCTCTTCTTCTAGACGGTTATTCTCTTCTATAAGTTCAATAGTTTCAACTATCTCTCCTGGTGAGAAGGTAGTATCACCTGCATCTTTAATCTTCTTACGTGAGAACATTTGGCGAATGATGATCTCAATATGCTTTCTGGAAATAGAAGCACTCTGCAGATCATAAACTTTGTTTATCTCATCTACGATGTACTCTTCGGCAACTTCCTTGCCTCCATACTTCACTATTTCATTGATATCGGCAGATCCGTCTGTAAGTAACTCACCTTTCTTGATGTGAGCACCTGCTTTGACTAACGGCTGACGACGGAAGGCAACTGTATACTCCATTTCATTCTTTTTACCATCGGCCTTGGTATCTGATAGAACTTTAATAGTCTTCTCCTTACCGTTGTCTGTAATTTCTAGCACTTCTCCATCTGTCTGAGAAATAATTGCTGGATTCTTCGGAATACGTCTTTCAAAAATTTCTTCAACACGAGGAAGACCTGTAGTAATATCGACAGTCGCAACTCCTCCAGCGTGGAAAGTACGAAGAGTAAGCTGTGTTCCAGGCTCACCAATAGCTTGAGCGGCGATAATACCTACTGCTTGTCCAAGCTCTACCATGATGTTACGCCCTAGATCTAGACCATAACAAATACGACAGATGCCGTGAGTCGTCTCACAAGAAAGCGGTGTACGAACTAGAGCTTCCTTTATACCCATCTTCTCTAAGAGTCTTGCATCTTCTTTCATAATGAGAGTTCCCTTCTTAAATATGACAGCTCCGTCAGCACCCTTTATATCTGCAAGCAATACGCGTCCATGAATGTACTTGGCAAAGTCATTGCCAATCGCTACGATCTTCTTGCCATTCTTTGTACCACAGTCTTCCTCAGTCACCACAACGTCCTGAGCGACGTCTACTAGACGACGTGTAAGATAACCAGCCTTGGCTGTGTTCAAAGCGGTGTCGGCAGCACCCTTACGAGAACCATGAGTCGTAATGAAGTATTCAAGCGGTGAAAGACCCTCGATATATGATGGAATAATTGGGAAGTCGAGAGTTGCTCCTGAAGTATTTACAATCAACCCTACCATTCCACACATCTGCACCATTGATCCCATACTTCCTCGAGCTCCGGAAGTGATCAGGTCATAAGTCGAACCATTAGGATCAAGCATAGTTGGAATTAATTTTTCAATTTCTTTTTTAGCGTGTTCCCATATTTCAATAACTTTTTGGTATTGTTCATCTTCAGAAAGGAGACCTTCTGCAAATTGTTCGCGAACAATTTCTTCTTCTTTGTGGAATTTAGCCACAATTTCTTTTTTGCTTGGAGGAACAGTCACCGAATCAATACCCCAAGTGACCCCTGAGTAGGTCGCATAATGATATCCAAAATCTTTAATTTTATCTAGAACTTTTGGAGTTGCATCAATACCATAGTGAACAATAAGTTCGTCAACTAGTAATGACATTCTCTTAATTGTAATTTCTTCATTTAGATAAGGAAAATCATTTGGGAAAATACTATTGAAGAATAATCTTCCAACTGTTGTTTCGAAAACTTTTCCTTCAAATTTATCGTATCTAGCAGTATCTGTACCTAGAACTTTAATTTTCGCACGGAAAGTAATAATACCAAGATCGAAAGCTGTAATAGCTTGGTTGGGGCTTGCAAAATACATGCCTTCACCCTTTTCTCCATCAACTGTTTTCGTCATCCAGTAACAACCAAGAACGATATCCATCTTCGGTAAGATAATAGGAGAACCATCTTGAGGCTTTAATAAGTTTTTATTGGAAGCCATGTATTCACGTGCTTCCATTTGAGCCATATCGGAAAGAGGTACATAGACAGCCATCTGGTCTCCGTCGAAGTCAGCGTTGAATCCAGCACAAACGAGTGGATGCACTTGGATAGCATGGCCTTCAATAAGAATAGGGTTGAAAGCTTGAATACCTAGTCTGTGAAGCGTAGGCGCACGGTTTAGGAGTACGTACTTACCACGAATCACTTCTTCAAGTATTGCCCAAACTTCAGGGATACCTTCTTCTATTAAGCGGTTTGCCCCACGAATATTGAAGGCAAGTTCTGTCTCAAGAATTTTGGAAATTACAAATGGTTTGAAAAGTTCAAGAGCCATATGCTTAGGAAGTCCACATTGATTAAGCTTGAGTCCAGGACCCACAACGATAACAGAACGTCCTGAGTAGTCTACACGCTTACCAAGCAAATTCTGACGGAACAAACCTTGCTTTGATTTAAGATTGTCGGACAAAGATTTAAGTGCACGCTTCTGTGAAGCAGAGACAGCCTGAGAATCATTTTGTTTGGCAATGGAATTGTCGATAAGGGCATCTACTGCTTCTTGTAGAATTCTTTTTTCATTTCGGAGGATTACATCTGGGGCACCAATTTCCTTTAATTTCTTTAGACGATTGTTTCTATTTATAACACGACGATATAGGTCGTTTAGATCTGAAGTTGCGTGACGTCCACCATCTAGAGCAACCATAGGGCGAAGTGCTGGAGGAATAACTGGAATGACTGTCAAGAACATCCATTCAGGACGAATACCAGAGTGAAGCATTGAACGGATAAGAGACATTCTCTTCTCAAGCTTCTCCTTGTCGATACTTGAAGCTTTTGGAATCATGGCTAGAGTCTCAGCCTTAAGCTTCTCTAAATCAAGATTCTTGAAAATAGTAAAGATAGCTTCAGCTCCAATACTTGCTTCAAAACAACTTCCATACTTGAGACCGAAGTGATGATACGCTATTTCATTCAAAACTTTACCGGGGACTATCTCGGCTATTTCACGTTTGGTATTTAAGAGCAACTCCTTTAGCTTCTCCTTCTCTTCTTCGTTGTTGGCACTTTTAATCTTGGATTTGAATTCACTTTCTAGGTTCTTGGAAATAGTTTCCTTTTCTTCAGCTGAAACTTTGATAACAATGTATCCAGCAAAGTAAATAACTTTCTCAAGGTCTGAGACTGTAATGTTGAGCAAAGTAGACATACGAGAAGGCACGCCACGTAGGAACCAGATGTGTGAGACAGGACTTGCAAGCTCAATGTGACCCATACGATCACGACGAACTATAGAGCGAGTAACTTCCACTCCACATTTCTCACAAATAATATCCTTGTAACGAATTCTTCGGTATTTACCACAGTAACATTCATAATCCTTCTCTGGTCCGAAAATTCTCTCGTCGAATAAGCCACTTCTTTCTGAACGGCCTGTTCTGTAATTTATAGTTTCTGGTTTTGTAACTTCACCATAAGACCACTCCTTGATCCTCTCGGGTGAGGCAAGTTTCAAAGTAATAGAGTCGAAATTTGTTGTATCAATTATTTTCATATATTTTAATATTATGGTTACTAATTATTCGTTCGACTTTTTTAATTCTACATCAAGAGAAAGTCCGCGTAGGTAGTTCAATAGAACATTGAATGAGGCAGGAATATTTGGTTCTCCGATAGGTAGACCCTTGATAATAGCGTCGAATGTCTGAGAGCGACCCATAATATCATCAGACTTGATTGTAAGCATTTCTCGCAAGGAGTAAGCAGCACCGTGTCCTTCCAAAGCCCAGACCTCCATTTCTCCGAAACGCTGACCTCCGCCTTGAGCCTTACCACCGAGAGGTTGCTGTGTAATGAGAGAGTAAGGACCGATAGAACGCATATGAAGTTTGTCTTCAACCATGTGGTGAAGCTTCAACATATACATATATCCAATAGCAACATCTTGCTCGAAAGCATCTCCTGTACGTCCATCATATAGAGTAACTCTTCCACTCTCTGGCATTCCAGCCTTCACAAGTTCTTCCTTGATTTCTGTAACTGTGGCTGAAGAGAAAGGAGGAACTATAGCTTGGTATCCAAGTGTATGAGCGGCATAACCAAGATGCATTTCGAGTACCTGCCCTAAGTTCATACGAGATGGAACTCCAAGTGGGGTCAAAATAACGTCGACAGGTGTACCGTCGGCCATGAATGGCATTTCTTCTTCAGGTAATATAACTGAAATAACACCTTTGTTACCATGACGTCCTGAAAGTTTATCTCCAACTGAAATGTTTCTGATCTGTGCAATTTCAACAACAATTCTCTTGATAATTCCTGATTCAAGATTGTGACCCTGGTCGCGTGAGAATATCTTAACTCCAGTAACTCTACCTTTCTTGCCATGTTCAAGACGTAGTGATGTATCTTTCACATCGCGAGCTTTTTCGGTGAAGATAGAACGTAGAAGTCTTTCTTCGGGAGTAAGTTCTGTCTCCCCTTTTGGAGTAATTTTACCAACAAGAATATCATTTTCAACAACTTCCGCCCCAACGACAATGATGCCGTCTTCATCTAAATCTTTTAGTTTATTTTCTCCAACGTTTGGAATATCACGAGTTGTGATTTCAGGTCCAAGCTTTGTATCACGAACATTACAAACGAATTCTGTAACATAAATACTTGTAAACTTACTTTCTTTAACTAGTCTTTCTGAAAGAATAATAGCATCTTCGTAGTTTGCTCCACCCCACGACATAAAGGCGATAAGGGCATTCTGTCCAATAGCAATCTGTCCGTGATCTGTAGTGCTTGTATCAGCAAGAACATCCCCTTTCTTTATCTTATCCCCCATAGAAACAGAAGGGCGCTGATGGAATATTGAGAAATTGTTTGTACGTGAGAAAGTAATCAAAGGGTAAGCATGATCTTTACCTTTATCATCTTTAACTATTATTTTCTTGGCATCTACATAAGATATAACACCCGTTACTTCTGAAATTACCAAACGTCCAGAATCACGACTTGCCAACTCTTCGATACCTGTAGCAACTAAAGGAACCTCAGGAATAATACAAGGAAGAGCCTGTTTCTGCATGTTACTTCCCATGAGTGTACGGTGAGCATTATCGTGTTCGAGGAATGGAATCATACTCGTAGCAACAGAGAAAGCTTGGTTGGTAGCTACGTCGATAAAGTCGATTTCCATTTTTGAAATCATACCTGGCTTTGTCTTAAGACGAGCCTCTACTTTGTCTTCTAATATATTTCCTTTATCATCGTAGTCGATACCTGCATGAGCAATATTGTACTTTTCTTCTTCAAGCGCATTTAAGTAAACAACCTCAGAAGTTATCTTGCCGTTCTTGACTTTGACATATGGAGTTTCAATAATACCAAATTCGTTTATCTTCGCATAAGTAGATAAGTGTAATATAAGACCAATGTTTGGACCTTCTGGAGTATGGATAGGACAGACACGTCCATAGTGAGAAGTGTGCACATCACGAACTTCAAGACCTGCACGTTCACGAGTTAATCCCCCTGGACCTAAGGCTGAGAGAATGCGCAAGTGCTCGACTTCAGCCATAACATTTTCTTGGTTCATGAATTGGGAAAGCTGGTTAGCTGTGAAGAATTCCTTGATACGTGCTTGTAAGGGACGCTGATTGATTATCTGTATAGGCATTGTAGTCCCTACATCGATTGTCGACATACGGTCTTGAACATTTCTCTTTATCTGAGCCATACCAGTACGGATTTTTTGTTGGAACATTTCTCCAACATAACGAACACGGCGCTGACCTAGGTGATCGATATCGTCTCCTTTTGCATGAATGTCATTATTTAAATCAATAATATTCTTGACAATAGTGACCACATCATCGGATGATATGGTGCGACGCTCCATTTCCTTTTCGTCCATATTTTTCTCAAAACGCTTATTAAATCGAAAACGTCCAACAGGAGATATATCATAGCGTTCGTTTGAAAGAAGAATGCTCATAAATTCGCGAGCATTATCTGGAGTAGCGAGATCTCCATCACGAAGACGCTTATATATCTCTATATAAGACTCAGAAAGAGTTTTGGCTGGATCTTTTTCAAGACAAACTTTTATAACTTTCAAAATTTCCTCATTATCTCCAAAAGCCTTAAGTATTGCTTCATCTGTATTTAATCCTAAAACACGAAGAAGCGAAGCGACTGAGAATTTGCGTTTCTTGTCAATACGAACATAGACAGCTCCATCAGAATCAGATTCAACTTCAATCCAAACACCGCGAGCAGGAATAATTTTAGCTCCAAAATATCGTTTACCTTTTGATTCTGACTCAGTGAAAAATACTCCGAAGGATCGAGTGAGCTGAGCCACAATAACACGTTCAACGCCATTGATGATGAATGTACCATGCTTGGTCATGAGGGGTACATCAGCCATGAAAATTTCTTGTTCTTTTGAAGTTCCAATACTTTTATTCAAAAGACGAACACGAGCTTTGAGTGGTCCTTCGTAAGTTAATTTATTTACTTTTGAATACTCTTCATCAAATTTCGGTTCTCCGAGAGTAAAAGAAGTAAAGTCGAGCTGAAACTTCTTGTCTGAGTAATCGTTGATTGGTGAGAATTCTTTGAAGACTTCCTTGATTCCCTTTTCTACTAACCAATTAAAAGAATTTAATTGATCTTCAATAAGATTAGGAAACGGGGCTAGGGGTTTCTTGTAACGCGAAAAATACTTCTTTACTACGGCTGTTTTTTTCATATGAATAATTTGGATTACAACTTCGGCGTATATTTAAAATTTATTCGCTTAGCCCTCTCCGCTCCACTTCGTTACGCTTCGGCGCGCCCACACCTACTCATAAATTTTAAATATATGCCTTCGTTTTAATCTATTAATAAAGTTAAAACGCAAAAAACAACAAGGTGACCAAACCTTATTTAGATTTTTTATTTATAATTACTGGCAATGATATTGTTTAACACTTTTGTATGCTAAAACCTTAATAAACGAGGATTGATTTGCCATAACTCAATCTATTCAATCTGGATTTCATCCTATCCTATTTAACACTTTTTGTCAAACTTTTCCAATCTTCTATGTCTTTGTGATTTCCAGATAATAAAACCTTGGGAACTTTATACTTTTTGTTTTTATAAATCAGTACTTCAGGACGAGTATATATCTCGCTGGTAGAGACTCTTTCCTCTTCGCGAGAATCAAAGTTACCTAAGACTCCGTCTATTTGTCGGGAGACAGAATCAATCAAAACCATAGCGGGAATTTCGCCTCCTGTCAGCACATAGTCCCCTATGGAATACTTCTTAGTTTTAAGAATTTTATCAACTCGAGCATCAATACCTTCATAACGTCCACAAATTAAAATAACGTCTGTGTATTTCTTGGAAATACTTTTGGCAACTGCTGTCGTAAACTTCTCGGCGGAAGGAATAAAATTTATAATCAATGCCTTGCTTTTTGGTGTTTGCTGTTTAGTTTTAACTTTTCCATTCTTAATTCTTAATTCGTAATTCTTAATTTTTTTCAACACTGATTCCACCGCTTTGATAACCGGCTCTGCCATCATGACCATCCCTGGACCTCCGGCATAAGGACGCTCGTCTACTTGGAGGGATACATTGCCATCTGGCCAAACTTTTCTATATTTGCCTGTTACAAATTTACGAGGGTTCACAAAAGAAACAGAAATCTTCTTCTCCTTTATTGCCCGCCCTAAAATAGACCCTCCTAGATAAGAGTCAAACATTTCAGGGAAAAGTGTTACTACATGGAATCGCATAAAATCAATATACCACGAATTCAATAAAATACAGAAAACGACCCCAGATGCGAGGCGCAGGTGAGGATGCGAGGGATATGTAGTAATTCTACATTGACCGAGCACCCGGAACCTGCAACAAAGCAAATGAGGTCGTTTTATTTATTTTATCTTAAATACCCTTAAGATCATCAAGAGCAGCATCAACTGACTTAGAAGCTTCGCTAGCTGTCATTGTAGGAGCTTGAGCAACTGTTGGTGCCTCTGTATGCTCCGCATGTTCAGACACAACTCTACCTCCTTCTGGTTCATTAATCTTCAAGTTCACACGAGCATTGTTCTTCATACCGATAACGCGCAATAGTGTGCGGATAGCCTTGGCTGTATTGCCTTGGCGACCAATAATCTTGCCCATATCAGCACTATTTACTGTCATTGTAATAAGAACGCCCATTTCGTCTACGGTTCGATCAATCTTCACATCGTTTGGATTATCAACTAGAGCCTTAACGATATATTCTAGAAATGCTTTATCATCTGCCATCATATAATGTATTTAGTAATTATTCATAATTTCTGCAGTGTACCGACTACTCCTGCTGACTATAATCATACCATATAGAGCTTTTCTTATGCAACATAAAATCCCCCAAGCAAGGCTTGGGGGATTTTAATTATGCTTTTTTAAGTTCTTTTTTAGCTTTAGTTGGAGACTTTTTCGAAAGTACGTTTCTCTTCTTGCCTTCTATTAATTTCTGGCTAACTAGGAAATTGTGAACTGTATCTGAAGTCTGAGCTCCAACACTTATCCAATGCTTGATGCGGTCTGCCTTGAATATAACTTCGCCTTTCTTTAGATTGTATGAACCCAAGATTTCTTTAAATTTACCACTCTTAGCTGAGTTCTTAGAATCTGTCAAAAGTACTCTAAAAGCTGGATCATTCTTGCGCCCTATTCTTTGTAATCTTATCTTTAACATATGTAAAAGTATCCTACCATAAAGACACAAAACGAGCAAGTATTAATGTGAATCAGAACTTTATGATATTCAAAAAGAGATTATACAATAATAAATATTAAAAATCTTCTTTCGTATCACTTAATATAAAACCTTTATTGTATAGTTCTTTTGCTAAATATTTTAATAATAAATTATCTGAAAAATTAATAACGTAACTTTTGCTATTTTCATTAGGGAATGGCTTTAAGTAATTTTTATCTCTTAACTCTTTTATCATCCTTGAAACTTTAACTGAATAATAATCTGGAAATACTTCTTTTATATCACCAGCAACAAGAACCTCTTTGTCTAGAGCAAGGGATAAAATAAACATCTCCTCCTTTGTTATTGTTCCCATTTTATTGGCATATGTAATGGAAGGATAAATTATTTCTTTTTTAAGATATTCATAATCTGTAAGTTTATCTATCTTTTCTATTTCTCCAACAAGTCCACCCAAAACATACTCACACCATTTAATTAGCCCATTATTACCATTTAAATCTGCTTCTTGGAGCATATCATAATATTTGTTTCTATCTACACAGAATAATCCAGTAGGGTTTAAAACTCTTTTGGCATTTTGTACTCTAAAACCATATTTCATAAGCATCGCATAAGTAAGAAGACGAGACATTCTTCCGTTACCATTATCAAATGGGTGTATCCATGTAAATCTATGATGTGCTACTGCAACTTTTATTAAATCATATTTATTACCATGTTTTTCGTTTATAAAATCTAATAATTCATTCATGTAACTTTCCACGATAGTTCCTGAGGGGGGTATATGTTTTGAGTTGGTTATTTTAACAGGTTCAATTCGAAAATTACCAGGGTTTTTGCTTCCTTCTCTGACTAAATCAAATACGACTATTCTGTGTAACTCAGAAATAAATATTCTATCAATTTTTCCGTTCTCAACATGTGTCTCAATAAACTGTAATGCTTTTTCTATATTTTCAATTTCCTTCCACCCTTCATCATTATTGATTTTTTCATTCTCAATCTTTTTTTCTATAGCTTCTAATATTGTTGTTCTATTCCCTTCTATTCTTGTAGACTGAACACTTTCCAATAAATGAAATAATTTTTTTAAGTCCATAAAAATATTTACTGGCGTTGTTCCTTGTATTTGACCACTTCTCAAATGGTCTAAACTAATGATTAAATCAGCCAATTTACTCTCAAAAGGGAAAGTTGGAATTTGTACCTTATTTATTTGATTATTTTCTTCCATATGATTTAACAATATTATTTATATGATTTAACAATACCATCAAATTATACTTCATTTGTAGACTTTTTTCAATAATATATATTATTAAGATTTAACAAGGATTAATAAGACTATTTAACTCTATGAGTATTAGTTAATAAAATACAAATCTTTATATAACAAATAAAGACACAAAACGAGCAAGTATTTGTATGGTATTTTATTAGTTCCGAACTTGGAAGTATCCCCAAACAGAGATTATGGTAAAAACTAAACATCAGTCAAAAGACTTTCTAGTTCCTTAAGTTCAGATTCAGCATATTCCCTATAACCTACAGATATTCTGTCAGAAATAACATTCTGCAAAACACCATAAGTTGCCTCAGCTAGTGCAACTAAGGTTTTCATCTTTCTTATATCTTGTTTATCTTCTTCTTTGTTTATGCCATAACACAAAAAGAGATGTTCTTCTTGTTCTCTGTTTAATTTAGCTTTAATAATATACATTGCCAAATCATATCTAGGGTCTGCATTTTCAGAATACTCCCAATCAATTAATTTTAAATTACCATCACTACAAACAATCACATTTTCTAACATAACATCAAGATGACATGAACACGAAACACAAGGTTTCAGTTGCGAAATTATTTCTTTTGTTTTAATAAAACTTTCTTCAAGATTATCTGGTATCCACCCATTTCTTGACTTAACTTCATTAAAGTAGCTCTCTGCTCTTTGCAAAGGTAACCTATTTCCACTAAAACCAGCAAGGGAATGCAATTTCAAAAACAATTCTGCTATTTTTTTAATGGTATCAATTTGTTGTGCTACACCCACAGAAAGAATATTTCCTTCTATAAATTCAAGAATAAGTAAGTCATAATTTTTGTAATATTTTTTTACATCTGGCCCTATGTTGTTTTCTGATGCAATTTTTGTATTTTGTATTTCTTTTTGACGATTAAGACCAAGGATTTTTGTGTTGTGGGGAGCAAAACGGGCAATATATTTTTTATTACCATCACTGACAAAATAATTATTATTTGTCATCCCTCCATCTATAGATTTAATACTAATATCATTTTCCCAAATATCTAGTAATTTTAGAATTTTTTTATGTTCTTCCATAATAAAATTATATCACATTAAGTTCTAAGATCTAGGTTGAATAAACAAATAAAGACTGTCATTTTTGTGCTATACTGACATTGTGAAAAACAAGATAAAACAACATAAAATGGATTCGAGGCAAAAACAAAAGATAGATAGGCATGCAGAAGGGATAATCACTATATCTCATAAAGGTATGGGGGTAGTGCGAATAAAGGGTAAAGACGACACTATAGAAATAGAGCATAGCTTCCTACATACAGCTTGCCATGGCGATACCGTCAAAGTTCTGCTTCATCCTAAAAGATCAGGATTAACCCAGACTGGCGAAGTGGTAGAAATTCTCCGTCGTTCTAAGAAGGGATATTCCGGGGTACTTGAAAAAGAAAACGATACCTACTTCCTGATACCTAGTGACCTTAGAATGTATGCTGACATTATAATCCCCGAGAACAAACTAGCCGGGGCTAAAATCGGACAAAAAGTTTTCGTAATTATTACAGAATGGAAAGATGCAAAAAAAGCCCCAATAGGAGAAGTAAATAAAATCCTAGGAATGCCCATGGAGCATAATGCCGAAATGGAAGCGATTGCTCTGGAGAAAGGATTCTCGGCTGACTTCCCTTCTGTAGTAAAAAAAGAGGCAATTGAAATATCTAAACGTGGAATCACAGAAAAAGATTTAAAAGATCGTAGAGATATGCGTTCTGTGACAACATTCACTATAGACCCTGTCGATGCAAAAGATTTCGATGACGCCATCTCTCTTGAAAGACTCCTAAATGGACATCTTGAAATTGGTATTCATATTGCTGATGTAACTCATTATGTAAAATTAAACACAGCTCTCGATGATGAAGCTCAAAGTAGAGGCACTTCTGTCTACCTTGTAGATCGGACAATACCTATGCTACCTGAGGAGCTTTCAAATGGACTCTGTAGTCTAAATCCAAATGTCGACCGACTCACCTTCTCGGCTGTATTTGAGCTTGATATGAATGGCAAAATATACAGTGAGTGGTTCGGAGAAACAATTATTCACTCTGACAAAAGATTTACATATGAAAATGCTCAAAAAATTCTAGATAACAAAAAAGGTGAATTCTACGATGAATTAAATATATTGAATCTGATTGCTAAAAAACTTAATAAAAAAAGATTCGACGAAGGAGCAATAATGCTAGAACAAGAAGAAGTTAAATTTAAATTGGACGAGCATGGTGTACCTATATCTGTCTATACAAAAGAACGAGGAGATACAAATAAGCTTGTGGAAGAATTTATGCTTCTTGCTAATCGTCGTGTAGCTGAGTATATGTCTGGCAAAAAAATTGGCAAACAAAGCGTCTTCCTTTATAGAATCCACGACTTACCCAACAAAGATAAAATGGGTGACCTGGCTACCTTCCTAAAAAGGCTTGGCTACCACATGAAGCTTAAGGATGGCATAATTCCCTCGGAAGAAATAAATATACTAATAGGTAAACTAGAACATAACCCTCTCCGCGATACAGTTCACACAGCTATAATCCGTACGATGGCCAAGGCTATCTACTCCACTAAAAATATTGGCCACTATGGCCTCGGATTTAAATTCTATACTCACTTCACTTCACCTATTAGACGCTACCCTGATGTGATAGTGCACCGACTACTAAAAGACTTCCTAGCTAATAAGGCTATACCCAAAGAGAAGTGGTACGAGTATGAACACATGAGCGAGGAGGCTTCAAGCCAAGAGAAGGAGGCAGCTGAAGCAGAACGCTCATCGATCAAATACAAACAAGTTGAGTATATGTCTAAGCGAGTAGGTCAGACTTACGAAGGTATCATTACTGGAGTGACAGAATGGGGTCTATACGTAGAAGAAAAAGAAACTAAATGCGAAGGTATGATAAGGATGAGAGATCTCAAAGATGATTATTATATTTTCGATAAAAAGTTCATGAGTATCAGAGGTCAGAAGACTCACAAGAAATATACCTTGGGTGATAAAGCAAAATTTAAAGTTGTGGGAGCAGATATGAATAAGAAGACGATAGATTATACGTTGATATAAAAAAGAAAATGAAAACAACTAATAAAAATAAAAAATTATACATAATAATACTGGCTTTTGTATTGATAACTATAGTCGTATACGCTTTCCCTTTCAGAAAGATAGAGGCACCTGTAGTAAAAAATGTAGAGGAAGTAAAGAACGTAATTAGCACAGCTCTTGAAGAAAATAAAATTGGGTCACCTAGTCTCTCTCCGGAATTAAAATATAAAATTGTCAGCAGAAGTGTTGTAGTGCCAGAGGATATAAAAAACAAAACAAAAGCCATCCTCTTAACCATAGACGATGGACCTAGCTCTCATACAAAAGAAATGATAGAAATACTAAATAAGCACAATGCCAAAGCAATATTCTTTATAAATGGTATGCATGCGAAGGACTATCCGAGTATTATAGAAGATACTTACAAAGAAGGATTTGCCGTCGGTAACCACACTTGGGATCATCTTAACCTTAGAAAGGCAACAGATGAAAAAATTATTGAACAAGAAATAAATAAAAACACAGATCTGATAACTAAACTTACAGGTAGTAAGCCTCGATTCTTCCGTGCACCTTATGGAGATAGTAATCCTCATGTAAGGAAGCTTGTGAAAGATGCCGGAATGATATTCATGGACTGGTCAGGGACAGCTCTCGACTGGGAAAAGTCTACTATAGAGAAGGATGTATTTGTGGGGAACGTTATGAGGAATATACACAATGGATCTATAATCCTCATCCACGAGCATCCTTGGTCCGTAGCGAACCTAGATGCACTGCTGATTGATATAGAATCAAAAGGATATACTTACGTCGACCCGAAGGATATAATAGAATAAAATGACTAAGAAAATATCATATGGGCTAGGAATACTCACGATCTCGATTATTGGATTCTGGTGTGGTTTTGTGATTAGCGATAAAATATCGGAGATTAAAGCCGACAGACAAAAAGCACAAGTAATAGCTACAGCGGAAGAAAAAGTACCCGAAATAATTCCTAAAGAAACTACCCTGTTTTTCGTTGGAGACATGATGCTTACTAGAGGAGTCGGGGCCTCTGTGAAGAAGAACTGGGACGGAGACTATAATAAACTTTTTGAAAATGTACAGGAGCTTAAGGATGCTGATATCCTTTTTGGAAATCTTGAGGGGCCAGTATCAGACGTCGGAAATAATGTCGGAAGTAAATATTCATTCCGTATGGATCCAGAGATACTTCTTGCAATGAAAAATGCAGGATTTGATATTGTGTCTTTTGCCAATAATCACGTAGGAGATTGGAATGTAAATGCATTTAAAGATACACTTGCAAGACTTTATAATAATGAAATTCTGAAAACTGGTGCCGGTATAAATAATACCGAGGTGCAAACACCAACTATAATAGAAAAGAATGGTATTAAGTTTGGTTTCCTAGGATTATCAGATGTTGGGCCGGCATGGATGGAAGCAGGAGATGATAAAGCTGGAATTCTACTAGCAACAAATCCTCATTTACCTGAAATAATAAAAAATGCAAAGTCAGAGTCTGATATACTTATCGTTTCAATACATTGGGGTGATGAATATAAAACCATACATAATAGAAGACAGGAAAGTCTAGCGAAAATAATAATAGACAATGGCGCAGATATAGTCATAGGACACCATCCTCACGTAATACAAGATATAGGAGAATATAAAGGCAAGCCTATAGTCTACTCACTTGGTAACTTTATCTTCGATCAATATTTTTCAACTAATACAATGCGTGGGATGCTTTTCGAAATAAAATATGAAGATAAAATTTTAAAAAATACAGAAAGTAAAATAATAACTTTAAATAAGAAATTCCAACCCGAATGAATCTTTGCAGAAGAGGATTTAACTCAAAAAGAAAAAGTTGAATAAAATGACCGTTGCAAATCGCAACGGCCTTTTTATAATCAATTTAAAAACTATCATCTACTACCGATAGGACAAGGAATTTCAACTAAAATAGGGTTACCCTCCAAATCCACATAAATATCAAAACAATACTTATTACTGATACTACTGGTAGAAGCTTGTTCTTTCCCCATAGCTATACTACTAGAAAAAAAAGTAACAAAAACAACTGCAAATATGATTAAAAAATTTTTCATAATTGTATTATATCAGGAAAGTATATTATAGTCAATAGAAAAGACCGTTGCAATAAATCGCAACGGTCTGAATCTTTTTTATAAATCTAAATTTCTTTTTTATTATTTTTTATTACCAAACCATAAAAATAGAAATTTAAAAAATAGAGCAGCCAACATTGGAACAAAAAAAATCAATGGTATCAGTACTTTGAGTACCTTTTTATTATACTCATCGGCATACAAGTTTTTAGCTTGTATATCTGCCAATCTTTGTTGTTCAGCTAAGACAATCAAATCTTGATCCTTCTGGTCTTTAGTTCGAAATGGTCTATATTTTCCACTCGAATCAGTTCGCCCACGATCTCTTATCATGTCTGGTTTTGGCTTAAAAAAAATGGGTTTTTTATTTTTTTCTATTTTTCCTGTTGCCACAGATGAATATCCCGAGTAATTATTATATCTCAGAATTTCTTCCGCGGTTACCCACATTGAGTGACCATAAGCCACTTTAAAAGTAGGATTTTTAGTGTCGAGTCCAAAGAGGATATAATTCCACTTTATAGAATCCTTGTTGTAAAAAATTCTATTTGGATTTTTAATCCAAGGACTAAGTTTCCATGCGGCATAAATAAAATTAGCGATCTCCTTATTGCTAATTTTGTAAGAGGGAGGATCAAGTTCTACATAGATATCTCTTTCCATGTTTGTTTTTTTACGACCCATCTCGTTGGCTAGGTCAGCAGAATGATCATGAGGAACTTTTCTAATTTCTTTTTTGTTTACATCAAGATAAACAAAAAAATAAGCTATGCCCGCAAGCACAAAAATGACGATAAGTAACAAAAATTTTTTCATGAGCTAAAATTTTAGGTTTATATTTTATTATATTTATTTCAAATTTTCTCGTATATTATATCATGAAAATATGATAAAGTCAATAAAAATAAACCCTTATTTCAAGGGTTTATTTTGCGTAACTTGTGGCGTCTTCGAGACGGATGGAGAGGAGCTTGGAGGCGCCTTCGGCACTCATGGTCACTCCGTAGAGGACTTGGGCTCGAGACATAGTCTCTCTATTATGAGTTACCACTATGAGCTGTGAATACTTGGACAAGTTCTCAAGCATATTTCCATACTTGCGAGAGTTCGCTTCATCTAGCGCTGCGTCCGTCTCATCGAGAACCAAGAATGGTGGAGGATTCACTTGTGAGACTGCAAATAGAAGTGCAATAGAAGTCAGTGATCTCTCTCCTCCGGAGAGCATATGCAAGTCCTTCACTTTCTTCTGAGGAAGAGTTACGTTGATCTCTATCCCCCGCTCAAAACCTAAGTCATTGCCATCTTCTTCGTCTTCACTTTCTTCGTCGCCTTCATCTTCTTCTGTAACTTTCTCATCACTCTTCCTTACCTTCTTGTGTTCCATTGTAATAGACAGAAACGCAGAACCACCTCCGAACATAAGCGCAAAGAAGTCTTGGAATTGCTTGTTGATCTTCTCTACACCTCCCTTAAATTCTTTATCTAAAGTCTCTTTTAATTCTTGTATTAAAACACGAAGAGAATCTATACTTTTATTCAAATCTTCTAATTCTCTACCTAAGAATACATCCCGCTCGGCCGTATCATCGTACTCTTTCATAATATCACTGGCGTTACCACTACCAGAATCTTCGAGCTTGATCTTGATGCGTTCTATCTTGCGACGCATGTCTTCTTGGGTACTACGGATTATCTCCCCTTCTACCTTTATCCTAGCGAAGTCTACAACTTCTCTACCGATAAGGACTCCACCTTCTGCGAGCTCCATTTCAAAAGCATTCTTGATAGCTGAAAGTCGCTCTTCTTCAAAACTGAGCCCATGAATAGCAGATACAACTTCGTTCTTGTCGCGAAGCACATCATAAAGGGCACGTTCATTGTCACGTAAGGAAGATTCTGACTCCCGCTCTTTTTCTTTAAGATCATTTATCTCATTAATAATACTTAACTCTTCTTCCCTACTCTTGGAAACTTGGGCAAGTATCTCTTCTTTGGCTTTTTGCATTTCCTTGTACTCAGCACTATCTTCTAATGCTGGCATATCGGCGCTAGCTTCCCTGGCACTATGTGTGAACTCTCCTAACTTGGATTTTATGTTGCGAAGGATGTCTATAACCAAAGGAAGATCTTCTAGACGCATAGCTTCATCAATCTTCACTTCGAGCTCTTCTACCAAAGACTTCCATTCAGACTCTTTGATAATACGTTCTGTGACTTCGGGAACCTTTGCAAACTGATGCTCGATACCTTCTATAATACCCTCTATACGCCCTAAGGAACGAGATATTTCGTCCTTCTTGCTTCTTACTTCATGTAAAGTGAACTCCTTTTCTTTTATAATTTTAGAAAGTTCACTTTCAGTAACGTTGCCTTCCTTCAACTTCTCGAGTTCACTTATCTTCTCATCTAAGACTAAAGCTTTCTGGTCTAGCTCCTGACGCTTACTTGATATACGAGCTCCCTCGTTACTAATATATGTATACTCGGAAGAAAAGTAATCCTTGTACAGACTACGCAAGTCCTCCCGCATGGCACGGGCCTTCTCTACTTTCTCAACTTGCTTCTTTAGAAAATTTAAATGCGGAGCAATCTCGCGACGAAGTGCTGTGACTTCTTTCATGTTTATAATGGTCTTGTCGAGCTTTCTCTCGGATTCTTTTATTCTGTATTGATAAATCTTTAATCCTAGAGCATCTTCGATCATACTTCGGCGGTCTTTGTTCGAAGCATTGAGGACTCTATCCGCTTCACCTTGAGAAATGATGTGGTGGCCTGATGAACCAATATTGACTGATGCAAGCAAGTCAATAACATCCTTGAGTCTAACTTCTGTGCCATTGATGCTGTATTTGTTGGCACCATCGGCGAAAACTTCACGGCCAATGGTGACTTCATCGTAATCGAGCGAGACTCCTATGCCACTGTTCGTAAATGAAAAAATCTTCTGACTATTATCAAAAGTTATATTGACTCCTGCTCTGTTGGAAGAGGCAATCATTTTGGAACCTTTGAATATAAGATCTACGCCCCCTTTACCACGAAGAGACTTCATAGACTGCTCTCCTAATACGAAACGCATTGCTTCTACGATGTTGGACTTACCTGATCCATTGGGACCGACGACGCAAGTAATAGGATTCGTAAAGGACAGAGAACTTTTCTTCCCGAATGATTTAAAACCAAATAATTCGATAGACTTTAGTGTCATTTTAATCAAGCCAATTCTTAGCTTCTAATGCTGCTCTGGCAGACGATTGCTCAGCTTCTTGCTTGGAGTGACCTTTACCTTCTGCTATTTTATCCTCTCCAAAGAAAATACCGACAGTGAAATGCTTGTCATGATCAGGACCAACTTCATTTATAACTTTATATGAGGGAGTAACGTTGATATATTCTTGGGCTTTCTCTTGAACAAGACTCTTGGCATCACGCCATAGCTTCTGTGCAACAATGTCGTCGATCTTACCAAATAAAGTACTTGCAATAAAATCACGAGCTATATCGTATCCTTGATCCAGATATACGGCTCCTACGTATGCTTCATAAGTATTGGCTAGTATATAACTGCGAGCCTTGCCGATGTCCTTGGCTTCACCTTTCGACAAAAGAAGGTAATCATTCATACCTAGAGATAATGCAATCTCACCTATGATGATTGCATTTACAAGAGCAGAGCGATAAGCAGTCAGCTCGCCTTCATCCCTATCGGGATATTTATTGTATAAATAGTCAGTTACGATAAGCTCTAAGACGGCATCACCTAGGAATTCTAGACGTTCATTGTGGCAAAGTTTTCCTCCACTATTCTCATTGATATAGGAACGGTGAATAAACGCTTGCTCGAGAAGCTTTTTGTCTTTAAAAACTATTTTTGTCTTTTTTTCAAATTGGGAAAAATCAATCATAAAATTAATTATTCTTTTGTTAATATTTCTACAGCCTTTGTCAGAAGTGGAATCATGTTGTCGTAAATTTTCAAATTGGCAACTTCTTCCATTGGGAACCACTCTGTACCATCGAGCCCACCATTTTCTTTCTCTAGTACCAACTCTTTATATTCTCCTTCTCCTAAGAAAAATGAGACTTGCTTGCGAATCTTGCCTTGCTCAGGATGAGTTGCAATATATTCACTTCTTCCAAGAAGTTCTTTGATTTTTATATCTACTCCCATCTCTACTTTAATCGCTCTTATTGCTGCATCTTCTTCACTCTCATTTTCTTTAACTCCACACTTAGATAAAGTCCAATATCCAAAGACATCGTGAACGAAAGCAAAATAAATGTGGCCATCCTTAATAGCATATACCACAGCGCCGGCCTTCTTCTCTATAGGGAACTTGGCAGGGTCGGTTTCAAAGTGCTTGTGCTTCTTCTTGGTACCTACATCATCCTTACCAGGTTCGCCGAGTTCCTTATAAACACCACCTAGAACTCCATTTATAAAACGACTAGAATTCTCTCCACCGAAACTTTTTCCAAGCTCGATAGCTTCATTGATAGCAACCTTGGGAGGCACTTGCTCTCTATCACCAAAAAGAAGTTCATATAAACCTAGGCGAAGAATATTCCTATCTATGATAGAAATCTTGTCGATAGGCCAGTCAGGAGCAGCCTTCTCAAGAATCTCATCTATAATTACCTTTTTCTTTATGATACCCTGAAATATCTCACCCATAAAGTGAGAGTCATCAAGACCTGGGCCAAATTCTTGTATATTACGCTCGAGCATCTCCTCGGGGGTGGTATCCTTCTCAACAGCAAAATCCCACTCGAAGAGTGTCTGAAGAACAATTGAACGTGAAAGGTGCCTGTTTGCCATATTTATATAATATAAATTTCGAAGTATGTAGAATGTAGCAAGTAGCAAGATACACAGACCTTACTACCTACTGCTCACTACTTACTACTCTTTTTCTTAGCTTGTTTTTTCTCCATTTTCTTAACCACATCTACTACCTTACGGCCACGATAAAAGCCACAGTTCTTGCAAACAATGTGAGTTTCCTTAGGCTGTTCGCAATTAGTACAGACAGCAAAAGTCTTTGCTTTTAAAGCGTGATGTGATCGACGATTCCCTGTATGGGCTCGTGTATGTCGCATTCGTATTACCATATAAATAGTATACTGATTTTTACTTAAAATGCAAATATGCTATTATGTATGGTATGGAAAATATAAACGAACTAGAACACAAGCGCCACTCTCTGGCTCATTTACTAGGGGCATCTATCATGGAACTTTACCCAGGATCACAGATTACTCTTGGCCCAGCCGTAGACAATGGTTTCTACTATGATGTAGATATTAAAGGCAAAATTACTGATACTGACTTAGAAAAAGTTGAGGCTAAAATGAAAGAACTCTTAAAAACATGGTCTACTTTTGAAAAGAAGGTTCTATCCAAAGAGGAAGCTTTGAAAATGTTCGCAGGTAATGTATACAAAGAAGAACTTATAAATGGCATAGTGGAAAAAGGAGAAGAAATCACAATATACAAATCAGGAAATTTTGCAGACCTTTGTCGTGGTGGACATATTGATAATATGAAAAATATTAAGGAAGGCTCATGGAAACTTGATCGTATAGCTGGAGCCTACTGGCGTGGGGATGAAAAGAACAAAATGCTGACTCGTATATACGGCCTAGCCTTCAATACCAAAGAAGAACTAGATGCATATATATTAATGCAAGAAGAAGCCAAGAAAAGGGATCATAAAAAATTAGGGAAAGAATTAGATTTATTTACTTTTTCAGAATTAGTTGGATCTGGACTACCCCTTTGGACACCTAGGGGAACTTTAATGAGAAATCTCCTTGATGAGTATGTCTGGGAGCTTAGAAAAAATTTTGGATACAGTAAGGTTGAAATTCCACATATAACAAAAAAGGATTTATATGAGACAAGTGGACACTGGGATAAGTTTAAAGATGAACTTTTCCGTATTACAACACGTGAAGGTCATGAATTTGCAATGAAGCCAATGAATTGCCCTCACCACACACAAATTTATGCAAGAAAAGCATGGAGTTATCGTGAGCTTCCACAAAGATATGCCAACACAACAGCATGTTATAGAGATGAACAATCAGGAGAACTATCGGGACTCTCGAGAGTACGTTCTTTTGCTCAGGACGATGCTCATGTATTTTGTAGAATGAATCAAGTTAAAGAAGAATTCTTAAAAATTTGGGATGTAATTCATAGTTTTTATCCTTCTTTTGGATTTAATCTAGAAGTCAGATTGTCAACCCACGATCCAGAACATATGGAAAAATATTTGGGTGGTGATGAAAAATGGAAACAAGCAGAAAGTGTTCTTAGAGAAATAATAAAAGAAAAAAATGTTGTTGCTTTAGATGGTGTAGGAGAAGCAGCTTTTTATGGACCTAAGCTTGATTTTATGGCAAAAGATTCACTTGGAAGACAATGGCAAGTTGCAACAATTCAGCTTGATATGAATATGCCAGAAAGATTTGACCTAACTTGCTCAAATGAAAAAGGAGAAAAGGAAAGAATTGTAATGCTTCACGCTGCCATCATGGGCTCAATAGAAAGATTCATGTCTATATTAATAGAACATACGGCAGGTAATTTCCCAGTATGGCTTTCCCCTGTTCAAGTTATAGTCTTGCCAATATCCGAACATCAAAAGGAATACGCGGACTCTGTATTCCAAGCATTGAAAGATGCAGATATCCGAGTAGAGCTTGATGACTCAAATGAATCACTCGGTAAAAGAATCCGTAACGCAAAAATGAGCAAAGTGCCTTATGTAATAGTCATAGGTGACAAAGAAAAAGAAGCAAAAGTAATAACAGTTGAAGGTAGAACCGAAAAACTCGAAAATATAACAACTGAAGTATTTATAGAAAACCTTCAGAAAGAAATCGAAGAGAGAACATTAAATTAAATGAGATGTAAAAAAAATCCAGAAGTAAAACTTCTGGATTTTTAATATCTAAAATTTTACATTTAACGAACGGCCGTTTCTTAAATGTAAAATACTATAATTTGAATAATTTTTTAAATTTTAAATCTTTATCAAATGAATTAATAGTTACATAAATAATTTCATCATCAAAATTGAAGTTAGTTTTTATAATCGTTACAATTTCTTCGCATGGATAAGGATATACCCAAACACTCCCCTGAACCTGAAGGAAACCAATCTTTTTTAAATGAAATCTAATTATATTACGTAACTTAGTCTTATCTTCAGGAATATCAAACATAACCATCCTCCATTTACCGTCCCATTTTACAGGCTTTTTAATCTGCTTATAATCAGACAACATAAGACTTTTTATTATTTTGTGCCCTTTTGGGCTTATGGTGATCTTTAATTCACCATATTTATTAACAAATTGAATTAGACCTTTTTTCTCCATTCTATTTACTGTCTCAGAATATTGATATTTCTGACGAGCAGTTTTAAAAATATCAGAAAAAGATTCATCGTATTTATTAGATAATTCCCTATCTTTAACACTAAGAATTACTTTCAATAATTCTCTTTCAACTGAACCTACTCTATAACCTTTATATTTCATGATAATATTATAACCCTAATATTATCATTTTACAATTAAGAAACGGCCGTTTCTTAATTGTAATTTTTACTTAATTCTAAAATAATCTTTTAAACAGTGGTCTTCGTGGGTAATAAGGGGCATGGTTAAGGCTTCTTGTGGGGTGACCCAAATAAAGTCTTGATGTTCATTCTTCTCAATAGTAATTTCTGCCTCTCCTCTAAGTGTTGTTTTATGGTAATGATAAAAATATTTTTTATTAGGATATTCTACAAAGAAAGTCCTGTGAAAATTAAGATCTTCTTCTTTTATTCTTAATCCTGTTTCTTCAAATATTTCTCTTGTTAAAGCAGATTCTTTGCTTGTATCTTCTTTGTCTATTTTGCCAGCTGGAATACCCCACTTACCGCCTTCTGACTTGTACTCATGTCGATGAAGTAAAAGTATCTTGCCATCACACTCAACTAAACAACCAACGACTTCTATGTCTGGGATAAAATTATTTGGCTGTTCATTATAAATCATTTTATAAATTAAAATTTATATTTTCTACTTTATAAACTTTACAACTTTACAACTTTCTACTACTTTTTATATGTCTAGATTGGCCATTTTGGCGTGGGAAGTGATGAAGGATTTGCGAGGAGGAACTTCAGAGCCCATGAGCATATCGAAGACCTTGTTGGCATCTTCGGCATCTACTACAGAGACTTGCTTGAGAATTCGACGAGCAGGGTCCATGGTCGTTTCCCAGAGTTCATCGGAATTCATTTCTCCGAGACCTTTATATCGCTGAATGTGAATCTTACTAGACTGTTTTTTAACGTCTTCCTTCCCGCCTTCTCGGACTGCCGCCCTCGAGGCGACTTCCTCTTCTTCTTCAACTTCTTCACTTCCCTCTTCGTTGGCTGATTCAGTTAATAAATCTTCTAAAGAAGGAGCATCTTTGCCGAGAATCTTATCGCGTTCTTCATCGGTATATGCATATGAAATTTCTTTACCAATCTTGATCTTGAATAGTGGTGGCTGAGCAATATAGACATACCCAGCATCTAAGACTGGACGGAAGTAACGATACATGAGAGTAAGTATAAGTGTACGAATGTGAGCTCCGTCCACGTCGGCATCGGTTGCAAGGATTATCTTGTGATAACGCATTTTTTCTAAATCAAAAGTATCCCCAATGGATGTCCCCATAGCTATAACTAGATTCTTAATCTGTTCACTTCCGAGCATTCTATCCAATCGAGCACGTTCAACATTTAAAATTTTACCTCTTAGAGGAAGGATAGCTTGAGTCTTTCTATCTCGTCCCATCTTGGCTGTACCACCAGCGGAATCTCCCTCCACAATGAAGAGTTCTCCACTTTCAGCATCTTTGACCTGACAATCGGCTAGCTTGCCCGGAAGAGTCATGCCTTCAAGAGCACCCTTTCTCAATATTGAATCCTTGGCTGCTTTAGCGGCCTTACGAGCACGCAAAGCAAGCAAAGACTTACTAATCATAGATTTTGCTTCATCTGGGTTCTCTTCTAAGAATGATGCAAAAGCTTCACCAAAGACTGTAGCTACAGCACCTTGAGCCTCTGTCGAGCCAAGCTTGGCTTTCGTCTGACCTTCGAATTGGATTTCTCGAAGCTTCACAGATACAACAGCCATAAGACCTTCTAAGACATCGTCCCCAGTGAATCCACCATCGGCTTCTTTGATAAGATTATTCTTCTTGCCATAGGTATTGATAACGCGGGTTAAGGCAGTCTTGAATCCTGTAACATGTGTACCTCCCTCAGGATTGTGAATATTGTTCGCAAAAGGGATAATGGTTGAACTAAAATTATCTACATACTGCAATGCAACTTCTACTCCTACACCATCAGCTTCTTTCTCGACATAAAATACAGTCGAGTGAATTGGCTTCTCGACTTTGTTGTAAAACTTCACAAGGGACACAAGTCCTCCTTCAAAATAAAAAGTGGTGGAAGGGACTTCGAGCTCTAACTCTCTAAACCAGAAAGCATTCTCGTAGTCGTTACTCTTACCCTTGCCTCCTGTTATAGGGTCCCACTCTCGTGCATCTATAATATCTATACGTAAGCCCTTCACCAAGTAAGCTTGCTGACGTAGATGAGCAACTACTGTATCCCAGTCAAACTTAACTTGTTTGAAAATTTCTTCATCTGGTTGAAAAGCAATAATGGTACCATGATTCTTTGTACTTCCAACTTTCTTGACAGAAGCTTTCTTTAACCCTTTCGAATATTCTTGGACATATTTGCCTCCATCTTTGTGAACTTCGGCCTTAGTGTAAATAGAAAGTGCGTTCACAACAGAAGCACCTACTCCGTGAAGACCGCCTGAAACTTTGTAGCCACTATCATCACCTCCGAATTTGCCTCCGGCATGAAGAGTCGTCATAACAGTTTCTAAGGCTGAAACTTTCGTCTTGGAATGAATATCTACTGGAATACCTCGGCCGTTGTCCACGACTCGGACAGAATTGTCGGGAAGCATTGTAACTTCAATATGGTCACAAAATCCTCCCATCGCTTCGTCGCGTGAGTTGTCGAAAATTTCCCATACCAAATGATGAAGACCATCTACGCCAGTAGATCCGATATACATACCCGGACGGCGTCTGACAGGCTCTAGACCCTCCAAAACCGATATCTGATCTGCTCCATAACTTCCCTCTTTTTTAACCTTTTTTTCTTCTTTTTTCATGTAAATATAAATTTAAAATATCCACTAAAATGGATAACTTACGTGTATATTATAGCAAAAAATCACCTTAAAAGCTAGTACTAAAATGATGATTTTATCCTTATAAACAAAGACTTTATTTATCTTTAAGATATCTCTTTCGAATTAAAATAATAGAAGAAATAGTAACAATAAGAATAATAATAATTATTTGAATATAAAACTTTATACTATATGGTACTTTATCAATCTTCATAATAATACTAGCTTCAGAAAAGTTGATAGCTTGTAAGGTGATGTCACTATGACGAGATTGATCTTCAAGTTTATATGGACTTTCTATTTCTTTCCATTCGCTGTTACCTTCTTTTATAAATACACTTTTTATTCCTACTTCCTTATCTCTAGCATCAAAAATGATAGTATACTTGTTGTTAAAAATATTTGGAGTACGTACGACATGTGCTTCTAAGGTTGGAATGCTTTCATTCTTATTCTCATATGTGTAATGAAAAACAAAATTATCAATATTGAGTGACATATTAACGGGGAGCGCTTTTATCTCGGTACCTAATCCATCGTTTAGATATAAAGAAAAAGGCAAGGAAGAAAAGTTGGCTATTCCTGGCTTTTTAGCTTCAAAAACAAAACGAAGTACTAAGACTGATAATTTATATTTAGGATTAAATGGATCAATAACACCACTAAATCCATTGGGTATAATCCCAGAGAAATTAATAGAATTATCGTTAATATTATTTAGTTTTGGTTTCTCTACCCACAGACTGACAATGGATTTACCTTCCTCAGCTCGAACGAAAGAAACATAATCGCTCGAGAATGAAATATTTCCCTCTATGGCATTTAATGATTTTCCTTCTGGGTCTAACATGAGATCCATGTAAAATTGTTCACCAACACCAAGAGATTCCTTTGAAGAAACTAATGTCAAAGTGGCAGCAAATATCTTATTTGTTATAAATAAATTTAAGATAAAAAAGATTGTAAATATTATAATTTTTCTCATAAATATTTAATCAGTCCAATGAGATGCCATAATACTAAAGTCTGCTAAGGTAATCTTGCCGTCATCATTTAGATCAATACCCCTTGGAGGTTTTGGTTTCGTATACCAACTAACAAGCACAGAGAAGTCCTTTAAATCAATATGATTATCGCTATTGAAATCCACCCTTGATACGTAATAATTAACTCCATTGTTAGGTATAGTTGTGTCTCTATTTAAAAGAGGGTCGAGGGCTTGGTCTTCCGTTGTTTTCCCTTCCAGAGGAGGTTTTGTCTTTAGAGAATCATTCTTGGGAAGGATATCTACTAGATTAGTATCCGTTTTAATTTCATTATTATCTAAATCAAGAGTTCTAGATAAAAATATGTTACTAATATTGATAATATTAGACTTGGTCACAATTATCGGAAATGATAAAACAGAAGATTTCTTCCCATTATCATCCTCTCCATAAATGGAGAAATTGTAAGTCCCAGCTTGTAGTCCTGAAATTGATGCTGAAAAATGAGCCGTTTTATCGGGGGTTGTTGCCATGATAGCTTGGCCATCTATTAAAATATAAACACTGGAGAAAAGGTACGCAAAACCAGAAAAATTTATAACCGTTGGGCTATCTGGTATGGTTACCAATACGCCACCCACGCCACTTCCGCTTCCACCACCTTCATCTGGAGATACTGGAGCAGATACTCCAACCATAGCTGAGATAGTGACAGTTGCTGACCCATCAGCAAAAAGTACTTGTGGAATCAAAAACACAAATAATGAAAAACATATGAGAATATTTTTTAATAGAATTCTAAGCATGATTAGCTTGCTTGGGAGTATTGATATCCAAGCGAGCTTTCTCGATAATACGTTGATTGTATGATTTCAATAGTTTCCTTCCAATATAAAATACAATAATTAGAACCACCAAAATAATAATCAACAATTGCCAAGGAAAGACAAAAAATAATAAGGTTTTACTACTGTGAAGATTGTCTTTGCCATAATTAAGATCTAGATGCGCAAGATAAGGTCCGACAGCAAAGTTCTTCCATTGATAATCTACGCGCTCAAAAAATGAACCAAGAAACGAACGACTGACAACTTCGTCTTTAGGAGATTTATATTTCAACCATTCAACATTAAAAAGACGAGTACTATGAGGCAAGATATTACCTGAGACAGCATTCGCGTCTATATGAGCTACTGGAATATAGAATATATTTCTAATAGTAACTTTCCCATCCGGCTTTACACGATCGTTTCCATCATTCTTCCATCGATACTCCAAGGAAACAGGTAAGGTATTGTAAAACAATTTATGATTCTTGGTATTAAAAGAGGAAAGACCTCCGGCTTCTAAAACATCACCGTTGACAGTTAAAAGAACGAGGGTTCCCGTCTTTGCCCCAACTGAAACTTGTCCACCGTTGTCGGGATTGTTGCCAAAGAAAACAACAGCAAAGTGTCCACCAGAATATGCATCCTGAGGTATTGTTATAGTTAGGAGAATCTTTTTGGATTCATTGGCCCTAAGAGTTACTGACTGACCTGCGTTCATCCATGTACCAAGATCGCCCTTAGGTTCTACAAATAAAGGACTTCCTGTCTCGCCTTGAGCTTCAAAGTTGGAATAAGAAACATAGTAAGTTTCTTCTCCTGCCTTACTATCGTTCAATAAAGTGATCTCTTTACTGATAACTGTCCCAGGGTCTCCACTCACTTCTATACGTGCTGGTGAAATAGTCAAAGCTTGAGCACTATTATTGCAATAAACAAAAGATATGATGATTACCGCGATAAATATTAAACTGAATTTTGTTTTTTTAATTTTCATTTAATTACCAAGAAATATATAATAATTAGAAGTTACCTGTTGCTACATAAGTATGAGAGGTAGAATAACTTCCTGCTTCTGTTACAGCTGAAATGTTGGCTAAATAACGAACGGAATATGTAGTCGTAGCGGATGGAGCTGAAGCAGTAGCCACTGTGGCTGGAGTTGATGTTGTGCCTGTATAAGCATAACCAGCGGCTGCATATGGAGCCTGAACTGCACCTCCTCCACCTGTAGCTGTTGCTCTCAATCCAAATTGTTCACTACCAGGAGAAGAAGCCGTGTTTGAAGCTAGGGCTGTAATAGTATTGGCTCCTGAGGTCAGAGTGTCACCTTGGACACTTATAGTATAACCAGCTGTAGCATTTGTTCCAGCTGTCATATTGAAAGCTTCAGTTTCTGTTGTAGTCGGACAAGTTACATAGCCTGGATTTGTATTTTGAGCAAAACAAGCACCAGCCGTTCTTAAGTTACCAAAGTAAATAGCATTACTGGAAACAGTAAAGGAAAGACTGGAGAGAACTTCAGCTGAGACAGCTACGATACTATTTGAAATTATTGACATTGACATAGCTCCTGTATCTCCAAATGTGCCACTAACACGAAGGAGTGTAGTGCCAGCAGTACCGTTGGTTATTTGGTGAGTTCCAGTACCACCTATAGTTGTATTGGTACCTATCTTAATCACTATTACTGAACCTCCAGCAATCACAGTAGTTCCATTGGTAAATGTAAGAACCGTTGCTGAAGTACGAACTACTCCCATAGTTGCTCCAGATGGAGCCGCCGCCAAAGTAACATCGGTGGAAGCATATCTAAAGTCAACGTCTGCATAAGTTAATGCAGCATCAATACTGGTACTGTTATCAAAGGTAAGGATAAGAGTTGCCCCAGAAGCAAGACCTGTAGGTGTTGTAAAGGTTATGGTATGGTTGGCAACTGCACTTGCTGTTAGATTTGACACTACGTCTGACATAGAAGTCAAATTAGCAGCAGAAACCACCTGTGGTGTTATAAATCCAAAATTTATAACAACCATTCCGACCGTTAACACAAAACTCAAAATTTTTTTAATCATAAAAAATAAAATTAATAATAACAATAATTAACTAATAATAATCAAAAGTTACCCGTTGCAATGTAAGTATGTGCCGCGGTATAACTACCTGCTTCTGTTGTGGGAGAAATGTTGGCGATATAACGAACGGAGTATGTAGTCGTAGCCGAAGGAGCTGAGGCTGTCGCCACAGCTACTGCTGTCGTAGCATTGGCAGTGAAAGCATATTGTCCTGCTGTGCCATAAGTTGCATTTACGGCTCCACTTCCACCTGATGCATTGGCTCGTATACCAAATTGTTCACTACCAATAGAAGGAGCAGTGGCTGAAGCTAGAGCTGTAATAGTGTTGGAACCTGAGGTTAGAGTAGGCCCTTGGACACTTATAGTATAACCAGTTGGTGCATTTGTGGCAGCGGTCATATTGAAGGCCTCAGCCTCAGCGACAGTAGGACAAGTGACATATCCAGGATCAGTACCTTGTGCCCAACATGAACTACCAGATGATTTCAAGTTACCAAAGTAAATGGTGTTATCAGAAACAGTAAAAGTAAGAGAAGCTAGAACTTCAGCTGACAAAGAAACAACACCATTGGAAACAATGGCAGTAGACATGGCCCCTGTATCTCCGAAACTTCCACTAACACGAAGAACTGTCGTACCCGCAGTACCGTTGGTAATCTGATGGGTACCTGTAACTCCATAAGTTGCATTGGTACCTATATCTATAGTAATGACACTTCCGCCTGCAACAGCAGCAGAACCATTGGTAAGAGTAATAACAGTGGATGATGTCCTGGCTACTCCCCACGTTGTAGTTACAGGAGTTGCTGCAACAGCAACATCAACACCATCATCTTGAATGTCCACATCTGTATAATCAACAGATCCTGTATTGGTACCATTATCGAAAGTAAGAATAATCGTTCCACTTGCAGGAACACCGGTCGGAGTAGTGAATCTGATAACGTGGTTGGCTACAGTGCTGGCTGTCAAATTGGATACGGTGTCTGATAGAGAGGTTAAACTGGCCGCCATCGCAATGGGTGGTGTTATAAAACTAAAATTTATTATTATAATCCCGAGAATTAAAACGGAACTCGTGAGTTTCTTAATCATAAAAAAATAATTGACAGTTATAATAAAAGATAAATTATGTTACATGTCTATTATACAACAATATAACCATATATAGCAAAAAGTTATACACTGTTTTGCTTAAAAGTTGGCAACAACAATGTATGTCAAATTTGTAGAATAAATACCCGGATCTAAAAGTGAATCTATAGTGGCAACTGAACGGACAGAATAAGAAGTACTATTCCCATCCCCCGATGAAGCTTGAGCTAGTGTTGTAAAGCTAGTGTCACTGGCATCATAAGCAAAACCTGACCCGTTATAAGGAGAAACAACAGTACCAGCCCCTCCCGTCGCAACAGCTCTAATACCAAAAGCTTTCGAGCCTGGTGTGGGAGTTGTAGGTGTACCACCTATAGGATCAATAACAATAGCCCCTTTGGAGGGAGCGGACCCTTTAACCATAAGAACATAACCCGATGGAGCATTAGTACTGGCACTCAAAGAATAAGACTCAGCTTCTGTCGAGCTTCCTACCCCATCAGCAGTCGCATAGCGTAAACCAGAAGAATTTAAGTTACCAAAACCAGCTGAGGATGAAGATAAATTAAAAGAAATTGATTGCGAATAAACCTTGGCGCAAACTTTGTTGGTATAAGTAGCGGGACTTCCAACCATAGAATTGGTTGGGGTCTTCTCCATAGAAAAAAGTGTAGTGTCGTACCCTGTACAATTTGTCGCTTGGTATCCAATAGTTATTTCATCTCCAGCATAAGCACTAGACATACAAGCATTCTGTGTGTAGTTGGCATTGGCTTCAGTATTCTTCTCGACATGTGCATTGGTCACTCCTGAGAGTCGAGCAATAATTGCCTTGTTGCTGGAGGCACAAGAATTGTCTAATCCTGTCACTCCAGTACAACAAACAACGTTACTATCATAAGCCCCCGTGGACTGACTTGGAAGCTCGGCATGAGCATTCGTACTTCCCGACATTCGAAGTATTACCGTATCAGAACCACAAGCCACTGAAGTAGTAATCGAGCAAGAAAGGGCCGCGTAAAGATACGAAATAGGTAAGAATACAACAACAAAAAAAATCGCTACATAAAAAAAATAATGTAATCTATTGTTTTTCGTTTTATTTTTCTGATGAAAAGAATGTATCATTTTTATCTTATAACGTACTACTTACAACCGAGGTACTTTCAGCTGGTGCTTCTACAGCAGGAGTTACTACTTCACTGGTAATTGAATCTGGAGCTACAACATCTGACGGTGTAGTAGTTGTTGTGCCTCCTATAGTAGTGCTACTATCTGATGTAGAAGTATTCTCTGTTGTTACTGTAGTTTCTGGGGTAATTGTAGGATCTGGGTTTGCAACAGCTGGATCTGGCGTTACAACAGTCTCTGAATTAACTTTATTTACATTATTATTTTTAATTTGCAATAATTCTTCTTTTGTAATACAAACTTCGTCGCTACCCTCTCCAATACAAAGCTTATCTTTCGCTCTGATTATTCCCCCTACAAATTCTGTAATTCCATTTTTTGTATTCGCAAACCATAGAGTTATACTATCTCTCCAGTCATTTGTCTTCTCAATATTATTAATATCCATCAATTTCAAGTTCATTTCTTGAATTGTTTTTACTAAATAAGGAGTAATATTGGCATAACCAATAGATTTGAGTCCTGTATCAGGATCTGTTGATACTAACTCTGGGAACAATTGTTCCATTTCTTGAGCAATGAATCCTACATGTTTGGAGTCTCCTTCATTTTCTATATTCCAATTATACATAACTGGCGTGAGAGTATTTATCTTCTCTAGAGTAGATTGGTTTTGTACATCTGGAATTGTTTTGAGAATAAATTCAACATCATCAAATGTTCTAATATTCTTCTTCAAACTAATATCTGAAGAACAAGCAAGAGTTGAAGTGGTAGGATTGATGTCGCAAGTACCAGTCGAGTTTTCAAAACGAGCTACAATACCAGAGACAGAGCTACTGCCTACTTGAAGTTTGTAAGTTGGAGCAGCTGATGTACTTATACCTACATCTCCACTAAAGAAGTGATCCGTAATAGATGTATTCCCCCATTTCGCTGTATTGGAACCTTGACCTATCGCATTGTACCCAACTACTATTTCATTCTGATTGTTATCGGCTCCAGCTTTGGAATTATATCCTAAATAAAGAGAGTAATCCGAAGTAGTATTGGCTGTTGCTCCATCGGCTATATATCTACCTGCTTGGTAACCCATACCAACATTATAAGCTCCTGTCGTATTCCCAAAAAGAGCTTCTCTTCCCATACCAACATTATAAGTTCCTTGCGTATTATTATAAAGAGCCTGATAACCTAAAGCACTGTTATATCCTCCTGTTGTTGTCAATCTTAATGCTAAATATCCAATAGCGGTATTGCCTGTTGTTGTGGTGGCTGTTTCTAAGGCTTGATTTCCTACAGCAGTGTTACCTCCTGTTGATGTTATCGAGTATCCTGCTCTATATCCAAAGAAAGAGTTAGCACTTCCGTATGTTAAAGCCGCTCCTGCACTGACTCCAAAGGCTGTAAAATTACTATCAAGAGTCATGGACTTAACTCCTTGCACTGTGATGAAGTTAGAAGTTGTATTACTTCTTCCAAAAGAAACCTGAGCTGCACCTGCTAATGTCGAATCAGCGACAGTGTCTACGTATGATACATCTGTATTGTTGGCAATAGTTGCTAAGGCGAAATCATTATATGAAGCATCTCCTGCTTTTGTTCTATAAAGTTTTCTACCTGTAACTCGTGGGTCAGTTGAGACTGGAATAGTAAGAGTGACTGTATTGTTGCCTGCAGTAGTGGTAATAACAGATGAGATTCTACTATTAGTTTCTCCTGCCGCTGTTGTATAAGTTACATAATAGTAGTGTGTTCCTGTATCAACACTTCCTCCTGCAGAGACTACACCTGATAAAGAAGCTGGATAAGGCACTGAATAAATATCAAATCCCATATCAGAGCGGATACCGTCTACGGCTGCTGTGCCTTTGACATCAAGTTTGTAGCTTGGTGTTATTGTTCCAATTCCAACATAACCAGCTCCACTAATAAACATTCTAATATTTGAAGCTAACGCACCTCTGGTGGTAGGGCTAGGGTCTGTATAAAAACGAAGTTGCTGTGCCATATTTCTTGCACTGGTACCTCCTCCGAAACCAACATAGTTATCTGTTGAGTTAGAGTAAGCACCTAGTAACTGATACCCCTCTGATTCCGAAGTAGAAGCATACTGTTGTGAAGAAATATAGCTGTACTTATCAGTTGCATTTGTAGTATCTCCTAACATCATTACATTATTTATATCAGTATTGAGATGGAGTCTTCCAAGAGGATTAGTTGTTCCCACTCCCACATTTCCACTATTCAGTATCGTCATTGCTTCAGTACCACCAGCGTTCCCTACTAAGAAATGCATATCAGCACCTGTGGCTCCGACACCGGAGGTAGTTTGAAGAGTGAGGTCTTGGGTGGTAGATGAACCTCCGATTATATTGGTTGCATTAATGTTGCCTGAGAAGTAATGATTAAGGATTGAAGTGTTCCCCCACACTGCGGTGTTTGCTCCCATACCTATAGCATTGTATCCGATGACAATACTATTAGAGTCACTGTTATCTTTACCTCTTACGTCGCCTCCTATATATACAGAGTTTTCTGCATCTGTTAGTGCAGTTGTACCATCAGCATGAAATCTAGCAGCTCTATAACCAAGAGCTACGTTGTAACTACCAGTAGTATTTCCAAATAGTCCAAAATAACCTAATGCGGTATTCCCTGTCCCTGTTGAAGTAGACTGCAAAGTATTTGAACCAATGCCCGTATTATAATTACTAGTTGTTAAATTCAAACTAGAAGTCCCAAGGGCAGTATTCCCAGACCCTGTTACATTTGTGTATAAAGTATTATATCCTATACTAGTATTATAATTTCCTGTAGTTACTAACCTACCAGAAGAAGAACCAATGTAAGTGGATTGTGCAGAACTTGTTACAGCCCCTCCTGCATTTCTACCTATAGCAGTAAGATAAGCGTCTGCAAGAAAAGCTCTTGTCCCATTAACAGATATTCCATATGAAGTAGTATTTCCTCTAGTGTTTACAACAGCAGCGTTTCCTGTAAGAGTAGAGTCAGCTACTGTATCTATATATGATACGTCTGTATTGTTTGCAATAGTAGCTAAATAATATTCATTATAATATAATCCCCCTGCTTTAGTTCTATAAAGTTTTCTACCTGTGACTCGAGGGTCAGTTGAAGCTGGAATAGTAAGAGTTACTGTATTGTTGCCTGCGGTGGTAGTTATTACAGAAGAGATGGCTGCATTAGTTTCTCCAACAGCTGTTGTATAAGTTATCCAGTAGTAGTGGTTTCCTGTATCTACACTTCCCCCTGCACTCACTACTCCCGTTGGAGCTGTAGGAGCAGGAACAGTATAAATATCAAAACCCATATCGGAGCGGATACCGTGTGCGGCAGTTGTACCCTTGACGTCGAGTTTGTAAGTGGGAGAAGTAGTGCCAATTCCGACGGAGCCACTATTAAGTATCGTCATTGCTTCAGTCCCCCCATTGTTCCCTACTAGGAAATGCATGTCAGCACCTGTGGCTCCGATGCCGGAGGTTGTTTGAAGGGTTAAGTCTTGGGTGGTACTTGTTCCTCCGAGTACTAGTGGGGTTGTGATATTAGTTGTAAATACAGGACTCTCCAAGAATGCAAAAGTCTTTCTAGCTCCTCCTGTAGTGATAGTTCCATAGTAGGCATCAGTTAAGAACTCTATGGCTCCTGCTTCGGGAGTTGTCAGTAAGGTTCCGGAAGTGAATTTGAGTGGGGCGGTATTGGCAGTGGCTGTACCGGCTTTGATATGAAGATTAGCAGTTGGAGTTATGTTCCCAATAGCAACCCCCTTACCAGCTGTTTGTGTTGCTAAAATAAGATTACCTGATGAAGTACTTTTAATTTGACCACCTACAACTAAGTCTCCACTAAAATATGTCGAGGCTGCCACCATATCAAAGTTTGCAGCTGCACCTGCGGCATCATAAGCATGTATTTCTCTTCCATTACTACCTCCGAAAGATATTGAACCTTGACCAGTAGTCTTGACTTGGAGTGTGTCATTTGGGGCAATCGTATTAATACCCACCTTCCCATCATTGAGTATCGTCATAGCTTCCGTCGCTCCGTTGTTCCCTACTAGGAAATGCATGTCGGCGCCTGTGGCTCCGACGCCAGAGGTTGTTTGAAGAGTGAGGTCTTGAGTGGTAGAAGTTCCTCCGAGAATGTTTGGAGTGGTAAGAGAGTATGTACCCAAGTTTACATTTGCATTTGCTCCTGTATAAGGGACATAACCAGTTGTTAAATTAGATACATATGCAATAGTTTCTCTGGTAGCAACTGGAGTGAAGTGTAAGTTTGTACCATCATATTCAAATGCTCCTGCTTCTGGTGTTGTGAGGTCTGTACCGCTTGTTAATTTAAGTGGAGCAGTTCCTGCTGTAGCAGTACCAGCAGATAAATTTAATCCTGCGGCATATGTTCGTAACACACTTGTATTTCCTAACCTTATCGTGTTACTCCCCGCACCTATGGCATTGTAACCAATAACTATTTCATTTTGATTATTATCCGCTCCTGCTCTGGTGTTAGCACCAATGTATACTCCCTGGTCAGAAGTAGTATTGGCAGTAGTTCCATCGGCAATAAATCGTCCTGAAGCATAACCTAAGCCTGTGTTGTAGCTTCCTGTGGTGTTGGAGTAGAGAGATATATTTCCAAATGCTGTATTTTGACTTGCCGTAGTATTAGCAAATAGAGAAGAATACCCACTGGCAGTATTGTTGACTCCTGTAGTATTAGCTTGGAGAGAATACAATCCATCAGCAGTATTATTATTCCCTGTGGTGTTGTAATAGAGAGAAGCATACCCATTGGCGGTGTTATTACTTCCTGTAGTGTTAGAGTAGAGAGAACTATTTCCATTTGTAGTATTATTAAGTCCGGTAGTATTATATCTTCCTGCCCCCACCCCTATAAATGTATTCCCCGTTGCAGTATTTGCTCTCATTTCAATACGAGCGGTGCCGTCGGAGGATTTAAGATTGACAAGTGGAGTAGATACAGCTGTGATGGACTTGATGGATATTACAATTGTTCCGTCGAAATCAGTTGTAGGAGTGATGGTGAGAGAAGCGGTGGAAGTTGTAGTTGGCCCCCAAGAGCTTGTAGCTGTTATACCAGCAACACTCTGTCCTCCAAATCCTATAGTGAAAGAACCTGCTGTTCTCCCTGTCACAGTGTAAGCTATTTGGTATTTAGTAGCATTGACGGCTGCAGTTGATTGAGAAAGGACTGAAGTATTACCAACTGTATGTGTCCATCCTGTAGCAAAGTCCCCTGTCCAGTCGGTAGAAGTCCAGCCAGAACCTGAGAGAAATTCTGCTGAATATGTCGGCAAATCATTCACCGCTAATCCTTGAACGTCGAGTTTACCTGTGGGAGCGGTGGTACCGATGCCGACATTTCCAGAAACATAAAAATTGCCAGTTCCTGTTCCATCATAAGCCCCAGTAATACCAATAGTATTTGATGATGTTCTACCTATAAACACATCTCTAGTTGCGCTACCTGGTCCAAAACCGATTTGCCCATTAGAATAAAAATTAGTTCTTACATAAGGCTCTCCAGTAACTCCAACTGACAAAGCTAGTCCATTTGTAGATGAACTAGGTAAATTTGTTGCCGCAAGTAAACCATGGGATGTTCCAACAACCTGTAATTTATAATCAGCTGCATATGCAACAGATGTTGCACCAATAAGTGCATTACCATTAACAGTGAGCAACGAAGCTGGATTCGTCGTTCCAATGCCTACATTCCCACTATTCAATATCGTCATCGCTTCAGTCGCTCCGTTGTTCCCTACTAGGAAATGCATATCAGCACCTGTGGCTCCGACGCCGGAGGTGGTTTGAAGGGTGAGGTCGGCGGTGGTAGCAGAGCCTCCGAGTACTAGAGGAGTGGTAATGTTGGTAGTGAAGGTAGGAGTGGTTGCTAATGCAAGGACAGTACCAGAACCTGATGTTGTGTATGATGTACCCCATGCAGAACCAGTAGAATTTGGAATACCGGATCCTGGGTAAGTCATACCAGCAATTGCAATATCTCCACTACCTAGTAATGAAGTGGAGTTAATTGTTTTAATACTTGTTCCACTTACAAGGGGTGCTTGATAGTCGGTACCAGCAGATGCTACAGAAAATGCACCAGTTCCATTGCCCTTCACTATACCAGTCAGAGTTCCGACTCCCGTACCTCCTTGAGCGACTGTTACGTAAGCATTGGTGGTAAGGACTGTCGAGTTCGCTGAGGGGAAAGTATAAGTATAAGGGGTGACAGTCTGACCATTGGTAAATACGAAAACTCCATCGCCAAGTTCACTCCAAGGGTGTCCTGGGTTTGGAGTCGTAGCGGTTACGATAGAAATAACAGAAAAAATAACGAAGAGAGAAAGCGTCGTGTAAGCGATATAGTGAAAAGAAAATCTTGGCTTAATTTTCATTAAAATCTTTTTCACAAACTGCAAAAGTTTTAGATTGTTGTCTTCACGCATAATACAACAATATTATATCATTTCTAAAACTAAAAAACAGTAGAAAAATGAATATTTTTACTGTTTTTTAGTTAAAAAGTGGATAACCCAAGATGATTACTGATTACCAATTATTAATTTTTACCCCCACACCTATATTTTTATAGTTTTCAACGCAGGTTTTACCTGCAATAAAAATATAAGTGTGGGGGTTTATCGAACTTCAAAGCCCATTGATACGATTTTCTTCGTAATTTCTGACATAATTTTATTTATTTCTTCATCTGTCAGAGTTCTATCCATCGCTTGGAAAACTAAACGATAAGCGAAGGAAGTCTTGCCAGATTTTGTAAAAGAATCAAATAATTTTGGCTCACCTACTAAAAGCTCAGTCCCAAAATCTTTATAGATGTCTATAAGAACCTCTGGCATTGTCCCTTCCGGAACCCACACTGCAATGTCGCGGGTGATGAATGGATAAGAAGACCACATTTTGAAAGAGTTTGGATTGATAAGCTGGCGAGAACTTTCCTCTAAAATACTTTCAGAAAGGATAATATCCCCAACGAACTTATCTAAACTCATTTCAGTTATTCCCTTCTTGTCGGCAAAGCAGACATTGACAACTTCTTTTATCTCGCCAAAGCCTTTTGTGGCGGCGGACCCATCTTTAGTAAAGCAAGCTCCTACTTCAAATATTTTCACTTCGTTTACGTTAAGTAGTGGTGCATTGAGCCTGTTTAATTCATAGGACTTACTTAGGCCATCTTTGATATTGGTTCGTAGGAAACTCTTGTCTGAAGCCGAAGCCATTATCTCCAAGTCTCCCCTATCAGCGAAAACCGAAGTCATGACTTCTCTGTATCCATCTTGTACTAGTCTGTTCTTCGCTTCACAAATTTTCAGCCAAGTTGGATTGTCAGAATATATTTTGTTTATCTTTGGAATTTGAGGAATCACTTTATCATATCCATATACTCTCCCTATCTCCTCTATCATGTCGTGTGCTCCTTGTATATCTATACGCATAGGAGGAACTGTGATCTCCCAAGTATTTCTGTTCTTGGTATATTCATAATTATAATTCTTAAGAATTTTCTCTATTTCTTTCTCAGGGACTATAACACCCAGCATTTTAGAAATATAATCATTACTGAAAATAACTTTTCTCACTTCAGGAACATTTTTATAAACATCTACTACTTCTTCAAAGGAAGCCCCTTCACACATTTCAAATACAAGAGAAGTAATCTCCTTCATAGCAAAGTCGCAAAGTGTAGGAGATAAATCATTCTCGTATCTTTTCGAAGCATCGGTCTGAAGAGAGAGTCGCCTAGCAGTTTTCCGAACTGTAACTGCATCAAAGTTGGCTACTTCTATAAGGATGTCTTGCGTCCCTTCTGTCACTCCAGATGAGAGTCCACCCTTCACTCCTGCGATAGCCAAGTTGTTGACTCCGTCGGTTATTACCATATCGGTATTCTTTAACTTCACTGTTTGCTTTTCTCTTCCTACAAGCTCTATAGAATCTCCATCTTTTGCATTTCTGACAACTATTCCTTCTTTATCAAGTTTTGCTAGATCAAAGGCATGTATAGGCTGACCACAGTCAAGTAGTACAATGTTGGTAGCATCCACAATGTTGTTGATACTTCTTTGTCCGACACTTTCAAGATATGTGACCATCCAAGCGGGTGATGGGCCAACTTTCACACCTCTAACTATCCGTCCCATATAGCGACGAGTGTTGCTGTCTTCTATGTTTATTTTCAAATTAGTTTTGAGAAAGTTTAGAGGCTGTTTGTAGACCGGCAACTGAAACTCTATGCCGAGCAGTGAAGATATCTCACGAGCGATGCCTTGATGTGAAAGCAGGTCATGCGCTCTATCTGGCAAAATCTTCATATCAAAAATGCTATCCCCGCTTGGAAGCTTCTCTACACCTTCTATTTCACACAAGTGAAAAGTTATAAGTTCGGCAAGTTCTTCTGCAGGAGGTATTTGTGGAATATATGATTTTAACCAGTTGTAAGAAATAAGCATAAGTTATAAAGTTGAAAGTTATAAAGTTTATAAAGTAGAAACGACTTCCTAAAACTGATTGAGTCTTAGATCACCTTGATAAGAATATCTCGTATCTGTAATTCCAAGCTTCATCATCATAAGCCTATCAAGCCCCATTCCAAAAGCGAAGCCTTGATACTGTGCCCCATCGATACCACAATTTGAAAGTACATTTGGATGAACCATCCCTGCACCTAGAAGCTCAATCCACTTCTCGCCTCTTCTAAGGTCAATCTCAAACCCCGGCTCCACGAATGGGAAGAAACTCGGACGAAGACGAATCTCAACTTCTTCTCCTTCGAAAAATCTTTTGAAGAATTCAAAGAGTACCCCTTTCAAGTTTGCAACAGAAATATCTTCTCCTATCATTAGGCACTCTATCTGGTGGAATTGCATTTCGTGAGTGGCATCTGTCGATTCATTGCGGAAAACTTTCCCCGGTACAACAATAGCAAATGGTGGCTTATCTCCCGACTTCACAAGCTCTTCCATGTATCGGATCTGTATGTTGGAGGTATGAGTACGAAGAACAAAACCTTCTTTATCTTTCAAGAAAAATGTATCCTGCATATCGCGAGCTGGGTGATCCTTGGGAACATTTAAGGCGTCGAAGTTGTGCCATTCATCTTCAAGTTCAGGACCAACTTCAACAGTAAATCCAAGGTCTTTAAATATAGAAACAGCCTCATTCATAATGAGGGTTAATGGATGCAGTTTCCCCTTTTGTTCATCTTGCATATACTAAATATAGCATTTTGAAGTATTTTTTCAAAACACTAAATTTTAGTAGTTGAACTACTAAATTTTAGTAAATAATCTCTGGGACATTTTGCAATACTCACACTCCATGGAACCAGAGCCGTAGGGTTTGAAGTTGCAAGTTCTTTCTACGAAAGTGCCTCTGGATAAATCTTGGTCATATTCTTTGATATCTTTTTTTAGTAAGTCTATATGCTCATCTGTAATACGAGTCTCATACATTGCATTCTTGTCTCCAATGGGAGCTTCAAGGAAAAGTAGTTTGGAATTAGTAACTTTTATATCATTACTCTCACCTCTCAAAAGATATGAATACATGGAGAGCTGGCGCATCAAGTCAGACATACGTCCTTCTTCATCTATCTTCTCTATGGCACTTTTCGCCTTGGGTGTTCCTGTCTTGAAGTCTGTGACATATATCTCTCCGCTAGGACTATACTCTGTCAGGTCAATCTTGCCATACATAAGTAAGTTGGGGAAATTCTTCCTATCTACGAAGGAAACAGATCGTTCTGATTTAAATTCTTTCTCTAAGTGCGAATAGTAATTCTCTACCCAATTTGAAACTGCACTATATGCATCACGCGAAAGTTTCCTTAAACTATTCTCATCTATAACTCCTTCCTTTTCAAATTCAAAATTTATTCTATCTTTTATTTCTTTCTCTTTGGGTAAATCTTTCGACTTTAGAATATATTCTATCGTCGCGTGCACTACTGTCCCAAGGGATAAGTGAACCATTTTCACTTCTGGTAGTCGCAAGAAATTCCTGAAGTACCACTTCCATGGACATTCAAAGAAGTTGTTGAGCATGGAAACAGAAACCTTGATACTTTCATAATTATCCTGCACCAATTTCTGTATATCGGCAACAGTATTTGAATCTTTAATTTGACTATTAGCTACATATACATCTGGACCCAATGCCAGTATCTCTCTTTCTGTTTCTTCGGCACTCTTCTTTACAAAATGCATGTCATCCAAATCTCTTATGATACTAGCAAGTTCCATAGTAGATCCGTTATAATTCTCTACTGCATACGAAATAGTAGAGAATTCCTTTGCTCGAGTTATGGCCACATAGAGCTCTCTCTTGGCCATTTCTATATTCCTTTTACTTATATGTTCCTTAATCTTTTCGGGCATTGTGAATCCTCCACGCTTCTCAGACATCAAGGTCTCTTCGTTCATGTGCGCTACCCAGACGCATTCGTACTCTTGCCCTTTCGACTTGTGCAAAGTCATAACTTTTATTCCCGCATCGGATCCAAACTTGGCAAGCTCGATATGAGTACTATAAGATTCAAGTCTGTCTAAATATTCTAAGAAAGATGCAAGCGTCGCCTTCTTATTCTTTTCTTCGAAAAGCATAGCCTGATGGATGAAACTTCGAAGAACTTCAACTCTTGTCAGAAGTTCTTCGCTTCCCTTGGAAGTATTGATGAGGAGCTCGTTGCCGATACGGCTCACTACCACACTTGGCTTTTCTTGTCGCAAATTATTTACCCAAGTTTCCAATTTCTTCCCCCATTTCGAAATATAATTTTCTCCGGCAAATAGACCGTCTCTACTACCATGAGAAATTAATTCTTCAATAGTAAGCTTGTCGGGCTTTGTAGCTTTTAGAAAATTATGTGCATCTAGATACGGCACTTCACTCGTCTTATCAAGTAAAGATTTAGAAAGTGAGATAGTATCGGCAGGGTCCACCATAATATTTAAAACTCTTCTCAAGAAGTCCCCTTCTATTACAGAGAAAAGTGATAGGCTTTTGCCCGACGAAACAGGAAGCCCCATGTCTGAAAGTATAGCTATAGCCGAGCGAACATTGTAATTCTTTGGCACCAAGAGTGCACATTCGTCAGGTGGAATTCCTTCAGCAATCTTCTGCTTGAAATAAAGTCCTGCACCTATGACTTCGTCTCGAGGATAAGTATAGCCATTGAGCATTATTTTATTGCTTCCTTTCTTATTACTATTGAGCGACTCACTTGTGATGGAACTCTTGAGTAGACTATCGGCAATAGAAAGTATCGGTGCTGTCGAACGATAATTCTCTGTAAGAACTATCAACTTTGCGCGACCGAAAAAATGTTGAAATTCTGTAAAATAATCGAGTGAGGCTCCAGAGAATCCGTAGATAAGCTGACGGTCGTCTCCTACAACGAAAATGTTGGGCTTTTCTTCTTTGCCCCAGACAGCTTTTAGAAAGCTGTTCTGTACTCCACTTGAATCCTGATGCTCATCAACCAAGACATACAAGTAATTCTCTTTGACATCACTACTGACTTCATCGTACTCCTCTACAAGCCTGACTGCATATTCTAAGACGTCATCATAATCCATGAGAGACATTTCCTTCTTCTTCTGTTCGTATAATTTGTAGAATTCGACAACTTCACGAGTTCGCTCTAGTTGCTCTATCTTCTTTTCAATTTCTTTTTTAAGTTTACCCTTACTTTCTCCACGTGTTGAAATACTTTCGGGGTCTTCCTTTATATTTCTAATATCTGCTTCTATGTATGAAAGTAAATCAGAATCCGAAATACGCTCACGCTTCAGTACAGAAACTAACTGCTTCAGGTCATTAAAATACATGGATGGATTACTTCTAGGACTAATATACTCCCAATCATTCTTGTGCAATATTTCATCTACCAAGAAGACAGCTTCATTGTCTGAGAGAAGTTCTGGCATTTGAGGAAAGTCTAGAAGCTCGTAATGCTTCTCAACAAGAGAATTCGCGAAAGAGTGAAAGGTCGATATACTGACATTGCGAGCATCACTTCCAATATAAGATTCAAGTCTATTCTTCATGGCAGAGACTCCAGAATTTGTGAAAGTCAGACAGAGAATACTATCGGCAGTTGTATCTGTCTTCTTTAGAATATTTCCAATACGAAGTGCTAGTATCTGTGTCTTGCCAGTCCCCGGCCCTGCCACTACCATGACCGGACCATCGATAGTATCCACAGCATCCTTCTGTGCATTGTTAAGACTTTTATATGAATCTTCAAAAGTATTATTACTCATATATTTATTATACCCTGTAGTGAATTTTATTAAAAATCTACTACGGGGTTATATCATTTATCTCCCTTCCTCACATTTTTCACAGGTCTGACCTGTGAGATTGAAAAAGATGTGTTGTAATATTATTATAAATTTATAACTTCTGCTGGTATACCAACCCCAAACCATTCATTTTTAAACTTATTGAAAACTTCGCTTTCTTTGGTAACTAGAATTGAGAGGGTCTTATTGTGAGAGAAGAAGGCTTCTCGGTCGGGGAATTCTTCAAAATATTCTTCCAAGTACTTAGGTATTAAATCTTCCTGATAAACCCAACTATTTATATGAGGGAAAACTTTCTTGAAATCATCTCTGACTATTCCATAATGTGTGCAAAGCAGAGCCCCACTTTCTACACCAGATGGTACAAAATTGGCAAATGAAGAGATGTACGAGAGAGTGTCTCCGCCGTTTTCTATAAGATGCGCAAGCTTGGGTAATGGGATCTTGATATAATTTCTTACATTTTCACTCAAGAATTTCTCATATACCTCTGACTCACAAGTGCGAGTCGTCGCAAATATTACAACTTCCTTTTCTTTATCGAGAGACTCCACCGTCGGACGAACAATGCCGAAAAGGATTCGACCGAAATACTTCTCATCTTTCCACTCGCGAAGTCTGTCGTAAATAGTTGAACTGATAGTGTTACAAGCAAGCACTACGCCCATACATTTCCTCTCTCCATATAGATAGTCGAGGGCCTTTGTAGCCAACGAGAAAAGTTCCTCATGAGTTTTATTCCCATAAGATACATTTAGCTGGTCACCAAGAAAAACGTAATCATAATCCCCCAATTTTTCCCTTAAATGCTTCAAAACCCACAACCCCCCAAGTCCTGAATCAAATACTCCAATACTACCTTTGTTCATATAATTATATTACCACAATAAAACTTTTTCTTCAGCCATGTGACAAAACAACAATTTACATATATACGCCCCTGCGTATATATGTAAATTGTTGTTTTTTGATTATTATTTAGTCAGATACGCTAGCCAGTAATCGCGTTTGTAGATGCGGTCACTGAAGGTGGAGTAACTTGTTTTCTTCTCTAGGTGTAAAATTTTGAAATATTTGCTGTACATTTTGATAAAGTCATCTCGTGAGAATACTCTCTCTGTAAGTCCTATGTCTTTTATAATATATGTATCATATTCCCTCCCCGGACTAGCCTTCAGCAAATTCTTCACATTCTTGTTGCCATCTTTGCAAAGTGCTCGTACAAAGAAATATCCGCCTTCACCGCGACGTAGCCCTAGCGAAGTCGGGCTTTTCAAAACACGATTGACTTCTTCCAAGTATATTTCTCGCCCTTTTTCATTCAAAGAATTTGAGGATGTAATATCTAGAACTATATCTATAGAATCATCTGCTATATCATACTTCTCGCCTATGTCTCCTAGCCTATAATCCACCTCTACTTCCATTTCCTTCGCGCGAGTTTTGGCTAAGCTAAGTGCGGTTTTGGCAATTTCTATGCCTATCACTTTATTCCCCAAGTCTGCCAAGTAGTTTGAATTCCTACCAGTACCACACCCAAGGTCAAGGATTGCTCTATCTTCTACTCTATACTTCCCTACTTTTTTCAGAAATTTTAAGAAACGCAAAGTGTCAGCTTGTGGTCCCTCTTTATTGGTCACAAACTTTTGGCTTCTGTATTCTTTATCCCAGACGTTACCTTGATGCGTCATTAAATTAATGAGAATATTTGACTAAAGTTTTCTCTATTTCTCCTACAATCATATCGAGATTCTCAGAAGCTTTGATAACGTACCCCTTAACTCCTATATCCATGCCGGCAACGATAGCCTTACTAATGTCTTCAATCTTGGAAAGCTGAGATGAGATCAGTATAGGAATTTGCTTGTCCAACTTCTTCTCACGAAGATCGTCTAGGAATTCCATACCTCCCATTCTAGGCATTAACAAGTCAAGGATTATAAGATCAAGATTCTCCTTTTCTATAATGGCAAAACCTTCCACTCCATCCTTGGCATGGAAAGTCTGGTACTTTTCCTTAGGAAGAAAGTCCACCAATGTCTTTACAAAAACTTCATCATCATCGATAATTAATATTTTTTTCATATAATAATTCTAACACTAACTAATAATAAAATAAATACACTAAGAAAGGGGTATAGTAAAGTAAAATGTACTTCCAACTCCCACTTTCGATACTACGCCAATCTTCCCACCATGCTCTTCTACTATACTCTTCGCAATTACGAGCCCTAATCCTGTACCTTTCTTCTTTGGAACTTTGTCTTTCGTATCTAATTGCTTGAATTTACTGAAAATATCCTTGGTATTCTTTTCCTCTATGCCTATGCCGTTGTCGGCCACAAGAATGACCAAGAAGGACCCCTCACCAAGATTCTCTGGTATACCGTTTGGAGATTGATAGCCTGCCACCTTGGCTTCTGCCCTTACATCTTTGCCATTTTCATGCAAGAAGGTTACGACATTCACAGCTCCATCTTTATTTGTATATTTGAGAGCGTTTGAGATGAGGTTGTTGATAACGTGCTCCACTCCTTCAGAATCAAACATGACCTTGGAAGGAATACCTGTGCCAAAAGAAGATTCAAGCTTGATCCCAGAACTCATGGCTGTAACAGAGTAGAAGCTGACTCTATCGGTAACTACTTTGACGAAGTCTCCTTCCTTCTTCACAATATCAAACTTGCCAGCTTCTATCTTGGCCACGTCGAGTATGTCGTTTACTATTTCTAACATTCCTGAAGAATTCCTATATATAAGATTGATATATTCATCGAAACTTTCGCTGGTTTGCTTGATATCTTTATTCTTTAGAACTTCACTAATTTTCTTCACGCCATCGAGCGGGGAGCGGAGTTCGTGGACAAGCATAGATGTGAAGTCCTTGCGCAAATTTTCTATCTCGACTTCCGAAGTCACATCGTGGAAAATGACGACTCCCCCAGTGATACTCTCTACCCCTACTATAGGAGAGCTTCTGACGGGAAGCACAAATATCTGAAAGAACTTTTCTCCAAGTAGAATTCTTTCAGAAGAGTACTCCTTCTTGAGCTTCACACTTTCTTCGAGTCTTCCTCTAATGTCGAACTTGCCACCTAGGTTATCTATAAGGTCGAAAATGGTTACTTCTTTGAATGGATCTATAGAGAGGGCATTTCTCGCCGCTGGGTTTATAACCAGTATGCGATAGTCTAAATCCGTCATAATGATACCATCCGCCATTGATAGAACCATGGCATTGAGCTTACTTTTCTCCGTCGTTACGACTTCTTGAAGTTTAGTAACAGCAGAGGAAGCTTGGTTTGTAATCTTATAAAGGATAGTCATTTCACTCTCTTTATATAGACCACTTTGCGTATCAGACACAGTTAAAACTCCGACAACTTTACCGCCAATGACAATCGGGATGTTGAAGAATGATTGGACTGGTTCATTGACCTCTTCTATCAAGATTGCTCCAGAGATTAATTCTTCGACTTGGCTCTCGTTAAATTCTTTCTCAAGAAGTGCTCCTAGGGACTTGAGCATTCTGTCTCGAACCTCGTCGATAAATCCTCGATGCACTGACTTCTCCAAGTGTATTTTGAAAATGATTTTACTTGAATCCAAAAGCATGTAAGAGACAGCACTGTACTCGATGAACTGATGGAGGGACCCAGTGATTACGTCCATAATCTGGTGCACATCGAGCGAGTAGCCGACTCTGTCCCCTAGCTCTTTGAGAATCGCTAGCTCGTACATCTTGCTATCCATCTCTTTGCTTCTTGCTTCTATGTTAGTTTCTTTAATTTTTATATCCCTGTTTAATTTAAGATTTTTTAAAAACAAAAAGACTGCTACAAAGAATACTAATGTAGTAATCAAAACTATTAAAGAAAAGAGAGAAATAAAATCCATATTGAAAACTATTTATTTTACTTACCGCCAGTTAAGGCTCTGGCTTCACGTTCGGCATTCATGAGAACCTTTATAGTAACAACAAACATTACAAACCAAATTATAAATACAGGAATAACGACGGCGACACCTTTAGGAGAACAGTACATAAAGCCGGTACTAACAATACCGAGAGAATACATTTCTACCATCATAGTGTAGACCAAGATACGCACAACCTTACCTACTAGAGAACCTTTGACTAGAGCATATACATGCCTACCTTTGATAAACAAATAAATACTTCCTATTACTAAAACTGGCCAACCAACCGCTAATATTATTGTCATAATTAAATTATTCATAATTAATTTTATAAAATAAAACTTTACTAATTGACCTTGTTTAGATCTGGATACTTTTCAAAGATCGAACCTAGGGCATTCTTCACTATCATGCCTGATAGCTCCACATATGTGTTCACCAGTTGCTGGAGGACAACGTTGCCATCGCCTTTTATATCTGTGACGATACCCTTATCATCTACAGTGAGACCAACAACACTACGTGCTTTCAACAAAGCAATATCGGGGCCCAAGATTATCGACTGCCTAGCAATAATTTCTGTGATTATTGCAACATAACGAGTTTTTTCATCCATATTTTAAATATTTTACTAGTTATAAAAACTAGCAATTAAAAAATTATTAATCGACTATTTTACTATCCTAATAATACCACAAATAAAGCCAAAACGGTTGCAATTATGAAGTGCTTTTTGAAATTGAAAATTTAATAGAGTAAACAACCGCAAATATTAAAACAACAATACCCACAAAGTAAAAGAATGCTGATATTTGGTCGGTATATTGCAAAATATTTATAGATGACAATAAGTGATTCCAGTCATGATAGACATTGTCCCCTCCAAGTAGTGGTAGCCCCATCTTTATGGCGTCGCCAGCATAAACGGAAATGTTTAAGAAATTCTGACCAAGCCAGAATAAGAGTAGTGATGAAGCAAAATAGTTTTCATTTCTATAAAAGTAATATATGAAAATGACTGGAACCAAGAGTTGCATCAGCGTCCCTCCTATAGTAGTAATAAAATCCCCAAAGAATCCAAAGACGACATGCCCCGCTTCATGAAATATTAAATTCACATTATCTATAAAATGCCAATCAGACAAACTGGTTAAATAATAAAACATGTATACAGTAATAATTATGACCAATACAACTTTGGTCCAATTTATTGTTTTATTCTTATGTATTAAAGAATCAATCAAGTTATTTTAATAAATTATTATAAGTACATTTTATCACGACTTAAAATTTCTATCCATTTCACTAATAAAATATTCTCTAGCTTCTTTGTCTTGTATACATCCTCCTACGTAACTATGAGTCCATCCACGATCTTTAAGCTGTTGGTTTATTAATTCTTTATTATCGAAAAGCTCTCCTATATCTATAAGTACTATTTGTCCATCGTTATCCAAACCATAATTCTTTGTAATATTGAAACCTTTGTCTATTACACCAAGGTTTAACAATTTTAAATTAAATTCAATAAATAAGTCTATTATCTTTTTAGCTTCTTCTGTATTTGAACTTTCAAATACTTCGTGTAATGGACTTACTTTATCTTGTTCAAAATCATACTTATTAATAAACCTTGGATTTGCCATCCATTCTTGTGGAATATTAACTCTTTTCATTATTTCAAATGATTCATCCGCCTTTCTTTTCACATCTTTAATAAAGCTAGGAATTTCAAAAAGTGAATCTTTATCAAATGGAAAGATATCTCTTAATATTACAAAATAAGCTTTTGTCCAAGAATGAAATTTCTTAAAAACTCTTCCGTTTTCTAAATCATATGTTGTATATTGCCATCCTTGTCCAATCTTTTTCATGATTTTATTATAACAAAACCATAGCCAAAACTCCTAGGTAAGAGTCCTTAGTTTAAATTGTTTCCACCATTATCATATTGGTTGCTCCGCCTTTCTTCTCCCATTGAGAGCAGGTGGCTATGACCACTTTGTCTCCCTTACTGGCAATTTTATTCTTAATACAATAATTCCGAATAGCTTTGAAGACTTCTATATCTAAGGCAGTTTTATACTCATCTACTTTCAACGGCAAACATCCAAAGGATAATGCTAGCTGATTGGAAGTGATTTGTTCTGAAGTTACTGCAATGATGAAGGCCTTGGGTTTATGACGAGATATCATGCGAGCAGTAAAGCCAGTCTTCGTAAGAGCCACTATTGCCCTTGCTCCTATGTTGTGAGCCGTCTTGACAACTGAGCCCGTAATAGAATCCGTGACATTTATATCCCCCTTATCATTTATATAAGAAACCTCTCTTTCTGGATAATTCTCTTCTATATCTAAGGCAACCTTGCTCATAACTTTCACTGCTTCGACTGGATAAAGACCTAGAGTGGTTTCTTCTGAAAGCATCACCGCATCTGTACCATCGAGTATTGCATTGGCAATATCGGAAACTTCAGCACGAGTAGGTACTGGACTCTTGATCATAGATTCAAGCATTTGAGTAGCAGTAATAACCATCTTACCAGCATCATTGCACTTCTTGATAAGCATCTTCTGTATCATAGGCACACGCTCGGCTGGAACTTCAATAGCCAAGTCGCCTCGGGCTACCATAAGTCCATCGCAGAGTTCTAGTATGGCATCAATATTCTTTACCGCTTGAGGAGTCTCTATCTTGGCAATTATTTTAGCTTTTGACTTTCTCTTATTTAAAATTTCACGAAGTTCTATAACATCTGCTGGTGTACGAACGAAAGAAAAAGCAAAGAAGTCTACATGGTTCTTGAAACCAAATTCTATATCTTTCTTGTCTTTTTCAGTCAACGAACTGACTGAGATATCAGAATCAGGAAGGTTCACTCCACGACGCCCCTTGGTCTCTCCGCCGACAAGAATCTTGCAGAGAACTTCCTTGCCATTAATACTGACAACTTCAAACTTTTTCTTGCCATCATCTACCATGATCTGATCCCCTTTCTTCACCTCTTTGGCAAAGAGTGGATAGTTGATGGAAACCTTCTTCTCGTTACCAATTATTTGTTCAGTGGTGATGGTTATATTGTCTCCTGTCTTGAGCATTACTTTTTCTGTACTAAATTCACCAAGGCGGATTTTAGGACCAGATAGGTCTTGCATGATAGCTCCTCTTATCCCAGTATTCTTCATGGCGATCTTAAAATTATTTAATTTCTCTTGGTGTTCTTTAAAATCGCCGTGGGAGAAATTGAGGCGCATAACATTGAGTCCAGCCTTAAGAAGCTTCGAAAGCATTTCCACTGAAGATGTCGCTGGGCCTATGGTTGCTACTATTTTTGTTTTTTTGATCATATATGATTTTGCAAAATTACCAAGTTTCGAATCTACTGATTCGCATGTCGCGTAAGTCGATTTGACGCGACGCTTAATGAATAATAAAAGGCCTTACGGAATAAGACCCAAAATTTTAACTGCGTGTATTATAGCACAAAATCATGCAAATTAAAAATACCCTAGAATATTAAGATTCTAAGGTATTTTTCATTCAGACTATTATTCTCCTTGTATAAGACGAATAATTAATAATATAATTGCTACGATCAGAAGTATATGGATAAATCCCCCGATAATATTGAATCCAATAAAACCTAGTAGCCATAAAATCAATAATATAATTGCGATTGTTCCTAACATATAAATATAAATTTAAATTAGTAAATATTTTAAAGTTCGACATTTTAAATTTCAATTCCTATAATCTCCTCATCATCATTTTTCTATTTATTTCCATACTTATATAGACGTACCAAGTTCCAAGTTATTACAGTCTTTAGCAAGAAATAATGTGTTATAATAAATTTTATATATGCCTGATTTAAATTTGCTTTTACACCTTTTGACCAAGTTCGCATGGCTAGGAAACTGGCTATTCTTCACCTTATCCTTTGTCGAGTCGGCCCCTTTCATTGGTGTATTTATTCCCGGGGCAACTCTTATATCTGTCGGCGGATTCCTAGCCTCTCAGGGAATACTCCAGACTTGGGACATAGTAATATTCTCGACACTAGGTGCTATTATCGGGGACTTCTTCAGCTATTCACTGGGACGATGGGGTGGTAAGTGGATGAAGGATAAAAAGATTATCAACAATACTTTGCTTCGTCATGGAGAAAAGTTTTTCAATAAGTATGGCAACAAGAGTATCTTCTGGGGTCGCTTCTTTGGCCCGATTCGTGCCATTATCCCCTTTATTGCTGGTGTATCTAAAATGAAGCAAAGGCCTTTCATTTTCTGGAATGTATTGAGTGGGATATGCTGGGCTCTACTGAATGTTTTCCTTGGGTATTTCTCTGGATCTCTGGTCGTCACTATATTCAAGAAATGGTCTAGTGGACTAAGCTTGATACTGATACTTGTACTTACTATTTTGATTCTTTACTTTGTGGTCAAGAAGAAGGGTCAATCGTTAAAGATTTCCTTCCAGAAAGGAAGTCTCGACTTTGTCGGGTATTTAAATACAAAGAAGTGGTTTCATAAATTCATCGCTCGCTATCACTTTATTTCTGACTTCTTCACTGAGAGCAAGTACCCAGCCGAAAAGTTGTTCGGTAGTTTCCTCATCTTTTCATTCTTGATATTTACTTATATATTGATACTGATTCTGGACGTTTTCTAAGCTAGATTGAAATTAAAAAACACAAGGATGTCCTTGTGTTTTTTAATACGAATTAGAATCGTTTAGTTTAAAATAGATGGATTTGAGTTTGATTCGACAGGTAGAGTGTATTGCCTGCTAGGTATTGTACCGTTACTGTTGAGTACTGTTACACTTAATTCACTTCCAGCTACATAGACATTGTCACTGTTTTCATTTAGGACGAAAGTCTGGTTGCTGATAGCGATCTTGCCTATAGAGCTTGCCTTGGCTGTAAATGTAATGACTCCTACTAGCTTCTGACCTGTAAATCCACCGGGGAATCCTGCAGTCTTCATGATCATTCCGTTAGTATTATCTATAAGGTCGTATCCATCGGCATTAATAGCTATCCATCCTGGAGCAAATTCGAAACTCTTCACAGCAATCTGTTCGCCCGAGAAGCGAACTGCAGTCCTCACAGTATAAGCCACTTCACCATTGGATGAGTCAGCATAAACATTGACCTTAAGATCACCATTTAGATTAGACTGAACAGCAGATGAGTCGAAGCCTACAGTAGTACTTGCAAACGCAATACTACTAAAAGATAGCAAAGCAAAAAATGAGAAAACTATTGAAGCAATTACATTTTTAATATTTTTGTTCATAAATTTATTTTAATTATATAAGATAAAGGGTTAAAATAACTTTTCCACATATCTTAACCTCACCTCCGTATTATATCACTTTGTACCATTTTAGTCAATAGCCACTTACTTATTGAAATAATACTTATATTATAAGCATAAATACACAAATACTCCCATAATAGGAGTATTTGTGTATTTATTTCCCTTCCTTAAATTTATTAAATTTTTCTTCTTGAGCCTTTTTAAATGCATCAAATTCAGATTCTTTTGCTTTTTTAAAATCTTCAAAAGTAGTATGATAATCTGATTTTTCTATAACTGGAGTATGCTCTTGTTGTTTCTCTGGTTGATTACTAACAGGAGAAGACTTAGATGATTCAGGTACTTCCTGTTTTTTGTCTAAAATATTTGAAAGAGAAGAATTTGATTCATTATTATCTACACCATTAACAATATTTTCTAATTGAGAAGTATAAGCTATCTGTATTTTTTCTAAAAGATTGACGGCTTCTTCACCCTCAATAATTCCACTTTTCCCACTTTTCATATCAACTACAACAATTCTTTTATTTTTTAAATCAAAAGAAGAAATCTTAACATCTGTTTCCATTGGAGTCCCTGAAGTAACCTGACCCCACTGAGCATTATCTTCCATACTGCTAAAAGCATATATAGCATTACGAATTAAACCTTTTTTATTTTCTTCATCTTGATTATTAATTATAAATCGATCAACAGAACCATCTTGATCATAATCACAGAATACATTAGAACCATCCTTGTTCATTAGTATAAACCAATCACCATTATTTGCAGATGTAACTTCTGTTCCCTTAGTAAGTTTAAAACTTCTAATTTCTTGACCTCCCAAAGTATGTGTTGAACCTTTACATTTTTCTTCTAAAACAACATTTATTTTTTTAATTGATTCTTGGGCCAGTTCAATTTTATTCTTTAAGTTAACTGGATCTTTTTCATTTAAGCTTGAAGCGGAAGCTTCATTATTCAATGGAATAGAAAACAAAGATATAAGGGTAGCAATTTTAGTGGTGTCACTAATAACCTTTAGGGCTTTATCTTTTAAACTAATTCCTTCACTTTTCTTCTCTACTTTATTTTGAAATTTTTCAAACATATAATTTATTAGATTAATTATTAACTACTATATATATAGTATATCACAACAATTTGTATATATACCAATTAGCATCAAATATAGAAAAAGCCATAGAATAGCATGGCTAATTCTACGGCTTCTATAAATATTTTTAGTCTATGGTAAGACTATTTCTTTATCAAAAGAACCATCCTTCATTGTAATAATTCTTTCAACAGATTCTTTTGTAAAAACATAGGAAGTTTTGTCAATTATTTTTTTTATTTGTCTTTCTTCTTTGACAAATTTTGCTGAATCAGGATGTTCTGTATCTATGGTATAAACATTTCCATAATCTACAGAGGCCACCTCAATATCAGCATTTCTAATAAAGACAAAACCTTCTTCATTTTCAAGCAAATTTGAACCGTCAACTCCACTGACATTTTGTGTACCCTTCAATGAAGGACACTCTACTTGAATGTTAGAGCCTCCATTTGGATGTTCGCCCAATACTGTTATTTTATAACCCAACTTTTCAGCAATTGCTTGAATTTTGGGAGAAATAACACCTGTAAACTCATTAAATTCTTTTTCCTGAGCCTTTTTAAAAGTCTCAAATTCGGCATTTTTTTGATTCTTAAAGGAATCAAATTTAGCCTGTTGGGCTTTCTTAAAAGCTTCAAAATTAGAACTCTGGGCTACTACGGAATTTCCAACCGCAAGAAAGAAAAAGGTTAAAAAAATAAATAAAGTTTTCATTTGTTTTGGTTTTAAATTTAGAAATTGAAATTATTAACTCTTCCAAAAATCCATAAAGATTCTTAGAAGAGCCAACAAAATCAACTAATTAAAACCAAAAATGTTAAAGAACTTAAATACTCGTGTATTTTAGCATATATAAGTCATTTTGTCAATGTGATACAAACATGCTTGATAATGTAGCCTCCCCTAGGATATGAAGCTCTGTAATGGCTCGAGTGAGGGCCACATAGAGTAGATCCCTTTGCATTCTTTCTCTTTCTTCTATATGGATAGGAAGGACGTCTTCGTGATGAGTCACTTCAAATGACTTCTTGTTTACTCCAACGATAAACACAATATCGAACTCCACACCTTGGGATTCGATCATTGAAAGTACATGAATATTCTTATGAGAGGCAAACTCTTGTTTGAAATGATGCAAATGAGATTCCTCTTTAGAAATAATTCCTATGCTTCCTTTCTCATAAGGAGCGATATGTTTCCTTATATGCTCTATCTCCTCTTCGCTTGAAGTCACTATCTTCTCTACTACTTCTTCTCCAACCTTTGCTCCATCGGGAATTTCTGTTTTGTACCCTAAACCTTGTATGAAGGACAGAATGTTCTTTGTATTTCGATAAACCTTACTGAGTCTGATATTCCTTTCAGGCTTTATAACCTCACCTATCTCTTCCCAATTCTTTATAGTTCCAAGCTTTACCTGCTGAGCCATATCCCCTACGTACACGACGGACTTGGTATCTTCGTTCAAACAATTGTTGAAGATTTGCAACTGTTCTCTGAGATAATTCTGAAACTCATCGACAATCATGAGTGAATACTCTACCTTGTTCTTTTCTACTTTACGGACAAGTTGATCTTTCACAAAGGTCTGATACTCTCTCTTTGTTTCAAATTTATTATATCTTTCAAAGTATGACTTGAGTAAGATACTGAGGTCAAATCTATCCAATTTTTTATCCTTCTTCTGATTGTCAAATAGTCTTAGATTCTCTTTAGAGAAAGCATCGCCATATTGTGAAGACAAAACTTTATAAATATTTGCATTCCATTTTGTAATAGGCTTCTCCCTCAGAGATCTTAACTTCTGATATTCATACAAGTCTTTCTCCTCTTCGCTCTGGCCATATCTTTCGACATATGAGTATCCTGACAAGTTCAGGGAGAATATAGCCCACTCGCCAAAGGTTGTAATGTGGACATCGTTGATACCAAGCCCTGGTAGTAGAGTCGAGAAGTATTCCTTGGTTCCTAAGTCTTGTACAAATACAATGATAGAACGTGGTGGATAAAATTCCGCCGTATCAGGAGCTTGCGTCAAGTACGCCACACGATGAAGAGCCAAAGTCGTCTTGCCTGAACCAGCCGGTCCTGATATAGCCAGAGGCCCTACGTGTTCTGCACGAATAACTTGGTCTTGAGCCTTTTCCATCTGGGCAATGATTTCTGGAAGGGCAAATTCACTTTTCTGTCTGGTAAAGTGTTCTTGGTAGATAAGTTCCCTTGGCTTACCCTTTACTTCAAGGGCAAAGAATATGACATTGCCATCGACTATCATGTATTGCTCCTTTTGTCTGACTGTTATATTCCTCGTTGTTCCATCGGGAAGTCTGTACGATACTTTCCCCAAATTCTCAAATCTTATAGACGCCACAGGTGCTACCCATGAGTATATGGATTCTTCAGAGAATTGATGCTTGGCAAAAAAGTATTCTTTGTCTACACCATCTTCGTCTGTTATGTAGCATTTCATAAAGTAAGGAGAGCTCTCTAGATTCTTAAGCTCAACTACCCTATTCTCTGCATTGGCCTTGAGTTGCATTTGTACGATCTGATCCTCGGGTCGCATCCTTGCAATTTCTTTCACACTTTTGCTGGCCAAGATTTGTGTCTTCTCCAAACTAACTAGAATCCTCTGACGAATAAAATCAATGTGAGACTTAAGGCTATTTAACAATTTTTCTTTATATTTTTCCATAATTTTGTATTAAAAAAACCGCTTCGGGCGGTTTACATAATGCACTTTGGACCAATTTTACTTGAATAATAATTTAACCTAAACATAATGATGATAATAGCAAAAGTCCACAATTCTGACAAGTGCATAACTTCCACACCCATATTTTTATAGTTTTCAACGCAATATTATTGCAATAAAAATATAGGTTTGGGAGATAACTTTCCTATCTATTTACTGGTAGCTTTATGAAGAATACAGAGCCTTGGCCTCTGCCCTTGGACTTGGCATATATACTTCCACCATGACGCTTCACTATCTGCCTTGAGAGGTAGAGCTTGAGTCCCATTCCATCTGGATATGAAAGTCTGGCCTTCTTACTACGGAAGAACCTTCCAAATATCTTCATCTTGTCGTAGAAGCTAAGTCCTATGCCTGTATCTGCCACGTAGAAGAGTAAAGTGTGGTTAGGCTTTAAAATGCAGTCGATCAATATTGATCCACCTGCGGGGGTATAAAGTATGGCATTCTCGATGATAGTATCGACCACAAAACTAATCTTACTGAGGTCTAGGACCAAAAGTGGAATCTCTTGGAATGAAGAAATTTTAAATACAATATTCTTCTTAACTATATCCTCTCTGTATCTTTCTATGGATTTCTCGACAATATCTCTGAAGGAAGCCTTCGTTAGAAGGTATCCATCGGCACGTTTTATATCCTTAATCCCTACGATTAGGTCCACGATTGCCAGAAGCTTATTGGTAGCGTTGTTCAAATTCTGAATATTGGAAACCCTCTCCTCGCGAGAGAGATCTATCTTTTCTAGCTCTTTGCTGATCCAGCTTATCTTGGTTAGAGGAGTGCGAAAGGTATGATTGATAATGGAAGTGAATTCGTATTCAGTCTCCCTATTCTTCAAATAGAATTTGATAAAATTATATAAAATATAGAGTACCGCTATTAGAGCTAAGATGGGCCAAATGTTTATCATGGGTTTATTATACCAAAATATACATATGTCTAAAAGTACTTGATTTAACTCAAATATAGTAATAAAATAAAATTACGAAATATCTCCTTTTACAAGCATCTATAAATGCTTGCATTACTTGTCGCAGTAATGCAAGTACGTAAAATATTAACAATTATTAAATAATAAAATTAAAATGAAAACAACAAAAATTATTTTCTGGGTATCAACAGCTATCATATTCCTAGGCGAAGGAGTAGTACCCGCACTTACATCTAATTCAGAAATGTCTATACAAGGTATTGTGGGCTTGGGTTACCCTGTATACTTTGTAGCATTACTAACTGTATTTAAAGTTCTCGGGGCTATAGTATTGATAGTTCCCCAAATCCCAAATAGAGTAAAAGAATGGGCATATGCAGGATTCATGATTGACTTCATAAGTGCCTTTGTAAGCATCTGGGTAGTAGCTGGATTCAATGCTGGTCTAGCATTACCACTAATCGCTATGGTTGTATTGATACTCTCTTATGTGAGTTATTCTAAAATACAAGCCAGTAAACAAATTTATTAAAAAAGAAAAAATAGTGAGAACGATTCTCGATATTTTTTAATTAAGAATTTAAAAATCTTTTTTAATAATTATATTCTCTCCATCTGAATATCCTTCTATAACTTCTACATACTCATCAGTAAAATATTCAATATTATTAGATTCTATTGCTTTTTTGAATAATTCCTTTGAATACAACTTGGGAGCATTTTCTCCACGAGATAAAGTTACATGCGGGTACTCATTCTTCAATTTTGGATTCTCTACGAGTAAGTCGTCTCCAAATTCATCATAAGCTCTCCCAATAATTTTTATTTTCTGCTCTTTTCCAACTTCTATTTCATCTAAGCTTTCTGGCTTAAATTCAATCGTCGAATGATGCCCAAAAACCATCGCGTGTTTAGGAGGAAATCTTTTTAATAAATCAGTTGGATCTTTTACAAATAAAGCTGTGAATTTGAGTTTATTAGACATAAAATAATTTATTAAGACTAATTTTTTTGAACGATGAAGCTGATCCAACTTTTACCAAAAGGATCCATTGATTCTTTTGAATCTAATATTTTAAAATGGGATTGAATTAATATTTCTTTGAGTTCTTTTTTTGTCCAATGCTTTCTATATCTTTTATATTCACCTGAATAATCCATTTTTACTTCATAACCTTCACTAGATTTATCAGATTTTGTACTTTCAATAAAGGCAACACCCTCCGTATTTAGAATTTTATGAATTTTTTTTAAAACTTCAAAAACAACTAGTTTTGGGAAAAGATGAATAAAAGCAAAGGCAAATACTCCATCAAACTTATGTTTAAAATTAGTTATTAAAAAATCCCCATTAATACAAACAGCATTGGGATTTCTTTTTTGAGTGTAAAAGAGCATTCTTGATGAAATATCAATACAAGTTAGTTTAAAACCTTTTTTAATAAAAAAATTTGTAGATGAGCCTACTCCACATCCTACATCCAAAATTTGTCCATTTTTACGGACATATTTTGACATCCAGTCTGTATTTTTTTTAGTAACAAAATAAAGAGATTCAATTCTTTTTTCATACTCAACTGCAAGAGAATCGTATGTTCGTATATGTAATTTAATTATTTCTTTAATATCTTGTTTTGTTTCCATGAAATTTAGTATCCAAAAAGTTTTACGTTTTTAATAAATGATAAATTTATCTATATAAATTAAGATTAAATCCCAATCTTTTTTAAACTATTAGCAAACTTTCTTAATTTCTTTGGAATTTTAAGTTTTAAAAATTCATCCAGTGTAACCCATTTATACAAATCGTGTTCCCAACTAATAGACAACTTCCCTTTTAGGACAAAAACTCTATATACTACAGTTACCCAATACTCTCCTTTTAAATCAACATGTGCTTCTACATCAAAAGGAATAAGATTTTTAACAGTAAAACCAGTTTCTTCTTTTATTTCTCTAATTATTGATTCTTTTGGGTCTTCTCCAAATTCTATGTCCCCTCCCGGAAGATCCCATTTGAGAGGATTGGAGGGTGCAGTTTTGGTTCGTCGCATTGTCAAAAATTTCCCATCTTTATTAAAAACAAAAGCCTTCTGAGAAAAAAACATTTTATTTGTTTTTATAATTTTCTTTTTCATAAGTTTCATTATACTTTATAATCAATAATTATAATACTTAATTAATTAGAGAGTATTTAAATATTCTTCTATTTCTTTATAATTTTTAAAAACCTTAATTTTATCAGGATGATCGAGCACAAACTGTTTCAGCTTGGGACCTTTTATAAAAGTCCTACGAATTATTTGATAAATAAATTTAAACTCATCCCATTTTGTAAGTTCTTTATGTCTATCAGATTTAAATGTTCTCTTTAAATGATTAAACAAGCGACGATAAAGTGGAATATCTAAAAATATGACATAATCTGTATGTTCAACAATAATAGATTGTACCCTAGGATAAGTCCCATCAGAAACCCAAGAATCATGATCGTTAATGAAACTTGTAACTTTTTCTTTCATATAGGCTCTAACTTTTTCTACGCCTTCTATATCGCCTGATTTTAATCTATTACCTCCAGATTCAAACCAAAATCTATCTAGCTGGAGATAAGGTATATTAAATTTATCACTTATTTTACTGGCTAAAGTGCTCTTTCCACTTCCTGGTTGACCAATAATAGAAATTTTCATAATTTTATTAATTAAAAGAATAATCCTTTATTTTTTGTTTAAAGTCTGCAAATGTGGTATACACCTCCGCATTTATTCCAAACCCTTTTGCTGTTTTTATATTTTCTATATCATCATCCCAGAAAAGAATTTCATCCTTTTTAATATCTCCTAAATCTTTTACGAGTTTTTCAAAGAATTCTATATTCGTTTTCTTGTGCCCTAAATGAGCGGAAACATACATTTTGTCAAAACTATTAACAAAACCAATTTTATTAAATATATAATCAGCTCTATACTTTTCCTGATTGGTAGCCATTACACATTTAATACCATTTTTTCTGTATTCTTGTATACAATCTATTAGTTCTTGATTTATTGATTGTTCAGATGAGAACCAATATTCTAGAAAGTTATCAACTCCATCTTTCCATCCCCATTCTTCTAGATAGGGAGTTATAACTTCTTTCAAATCAGCTTTACCAACAAGGCAGTCCTTAAACGGACCATCAAAGAATGGATTGATTTTGTCTATATCAATTCCATATTCTTTAGAAAATCTTTCACTGAAAATATCCCCATTTATAAGGACTCCATCGGCGTCAAAAATTAAGACTTTTATCATGGGTTGATTATAGCAAAATCACAGAGAGACCGCGAGTACGCTTTTCGATCCTTACAGGATCAGTACACCTTTTCCATTCGTGAATACACTCACATGGAAAAGGTTTTCTCATCCCTCACGCAAGACAAGCAGTTGTCTTGCTACCATCCGCATAACAAAAAATGCCCCATAAAAGGGCAATTTTTTGAACGTGCGGATGGTGAGGGATTCGAACCCTCGATGCTCTTTCAAACATACAGTCTTTCCAGGACTGCGCACTAGACCACTATGCGAACCATCCCTAACCAGAGCCGAAGCTCTGGTCGAGTATCATAAGTTTCCGAAGAAACCTACTTTACTATGAGTATGGACAATATAAAAATATCCATACTTTGAAAAGAACATCCGTGACTATAATACTAAATATTCAGCTTTTTACCAAGCAAATTTAACCAAACACTACCCCACAGGCCTTGCCTGTGGGGTAGATTTTAATATATAATTTTATAGACTCCCTCTTAGTCTTTTAATACGCTCTTCTACGGGAGGATGGGTGGAGAACAGAGAACCGACTGATTTACGGAATTTGCCTGAACCAAGAGGATTGGCTATATAAAGGTGTGCTATTGCTCCAGATTGGCTCTGCATAGGTCTACCGTATTGACTAATCTTCTCTAGAGCCGAAGCTAGGCCCTCTGGATAGCGTGTGAGGAGTGCCCCTGACGCATCGGCCAAGTATTCCCTCTTGCGAGAGATTCCCAGCTGTATGAGAGTCGCAGCGATAGGAGCCAAAATAGCCACAACTATACCTATAATCATTAATAAGCCACTACCCCGATCATTGTCACGATGTCCTCCAAAAATAGACATACGCATCATCATATCCGAGACTATTGCTACGAAGCCGACGAGAACAACAGCCACTGTTGATACAAGCATATCCTTGTTCCCTATATGACTCATTTCATGAGCGACTACTCCTTCAAGCTCAGATTTATTCATAATGGAAAGTAACCCTGTAGTAACTGCCACTACTGCGTGATTCTTATTTCTTCCTGTAGCAAAAGCATTGGGGGAAGGATCTTCTATAACATAAATTTTAGGCATTGGAAGTCCAGCTGTGATAGCTAAATTTTCAACGATTGTATAAAAGTCAAAATACTGTTCACGAGTAGCAGGGTGAGCCTTGGCTAAAGAGAGTGCGATTTTGTCAGAAAACCAGTAACTTGTAATATTCATAATTAGAGAAAAGGCAACAAAGAAATAAAGTATATTGGGATTACCATAAACCCGAGCGAAAACATACCCTAGCCCTATAACTATGACCAAGAAGGCGCTCATAAGTGCCCAAGTTTTCCAGACATTATTCGATTGTTCGGTATAAAGTGTCGCCATATATTTATTTCAATTTAACTGAATCCATCATTTTAATAAAATCAGCTTCTGTTATACTGGTATTTTCAGGTATAAAAACAAAAGACAAGCAAGGGAATCTCCAATTGTTCGTTTTTAATTTGAAATATGCAATATAAGCAAGTGGGACTCCAAAAAAATCATCTGGTGGTTCTTCTTTAAATAATTCATATTTATATGGATCTCCATTTTTAGTTATATTAGTGGAATTATCAGCACATTTATCGGAATTAGATTCTCCAAGATTCAAGCCCCTTCCTGCAATATAATCTCGACTTAGACCAGTAAAATAAAAACTTGGAGATGCCTTAGAAATAACTCCTCTAAACATTTCACCCTTTTCTCCTGGAAAAATAAATTTGTAACCAAAATGATTTTCATCTACATAGGCTTCGTCCATAGTTTTAATTTCTCCATATTTACTAGGATACTCAATAGAAAATCCGATATCTTTATTTTCATACCTCTTAACTAATTCTGATCCATTTACCTTCATGCCGGTATTTTCTACCATACTTTGCTTTTCATCTTGTATTAAAGGCATATATGTCTCCTGATTCTTGTACATGAATCTTAAGGCAATTATCATGAGAATAATAAGTACCAATAGAAGAATTGTATTCAACCACGAACTATAGAATTTTGACCCCCAATATTTATTTTCCATAATTTTATAAATTAATTATATTATCTAAAGTATTAGTCATATCTTTTAAATAAGAATTTAAACTTTTCATTGTTATGTAAAAAATACTGATCTGTAATATTTCCCTATTACTAATAAGAGAAATTGGTTGTTCAGAATCTTTAATTCCTTTCATTGACTCTATAAGATCATCTTTTTCTTCTCTTAAATTCCAAATTATTCCTTGAACAGAAATCATCTTATTTTTAAAGTCAAATAATTTTTTTATTACCGAATAGTTACCTTTAGAATTTTCTTTTTCAATAAAATTTATTAGCTCATTATGAAAGTTCCTTATTAAAGGACCATCGGCTATTTTATCACTACTTAAAAACTCAATAACCTGTATTCCTTTTTGGGTAAAAGGTAGTTTATTTCTTTCTTGTTCTACCATATTCCAATCTTGCTCAAGAGATGAAACCTCTTTTAAGACTTCGTTTAATCTTTCTTTGTATTCAAAGAATTTAGAAGATTCAGGACTGTTATTTGTATCTTTGTTTTCCCAATTACCGTTTTCCATATTGTAATTTTTAGAATTTTACTTCGACTGGATTCTTCTCGGCACTGTCAGCTTCAAGTTCGAAGAATTCTAACATTTTAAAGCCAAACATTCCGGCAATTATGTTACCAGGGAACATTTGCACTCCTGTGTTGAAGTCACGAACATTACCATTGTAGAATCGGCGTGAAGCCATAACTTTATTTTCTGTATCAGCTAATTCACTTTGCAATTGAAGAAAGTTTGTATTGGCCTTCAAATCTGGATAAGCTTCTGAAACAGCAAAAAGTGACTTAAGTGCACCAGAGAGCATGTTCTCTGCTTCCCCTTTTTCTGCTAGTGTACCAGCTTGCATTGCCTTTGAACGAGCTTCTGTAACTTTCTCGAAAGTTCCTGCTTCGTGAGTAGCATAACCCTTCACTGTGTTTACTAAGTTTGGAATCAAGTCATAACGACGCTTAAGCTGAACATCTATATCTGCCCATGCTTCTTGTGCACGAGTTTTTAATGTAACGAAACCATTGTATTTAACAACTAAATACAAAACAAATGCGACTACTACTGCTATAACAATATATAAAATTGGCATATTATGGATTAGGTTCTAGTAATTAGGTTCTAGTGACTAGAAACAATAACTAAAAACAAATTAAATTATTAAGGCGACTTTGTACAGATTCTATTATAGCACAAATGCTCCGCTGGCAAAGCCAGCGGAGCATTGTACTAATCACTAGAAACTAGCTACTAGAACCTATTTCTTCCCTAAAACTTTTGAGTACAAAAGTTCGGGCGAAAATAAGTGAGTATACTTATTTTTTAGCCTGCATACCTTGCACTAATACCAGCATTGGGGAAGCCAAGAAGATAGATGAATATGTTCCAAAGAACATACCAGCTGTCAGCATAAGGGCGAATACTTTCGTACTGGCAGGACCAAAGAATACAAGAGCTAACAATGCGATGATGACAGTTGAAGACGTAGCTATTGATCGAGTATAGACTTGGTCTAGACTTCTTCCAACAGTCTCATCGAATGTCTTGAAGTGTCCTACGCGAATATTCTCTCGAATACGGTCGAAGACGACGATGGTATCTGAAACGGAAAGTCCGAGAATTGTAAGTATAGCTACCACGAAGAGTGTGTCTACTTCTACTCCAGAGAAGTGACTAAGGACCGCAAAGACTCCTACAGGAATGATGATATCGTGGATCAAAGTAATAATAGCGATGAAACCATACTTCCAAGAAGATACGGGCTTCGAAACTTTTCTGAAAGAAAATGCAATCCAGAAGATGATTCCAAGTGACACAAGTATGAAGGAAATTATTGACTTGCGTACAAGTTCTGCACCGACTGATGGACCGATAGAAGTAAAGCTCTTCTCAACTGCATCTTGACCTAGTGCAGTTAGTATTTCCTTGTGTTCCTTGTCTGTAATGTCGCGAGTCTTGATACTGTAGCCCTTCTCACCTATTGGCTGTATAAGAGCTTGCCCAATAGACAAAGTCTTGAGACTAGCATCTACGACAGTTTGCTCTGGGCGAATGGTCGTATATTCTACTTCTGTGAGAGATCCCCCTTTGAAGTCAATCCCCATGTTTAAACCGAAGTATGCGATAGCCCCGATAGATAGAACAACTAAAGCGATTGAAATTGAAACGAATATTTTTTTGTATTTTATTATAAACATAAATTATTTTTGAGCTTTAGCACTACTAAATCCCGACCCGAATAAAAAGTTGGTGAATCCGTTTGTTTTTTTAATATTTAAGGTATAAAGGAATATTCTTGTAATAGAAATTGCAGAAATCAAAGAGACCAATACACCAATCAAGAACACAAGTGCAAAACCTTTTATAAGGGTTGTACCAAACCAGTAAAGAATAATTGCTGTAATAATACTTGAGATATTGGAATCACGAACTGAGAGCCATGCACGCTTAAAACCATGATGCATAGAGTCAGCTACAGTGCTTCCACCTCTTAACTCTTCCTTAATACGTTCAAATATAAGCACGTTGGCATCGACAGCAATACCGAGCGAGATGATGAATCCTGCAATACCAGCCGCGGTAAGAGTCACAGGCACAAGCTTGAATATAGCGAGCATTGCAACCACATAGATAGACAATGCAACAGTAGCTATAAGTCCTGGAAGTCTGTACCAAATGATCAAGAAGAGTGCAATAGCAAGGAATCCGATAAGTGCAGCCTTCACTCCTGCAGCTGTAGCAGCGGTACCAAGTGATGGACCAATAGTTTGTGTAGAGATAAGTTCAATAGCAACAGGAAGAGCTCCAGAATTCAAACGCCCAACGAGAAGCTTGGCTTCTGTAGCTTTGAAATTACCAGATATTTGAGCTTTACCACCTGTAATAGATTCGTTGACTACAGGAATAGAAATAGGCTGACCATCAAGGAAGATAGCAACAGTCTTGCCAACATTTTCACTAGTTATCTTTTCAAAAAGTTTTGAACCTTCTTCATTGAACTGCAGAGAAACCTTAGGCTCACCTGTACTCTGATCAAATTCAAGAATTGCCTTGTCTAAAAAGCGACCAGTAAGCTCTGTCTTCGCATATTTGGAAGCATATTGATCAATGACGACTTTGCCATCTTTACCTACAGTAGCTTCTATGGGAGCATCTTTTATAGGATTCTCTGTACGAAAATCAAGCATAGGAGTCTCACCAATCATTGCAATAGCGCTTGAGACATCGGTCACTCCCGGAAGATCCACGATGAGACGTTGCTCGCCTTGATTAGAGAATCCTCCATCTTGTACTTGGATAGAAGGTTCTGAAACTCCGAAAATATTGATGCGTCTTTCAATGACATCACGAAGAGAACTCATGGAGTCTCCTATCTCTGTCGCATCAATCTCTGATACGTCTGCTCTATACACTAAATGTGTACCACCCGATAGATCAAGTCCAAGCTTGAATGGATGTGTAGATAGAAAACCCTTAGGAGTAGCGTCTTTGGCAACTGCCATCTTAGCCATCTCTGATTTATAAACAAAGAAACCAATCCCCGCGCCTAATAATAAGATAAGTAATGCTGTAATTCTTGTTTTCCACATAATAGGCCTATTTTATAGCGTTTTGGTGAAAATAGCAAGTTACTATTTCACAAATTTACCCTTAAAAATAAGGTTAAAAATAGAAGCAACCATAATTCCAAAAATATAACCCAAAAGAATATCTATTGGGAAATGAATACCTGAAGCCACTCTAGCTAACCCTACTATCAAAGCGACAAATATATAAAGTACTCCAATTCTTTTGTGTATAAAAAATAGTGACGTAGCTAAAGCACCAAAGAACATAGCATGCCCTGACGGGAAGGAATCCATTCCTCCGTGCAAAAACAAGGGCTTAAGATTCTCAAAATAAATAAATGGACGAGGAGAAACAATAAAGTGTTTTAAAACAGTGGCTATCCCCCATGCAGACAAACTGGTAATCAATACAAAAGTTATTTCTTTTAATTTATTTTTTAATTGTAAAAATGGCACGTGGTAATCAAACACTCCGTCTGTGTGGAAAAACAAAAAGACAACAGCAATAGCTATCATTATGTATCCAAAGGTCTCAGCCGAAAAAATAATCAGCCAATCACCAAAAAGTGACTGGTGGGCTAAACTAAATATTTTCAAAAAAATTATATTGTTCATAAGATTTATATGATCAAAAAATGAGTTTGAATACAAGGCGACGATGAGTATTGCGACTAAAATGTATAAATATACATTGCAGGAGCAAACGGAATCGGCAACGCAGTAGGCAAGCCCATTTTTTGATTATATACCAAGAAATTCATTTCTCATATCATCCTTATGTGCAACTCTCCTGTATTTATTCATACCCATTAGAATTCCCAAGCCTATAAACTCAGTTAATAAATGTGAACCTCCGTAACTCATGAAAGGAAGCGTAATCCCCGTCACCGGCATGATGCCAATATTCATACCAATATTTACAATAAAGTGACTCATAAAGTATATGGCCAACCCGACTCCAAAAAGAATTTCAAAGTTGGTCGCCCCCAGAAGAGCAATGTGCAAAATTCGCCAAATGATCAGTCCCAAGAATAAGAAGAGAAGTACAGCACCGATGAAGCCCCACTCTTCGACAAAGGCGGCGAAGATGAAGTCTGTCTGGTACTCTGGCAAGAATTTAAGTCGAGATTGTGTGCCAAATCCAACACCTTTCCCTACTATCTGACCAGAACCCACAGCAATAGTTGACTGGTAGACGTTGTATCCTGAACCACGAATATCATTCATAGGGTTAACGAAGTTCATGACTCGATCTTTCTGATAAGGTTGAAAGACAAATAGCCAAAGACAAACGAAAGCCACTACTCCGACAGAGACAACAATTAAAAAGTATTTGCGAGAAATACCAGAGACGAGAGTCATTCCTATCCAAATGAAAAAGATAATGATAGCACTCCCAAAGTCTGGCTGTAAAAAAACGAGAAGAAAAGGTATAAATGCATAAAGGCCGGAAATGAGTATGTGCTTGAAGTTGTCTATTTCTACGTGACGACGGGAGAAATACTTGGCAAGCATAAGTATGACCACTAACTTCATCATGTCGGAAGGCTGGAAAGAAAATCCCCCAAATGAAAACCACGACTGGGCACCGTTGGAAGTATGCCCGAAAATAAACAGTAATATGAGCAAAAAAGAAAAGATTCCAAATATCGTGACTAAGACATCTGTCCTTTTTAAAAATCTAAAATCAATATAAGATAAAAAGAAAAAAACAGCAAAAGAAATCCCGATCCAAATAAGCTGATGGGAGAAGAATGGAGTAACTTCTGTAAATGACTTCATCGTTATGAGCCCAGCCAGAAGGACTGGTAGGGTAAAAACAAAAAGAAGCCAGTCAATACCTAAGCGTCGTGATTGCATACAAATTTAGAAAGAAACACTAAAAGGATTAATCGAGACCAGTACATCTTTGATTACAGGCTCGCCAGTCAAAGCTTCCGGCCAAGTGAAGAAGACCGTCGTATCGCTACCACTTTTGAGCCCGTCCTTTATAGTCTTCGAAGCGTTTATAGCATTGTGATCTACGTCATAAAGGATAGCTATAACCTCAAATGAAGGTAAGTCTTGGATGGATTCATTCTTGATACGAGCAGAAAGGCTTGGGCTCTTCTTGTCTTCGCCCATTGCGATGTTGTCGACAAATACTTCTAAGTTGTTGAGTGTCGGTGCCCTCTTGGTCCAAACGAGTGGATCAGTAAACTCAAATGTAACACTTTTGACTTGTGCAACTCCGGGATCAAAGCGTGCTTCAAAGATAGCAAACTGCTTGCTGGGAGGAATGAAGGTGGTACCCTCCCTTCTACCGATCAAGCGATTGTTCACATCGTAAACTCTAAATTCATAAGATGCATTTTCTACTCCGGAATTATTATTTTGATTCTCAACGAATGCTACCAAGTTATAGATATTGCCAGTAACAGGAAAAGCTCTACTCCATAGAACTACAGGATCTGATACATCCTTCTTGCACATGAGCGAGCATGAGCCTCCACAGTCTACCCCAGTCTCGTCGCCGTTTTGCTTCAGGTCTGTACAAGTTGGCTTCGGAAAAATTATTGGATACAAAACCCAAAAAAGAATCAAAACTATAAACAAAAGCAATCCGCCCACATATTGTAACTTTCTTTTAGTTGCCCAATTCATATGGGCGTATTATACCATATCTAAATATATTTCTAAACAAAAATCCGCCTCAAAATGAAGCGGAAGATTTGTATGTATAATTTTTACGGTAAATTACTTACTTTTTTTAAGAAGTAAATCAATTTTATTATTTTGTTGATTTATTGTATTCACAAGATTAGAATAACTTGATTCACTTGATCTGTATGTATCTACCATCATAGTACCCAATGCAAAAACCAAACCAAGAAGAGTAATAAAAAGTACAACAATAACACCCATACTAATTATTTCAGAAAGTTTTTGTCTTTTCTTTAAATCTTCAATATCAGATTGATGCTGACCAATTTGTTTTAAATCTATTGCCATAATTTGTTTCTTATTGGGTCATCTGTGAATTTAGCTATAAAACTCTTTATCTCTGCAGTTCTCTTATTCACAAATACAACTAGTAAAATTCCACTGGTAGGCTGAAGAAAGTTTAGAGTAGTATCACTATTTATTGTAGGGTCGCTAATAGCATAGTGTCCAGGCATTTTAACCCAATCACCAATACCAGTAGTTCCATTCAATTCAATTAATATATCAGATATTGTTATATTAGGGGGTGGTATATTCATACTTATTATAATATCAAATTTACGATAAAAATGATATGTCTACCATTGTTTATTTATTTCTGAACATCACAACAAACTATAATATATAAATATTTATATATTATAGTTAAATTCTTTGTTCTGGTGTGAAGTCGGGACGGGACCCGACTGCAAGGCCGGAGGCAGGCGTGCCGAGGCGGGGTCGCGGAAATTTTCAGTAGAAAATTATCCGTGTAAACCTACTTTGTAATTCTCTGGGGGTTATCGCCAGAATATCAATTCTGGCGAAAAGAAAAACTACTACGTTTTTAATGTAGTAGTTTTTCTTTTAGTTAAATTCTTTGTTCTGGCGACAACCTACTTTCCCCATAAAAGAGTATCATCGGCATAACGGTGCTTAACTTCTGTGTTCGGAATGAGAACAGGTGTGACCACCATATCGAATCACCAGAACAAAAGATTCAACTAATTTTCAAATATTTTGCTGGAATTTTTGCTTGGCAAAAATTCCAGACATGATACCTGAAAACTGAATACTGTAGAACACTCGCCTTTTCGGCGAGTCGCCGATAAGGCGACAACAACAATGATTTTCACATTTCCTAATAGGAATCGAACGATTAGTACACCTCGGCTAAAGACATTACTGTCTGTACACCTAGTGCCTATCAACCTAATCATCTCTTAGGTTTCTCAAACGATTCCTCATCTTGAAGTTGGCTTCGTTCTTAGATGCTTTCAGAACTTATCCATTCCCGACATAGCTACTGGGCAGTCCACTTGGCAGTAGAGCCCACACACCAGAGGTCAGTCCACTCCGGTCCTCTCGTACTAAGAGCAGATCTTCTCAAGAATCAACGCCTGCAGTAGATAGGAGACCAACCTGTCTCACGCATCTATATTTTACTTCCTAAAACTTTTGTAAACAAAAGTTCGGACGATCATTTTTTACTAAAAATGATTTAGTCTCTTCATTTTTGCGCGTTTAAATACAAAAATGGGAACCACAATTACTTGTGGGATTGGACTATAACTTTCTCTTTTGATTTCTCAAAAAATATTTCACATTTAGTCTCTACGGGTGCTTACGCTTCCCTCGGTATTATCCTCTTTTATAAAAGTAGGACTTCACCGATATAAGTGAAATTCTCCCCGTCGTTTTATTGGCGGGGCCGCCGTGATATACACAACTGTGTATAGCGGTCTTAATCTCAGATTAAAACATTGAAAGAAATATACGAGATTTCTTTACTTTCCTCGACGGTTCAAACTGTTAAAATCACAATCGTTTATGATCTTAACGGTTTGAACCCAGCTCGCGTACCTTTTTAATTAGCGAACAGCTAAACCCTTGGCAGCTTCTCCACCACCAGGATAAGGTGAGCCGACATCGAGGTGCCGAACTCCGCCGTCGATATGAACTCTTAGGCGGAACTAGCCTGTTATCCCTAGAGTAGCTTTTATCCGTTAATCTTCATCCGCATCTAATGCGAAATGTCGGTTCACTATGTTCTACTTTCGTATCTGCTCGACATGTACGTCTTACAGTTAAGCTAGCTTGTGCCATTACACTATCGGCACGGTTTCCATTCGCGCCTAGCTAACCTTAATAAACTCCTCCGTTACTCTTTAGGAGGATACCGCCCCAGTAAAACTACCCACCAGATACTGTCTCTCTAAGTTTTTGCCTTAGAGATTAGAGCATATTATTGTAAAGAATGGTATTTCACTGACGAGTAGATCAGAGCCGAGACCCTAACCATCAAACCTCTCCCATCTATGCTACGCATTAAAACAATATACTCAATATCAAGCTGCAGTAAAGCTTCTAGGGTCTTTTCGTCTATCTGCAGGTAACCGGCATCTTCACCGGTATTGTATTTTCACCGAGCAGGTCTTCGAGACAGTTCTCCAGTCATTACACCATTCGTGCGCGTCGGAACTTACCCGACAAGGTACTTCGCTACCTTAGGACCGTTATAGTTACGGCCGACATTCACCAGGGCTTATATCAGCCAGCACACAATCTTGCGACCATGCACCACCGATATTTGACCTTCTGGCATTGGTCAGGTGTCACCCCCTATACATCCTCTTGCGAGTTCGCAGGGAGCTGTGTTTTTGATAAACAGTTGCCAGAGATACTTTCGCTGCGGCCAAACTTAATAAATTAAGAATGGCAAGCCTTATTCCAAAGTTACGGCTGCTTTTTTGCCGAGTTCCTTGAAGACCTCTCACTCGTTCGCCTTGGTCTACTCGACCTGATCACCTGTGTCGGTTTGCGGTACGGATTCTATTGCATTAACCTTAGATACTTTTCTTGGAAGCGTGCTTTATAAAATCTACAGAGGCGAACCCCTATATTTAAGTTTTGCTTGGATGTTACTTTTACGTCATCTCCCGGATTTTCCTAAGAGACATCCTTACTAACATACTCAAATCCAATAATGAGCTTTATATACTACACTCCGTCCTATCATCGGATACAACAGAAGTCATGGAATATTAACCATGTGCCCATCGGGTGCGGCTTTCGCCATCCCCTTAGGACCGACTAACCCTGGGATGATAATCATTGCCCAGGAAACCTTGATCTTTCGGCGGGTAGGGATCTCACCTACCTTGCGGTTACTTGTGCCAACATTCTTACTTCCACACGCTCCACCATGAGTCACCTCTTTGGCTTCGACGCTGAGTGGAATACTCTCCTACCGCTCCCGATTTTAAAAAATTGGAAGCCCTCAATTTCGGTAATATACTTAGCCCCGATTATTTTCGGTGCGAAATCTCTTAGTGAGTGAGCTGTTACGCTTTCTTTAAATGATGGCTGCTTCTAAGCCAACATCCTCACTGTCAGAGAAATTTCACCTCCTTCATACGCACTTAGTATATATTTAGGGACCTTAATTAGAGATCTGGGCTGTTTCCCTTTTGGCTGATGGAGCTTCGCCCCCATAGCCTAACTGCTGTGCTTTTAGCTCTTGGTATTCGGAGTTTGATAGATGTCGCGAGATTGCTCCCTGTCGAAATCTTCCAGTGCTCTACCCCCAAGAGGAACACACAACGCTAGCCCTAAAGCTATTTCGGAGAGAACCAGCTATTACGAGGTTCGATTAGCTTTTCACTCCTTACCACAAGTCATCCGAGACTATTGCACGGGTCACCGGTTCGGACCTCCATCTATCTTTCGACAAACTTCATCCTGCTCATGGCAAGCTCACCTCGCTTCGGGTCTTATCTAGACTACATTAATTGTTCGCGCTATTAACACTCGGTTTCCCTAAGGCTCCACTGTTCTAACAGCTTAGCCTGCAGCATAGATAAACTCGTTGGCTCATTCTTCAATAGGCACGCCGTGACGGATCGTATAAATACGTCCGCTCCGACTCCTTGTAAGTATATGGTTTCAGGTCTATTTCACTCCCCTCATCGGGGTTCTTTTCACCTTTCCCTCACGGTACTAGTTCACTATCGATCTAAAAAAGTATTTAGCCTTACCAGTTAGTTCTGGTGGATTCGCTCAAGCTATTCATGTCTTGAGTTACTCAAGAATGACAATCAAGAAGGTATGAAATTTTCGATCACCGGGCTATCACCGTCTACGGCACTCCTTTCCAGAAGTTTAATCTAATAACATACTTTGTAACTTCTCTAGATAAATCTACATTGTCACCTTACAACCCCCGCACACTTACTTTACCATCGTTCTGTTTTTTCAAAACAAAATTTCATTATTTTATTATTCTAAATTAACAATATTATTTTTAGTAATACAATTAAAACAGAACAAAAAAAACAATGGCAAAGTAAGTGTGCGGGTTTGGGCTCTTTCCTTTTCGCTCGCCGCTACTCAGAAAATAAATATTTTTCTCTTTTCCTCAAGGTACTGAAATGTTTTACTTCCCTTGGTATGCTCACTTACGTCAAGCGCAAGTGTCTCTAAGGGTTACTTAGAGGGGTTTCCCCATTCAGAAATTTCCGGATCAAAGGTTGCTAGGCACCTCCCCGAAACGTATCGCCGCCATGCTACGTCTTTCATCGCCTTTTTTAGTCTAGGCATCCGCCATATACTCTTAATTTCCTATTAGGAAATCTGAAAACCATCTAGTCCAATCTTTCGAAAGGATTCGATTCGATGCAGACATTCGGGAACCGCTTCCTTCGTGTCTACACCATTTAATTATTGTTGTGTTCTGTTTCCGACTCGATTCAAAAGACCCTCTAAAATAAAGGATAACAGTGAGTCGGAACAGCATTCAGTTTTCAAATATCATGTCGATGTCTAGAATTAAAAAATCCGCCTTCTTGGCGGACAAAGCGAAACCAATTGGTCTTACTTTAACCGCTTTTCTTGGTGATTTTTGTTCATTAACATCGTGATTTGAATAGTATACGAAATGAAAAAGAAAGTCAACCCCCACACCCACTTTTTTATAATTATGTTTTTATCCTTATATATTAAGCTATAAATATACTTTAAAATGAGAAAAATACTGTATAAATAATACAAATTTCGACATAATAAAAAAATAAAAAAGTAGGTGTGGGGGCAAGGATTTTAGGAGGATAAACACAAAGGGTCGGCGACAGTAGTCGCCGACCCAAATTATGCTTTAATTTAAATGATTAGTTATCAAACTATCTTATCCTCGAACAAGAATTATTCCCCTCAGGAAGAAAAATTTTAGAGCAAGATATTTTGTCTTTTTTATTATCTTTCAAAACTTCAACTTCAATTACTTTAGCATTTGGCATGACAGGAGCATTAATATCATCAATGGGTTCAAAAATAGAATTGTCACTGCTTAAAACTATTGTTCTAGACCATTGCCAAGGTATACACATACCAGATCCATCAGTTGGGATATCAATTGCTATTATATCTTCATTATTTAATTTTCCACTTTTCCCAATACTAAAACCGTCTTCATCTGTTAAATAAAAATTCGTATTAATTGGAATAACAATATTTTGATGACTAAGTTTAAAATTTATTTTTGTTACAAATGGACAGGTTTCTTTTGTATTAAATTGACCTATAGTAAAAGCATTGACTGGATATAATTTTCTATTTTCAATTTTTGAATTAATTTGACTATATATTGAATATATAGAACTTGCTAGTTTAAGAGTATAAATATTACCTTCTGTAGTCTCTTTAATTTGTTGACTATCATTAACATTTTCTGGATTTTTAACTTCTTTTTTACCTGGTGGAACTTTTGGTCCTCCGTCTTTAATATATCCTGTCCAATAAATTGCTCCCCCACCGACAACTACTATGCCTAGAACAATTGCCAACACTAGACCAATCCCTATAATGCCCTTGTTTGTTTTCATTTGATTTTAATTAGATTGTTAATATTTAACCTTTATATTATACCATAGAAAAACGGAAGAGTCCGCAGGCGAAGCCTGCGGACTCTTTCCTAAAAATTATAATGAAGAAACAATCTACTATTTCGAAGACATATCTTTCGAAATCTTTTGTATTGCACCTGCGGCTGCTTCCTTGCCACCGAGACCAAATGCTAAACCTCCAGCGATAGCAAGCATAACTACAATACCCATGAAGAGAACTTGCATGAAGTATGTAGCTATTCCTAGCTCTGAGAGAGCAATGATAATTGCGAAGATCCAGATAGCATACTTGGTAATAGTTCCTAGCATATTTGCAGAAGTTATATTTGCAGCTTTTGAAGAAGCGACAACTAGCTTTTGCATTGTGTCAGCAAGGATTGTAGCAATGACCAAGACGATAGCAGCGATGATTACCTTTGGCAAGTAGAAGAGAACTGCTGAACGTAGGAAGTCATTGACTTGTGTAAGTCCAACGATTTGCAATGATGCCATTAAGAATACGATAATGATGAACCACTTTATGATAACTCCGAAGAATTTGCCAATATTGAGCTTGATCCCCATGCGAGCAAACATCTCTTGTGTTCCTGCACTTTCAAAAAGAGAGTCGAGCTTGATAGCTGTAATAACTTGTGCAATTGCCTTTCCAACAACTGAACCTACTATCCAACCAATTATAAATAAAATCACAGCCAATAGTAAGCCGGGAACAAAACTAATAAAACCATACCATAGCTCTAGAAGTGAACCGCTCAATACTGACCCCAAACTTTGTATGTATAACATAATAATAAATAAATATTATATAAAAAATAATAAGGTACTTGTAAAGATTCGACCCTTGTGAAGTACCTTATTATTATACCATATACAATTACTTTTTAGATACGTATGTGGATAACTGCCCATTGTCTATAATCCTCTCATGGGGTAAGTCTATAATGTCGCAAACGAGCTTGTCGTACATATCTATACGGTATTTGAATTCTTGCGAGTCTAGGACTACATAGTCGAGCTCTTTACCTATCTCAGACTCTAAACCTTTAATAATCTGCTGGATTATATTCTTCTTAAGCTTGTCCCCTACTATTAGTATGTCTACCCTGCTCTTGTCGCTACCGATGAAGATACCCGATACGATCATAAGCTTGATCTTGCCTATCTGCTTGAAACGCGCAGGTAAGTCCTCACGAAGGAGAAGTGAAGGATCGACAAGTAGATCGCGGATAGAATCTATATAAGGGAAGGATGCATCCAGTTGCCATGCTGGCACCTTCTTCTTGGCCCCACGTGCTCCTTCGTGCGTAACGAACTTTTGCTTTATGAATCCCATCGCCACTAAAGCATTCACCTCCTTGCGAGAGTTAGCTTTGGTAACTCGACTACGACTTACGACCTCCTCTATCTCAAACATACTATTATGATTTAATAAAAATAGGCGCATTATTTTGACTCGTGCCTGACCCCCGAATAGCTTTGCTAGTGTTTCCATAAGCGCCATTATACGCCAACAAAAAGCACCCTGCAAGCTTCGCTTGCAGGGTGCTTTTAATGAGTATTTTATTACTTTAATGTAACTTTAGCACCGGCTGCTTCAAGCTTCTTCTTGAAGTCTTCAGCATCTTCTTTCTTCATAGCTTCCTTAAGAACTGAAGGGGCACCGTCTACTAGATCCTTTGCTTCTTTAAGTCCAAGAGCTAGAACTTCTTTCACAACTTTCATAACTGCAATCTTCTGCTCACCTGCTCCTGTAAGTTCTACAGTGAAGGCACTCTTCTCTTCTCCTGCCTCTGCTGCTGCTCCACCTGTTGGTGCTGCTGCAACTGCTGCTTGAGCTGATACTCCAAACTTCTCTTCTAATACTTTTACTAGTTCGTGTAAATCAAGAACTGACATTGCTTCGATAGTTGCAACGATGTCTTTGAATTTTGCAGGAACTGCTGTTTTTGTTTCTTCCATAAAATTAATTTAAATTAAATAATAATTACTTTGTGTTTGCGACTTGTTCTAGAACACTTGCAAAACGTTGTATTGGTGAATTGATAATATTGACGAACATACCACGCAAAGTTTGCATTGGTGGGATAGTTGCAATTCCAAGCATTTCTGAAGCAGACATATATCTACCCTCAAATACTCCTCCAACGATTGCGACATTCTCTTTGTGTCCCTTTTGGAAACCAAAGATTCCACGTGCACTAGCTAGTAAGTCAGTACTATAAGCGACAGCTATCTGTCCAGGCATCTCTGGAGCCTCCCCTGTAATTCCAAAGGTGGCCAAAGCACGCTTGAGCAAAGTTTTCTTTGCTACTACATACCCGACTTCTTCCGTCTGTAAACTACGACGTAAGGCATTGTTGTCGGCTACTGTCAATTTATCGAACTTCACAAAAACAACGGATTTAGCATCTTTAAGTGCGCCTTCTAATCCAGCCACAAGTTCTTTCTTTTTTTCTAATGTAATTGGCATTTGTTTTAAATAACTTTAAAAATAAAAAATGGCCCTTTAGGGCCGTTGCGTAGACAATTCATATATATGAATTGCTTTCGACCTCGGTAGGACTTATAAATGCCTACTTTCTACGGCTACAAAACTATACTATCAAATAATCCTATTTTGTCAAATTCACACCAGCAGTATTCGAGCTAGTATCGACTTTCATTGAGTCGATAACAACCAACGAAATAAGCCCCAGAAGTATAACCCCCGAAAAAGCCAATATAACCTTAATAGAACTTTTGTTTATCATATATATAATATATCATATTTAGATTAAAATTTAAAATTATTATAACCATTCGCTTACTCCCCCATGATGTGAACACGTTCCTCTTCTACTTTGACTAAAACTATATGTTCCGTCTCCACATCTAGCTGAAGCACCAGAAGGTACTGAATTAGAATATGCGGGAGAATGAACTTTATTACCAGCTGTATTTGTATAATAATTGTTGTTTGAAAGAGTATTTGTTACTGGTACTGGAGTAGGAGTTTCAATTGCCTTATATACGTTGGCATTTAGATTAGAAGTATTATAAGTAGGAGTTGTAGATGTTGTACTTTTTACCTGTGTACTTTGATTATCACCTCCACTTATTAAAATTACAAATCCAATTATTGCTATCACCCATAAAACACTACTCCTCTTGTACCAAGGTTTTTTATCTTCTGGCTGATTATTTAAAACATTATCTGTATTATTCTCCATATATTAATATTATACTAAAAGTAAAATAAAAACTATATTATTATAATACACCCAATTTAATATAATTGTAATTACATCACTACAAAATAAGGTCTATTTCAAATCTATATTAAATTGTTTTTAGATGAGCTATAGAGTATAATGGTTAGGTAAACTTTCTATATGATTTTTTTGTTTTTTAAAGAAATAGTAGTTAGAATAATATGCCTAATAAAAAATTCACAAAAAAACAGCTCGAAAATACTTTATTTGAGGGTGATTGTTTGAAGGTAATGTCTAAATTCCCCGATAATAGTATCGATATGATTTTATGTGATTTACCTTATGGAACTACACAGAATAAATGGGACAGTGTAATCCCTTTAGATATTTTATGGAAAGAGTATGAAAGGATTATAAAAAAAAATGGCGTGATTGCTTTAACTTCTCAAGGAGTTTTCACTGCTCAACTAATAATGAGTAATCCAATACTATTTAAATATAAACTTGCTTGGATTAAATCTAAAGCAACGAATTTCTTAAATGCAAAAATTCAACCATTGAGAAAATATGAGGATATCTGTATTTTTTACAGAAATCACATTTATCAACCAACATATAACCCACAAATGAGTATTGGTGAGCCATATAACAAAGGACATAGAAAAAATCAGTTAACTGGTAGTTATGGAGATTTTAGTTCAACAGAAGTTAAAAGTGATGGACAAAGATATCCTAGTGATGTTATATATTTCAAGACAGCTGAAAGTGAAGGAGAGGTTTTTCATCCTACACAAAAACCTATTGAACTTGGGCAATACTTAATTAGAACATATACAAAAAAAGGAGAACTAGTTTTAGATAATACATCTGGTAGTGGTAGTTTTCTTGTTGCTTGTGCTTTAGAAGGTAGAAATTTTATAGGAATAGAGTTAAATAAAGAAACTGTATTACACCACCACAAGAAAGTTAATTTAATTACGGTCACTAAAAATCGTATAAAAAAAGTTTTACCTAAAATAAAAATAAAAGTATATGCCAACAATTAACTACAACGAAAGAAGTTGGGCTATTGATTTAATTAGTGAAATTAACCTATGGGCTTCTGGAAAAAATGTATCTATAAAAAGAGCAGGTGGAGAAAATACCCTAAAGGAAAATAAAAAATCTCTTTTTCCTGATGTCTTACTCTTTGGTGACGAACAAAAAGGACGAATTGTTCAGGGTTGGGAACTAAAAATGCCTGATACTGATATTGATGATACAGAATTTATATCAAACGCGAAAAAGAAAGCTGAATTACTTTCTCTTAACAGTTTTTTACTTTGGAATGTATCAATAGCTATCCTTTATAGGATAAAAGAAGACGGAACTCTTGAAAAAATTAAAAGCTGGGATGGTTTATCTCATATTCGTACAAGAGATGAAGTTGAAAGAAATAGTGCTTCTATTAAGATAGAACTGCATAAAATACTTAATGATCTGAATAATTTTATTCAAAATGGTGATATTAAATCTAAATCAATTTTAGAAGTATTAAATAGTGAGCAAGTATCAAACTTAATAAACAGAAATCTTGGAACTTATATTGCTTCAATAAAAAATGAAGCTATAAGTAATGCAAACATAGAAGCAGAAATAGATTTATGGTGGCGATATGCAAAAAATGACTATCCAGAAGAAGAAGACAAATATGTTGTTTTGGCACGAGTTAATCTTCTTTACCTTATAAACAAGTTTTTATTTGCTCACATTTTAAAATCTTACCAAGAAGAAGCTAGTCGCATAGATAAGATTAACGAGGGAACATCGCTAAAGGAAGGTTTAGCTATCTTTCAATCAATAAGTGAGAAAGTCGATTTTTGGAATATATTTCAAACACAACCTTTTGAAACATATATATCAGAAGAAATATGGAATGATATGGTTGATTTTAATGGTTTTCTTAAGTCATTTAACTTTCAAAACATTGAGAAAAATCTTCTTCACGATTTGATTGGATACACAGTTTATAGAAACAAAAGAAAATTTGCTGGACAATTTACCACTCCTGATGAATTAGCAAAGCTTATGGTTGGGCTTACTATTAAAAATAAAAGAGGAGTTGCTTTAGATCCTTGTTGTGGTAGTGGTACTATTGCACGAGAAATCTTTTTAGAAAAGAAATCGGTATTGGGTATTGAACAAGCACTTGATACAACTTGGGCAAGCGACAAGTTTGCACTTCCATTACAGATGACAATGTTTAATATGGCTGACCCAGAAGCTATGGGTAAAATAATTCAAGTATTTAAAGAAGATGCAACTAAATTAGAAACTGGAAAATTATTAGAACTGCGAGACCCATTCAATGGGAAGTTAATAAAAAAGAAAATACCACCATTTGATTATATAATTTCTAACCTTCCTTTTGTAAGACAAGAGGATTTAGAAGTGCTTAATCCAGACGCTCCTAAAATCAATACCTTTATTGAAGAAAAACTAGGATTAAACACTGCACTAGATGGTAAAAGTGACCTATATGCATACTTGCCTTTTTATTTTTGGAAGATATTAAATAATGACGGAGTTTTAACTTTTATTATTTCTAATTCTTGGTTAGGAACAAAATGGGGTGAAAGATTTTATGATAACTTAAATGCTTTTTATAAAATTGAAACTGTAATAATTTCTGGAAATGGTAAATGGTTTGATAATGCAGATGTTGTGACTAATGTTGTTATATTAAAGAAAAGATTAGTTCCTATCGTTGATGAAGAAAGTAAAACAAAATTTGTTGTGATTAAACAAGAACTTAAGAAGCTCACTAAAGAACAAACGAAAGAAATGATGGCAGTAATTTCATTAAGAGATAGAGCTGATGAAAATGATGTTCTGATAAATAGTTATTCTTATAAAGAAATCAAAAACCTTAGGGGTTTTGGATTAAATCTAAATAGTTTATTTACAGACAATAATTGGATTACCTCTTTTAAACCTTTTTTAATTAACGTATCATCATTATTTGAAATTGCCCGTGGGGAAAGAAGGGGGTGGGATCCATTATTTTATCCTACTGATAATAATTCAATAGAAGAAGAGTTCTTAAGGCCAGTTTTAAAAACACCTCGTTCGATAGATAATTTAGTTACGAAGCCAGATGCTTTAGCATTTTGTTGTACAAAAAGCATTGAAGAATTAGAAAATGATGGTAAAACTGGTGCATTAAGTTGGATTAGAAATTTTGAAAATAAAACAAATAAAAAAGGTAAATTACTTCCTATTGTATTGAAAAAAGCCAACACAAATTGGTATACAATGAAACCAGACACAATGGGTGAGATTGTTACTAGTATCAATTTTGGTGATAGATTATTTTTTGCTAAATTTAATGAACCAACTTTTGTAAATCAGAGATTAGTGCGTTTCACTAGAAAAAACATCAGTACAAACATACAACTATGTCACGCTTTGTTAAATAGTATATTAGGGCTTTTCTATATTGAAGCATTGGGTACTGGTCGTGGACAAGGAGTTTTAGATATGAGCAAAGATAAATTAGAAAATGATTTAGAAATGCTTAATCCAGAGTTATTTAATGAAACTCAAAAAACAGATATTCTAGCAAAATTTGAAATAATAAAACGAAGAGATATTTTAGATATCGAAAAAGAGCTAGAAGAGGAAGATCGTAATGCTTTTGACAATGCAATTTTAGATGCAATTGGTTTATTAGACAAAAAAGAGAAAATAAAAAAAGCTTTATTAGAACTTTATAAGATTAGAAGTTCTGTTAAAAAAACTTTTAATGTCATATAACTATAATTACATTACATCCATTGATTATTTGGTGTAAATAAAAAACCGTAGGAGAGAATTGCTACGGCAACTAAAAAGAAAAATAAATATTTTTTACTGGATCTTATACAAAGAAGAAAAGAGCAAATATTTGTTTTTTTCATTTTCAAATTATACAACTTAATAAAACTCTGTGTCAAAGAAAAGGGTGGATAACTTTTCAAAAAGAGGGGGTGCAGGCAAAGCCTGCACCCCCTCTTTTTATTTATAAATATCATGATCTCCAATTGCAAGCAAAATGACACTATCACTTTCTTCAAATATGAAAACAATTCTGAATTTATAATTTACTGAAAAACTAAAATTTTCTTTAAGTCTTCCGTGTAGTTTGTGAACCTTCAATGAAGTGTGATTTTCTTTATTTTTAAATAATTCTATTTTTTCTAAAACTTCTTCCTGTAAACTTTCATCAAGCTTATTGTATTGTCTTACAAAAGTAGCCTTGTAGGATATTTTCATAAAGTACTATTTGAATTTCTTTGCTAATTCTCTTAAATCTCCACGTAAGGTTGGTTCCTCCATAGCTCTTAAGACAGTTTGAACTGCTTCATCTTCTATCATTTTAGATATAGCACGACGAACTAGCTCAGCTTTATTGGAACCTTTTCCGTTTAGTATTAGATTGTTTAACCCTTCCTCTAGGTTTGCAGGAATAGGCACAGATATTGTAGTCATAAATTTAAATTGTATTATATAATAATATGATAATATCATACTATATTATAATATTTAATGCAACCCTCTCCAGTCATAAGCCACGCTTATGACTGGAGAGGGTTTTGAATAAATACTAGAAGTACTAGTTTTAAGTAAATTTATGCTAGAATATTCACATATGAACAGAGCTTCGCTTATCGTATTTGGAGACTTTATATCATTCCTTATATCTTTTATATTGCTTATACTTATACGCTTTCATAAGGGAGACTATGCTTGGGCTATTAGCACTCACACCCTTCCTTTCATCATCCTCTACTTAGTCTGGGTACTTATCTTCTATGTCTTCGGACTCTATGACCTGATCAATATCAAACCAACTATTCCCTATTTGAAGAAGTGGATACTGGCTTTGTGCTCTTCTTTCGTTGTCGGACTGCTCCTCTTCTACTTTGTGCAAATATTTGGAATCTCTCCGAAGGTAAACTTATTCATCCAGGTCGCTTTGTTTGGATTCTTCTCATTCTTGTTCCGTAGAGTTATCTATACTCTCTTCTCCAAGGCTATCACCGTCCCTGCTGTCCTTGTCGGGAGTTCTCCTTATCTCGTAGAACTCGAGAAGACTATCATGAGTAATCCTCAGATAGGACTAGCTGTCATAGACCAGTACAACAGTACTAATGAGATCACAGAAGAAGTGAGCAATATGAAGAATCTAGTAATTATCCTAGATAAGAATAAAGATGAATCTGATGAAAACATTCTCCGTCTATACAAGAAGGGTGTGGAGATTATTGATACCGCTAAAGCTTATGAGAAGTACTTATTCAAGATTCCTGTCGCCTACATCGACATATCTTTCATTGTCGAACATATAAATATAAAGAAGGATGTATTTTATAAAGTCATTACTTTTATAACAGAAAAAGTATTTGCTCTAATGATACTTGTTCTCTCTTCGCCACTCCTCGTAATAAGTGCAATACTTATATATGCTTATGATAAAGGACCAATATTGTATACACATGAAAGAGTGGGCCTAAATGGAAAATTATTCAAAATTTACAAACTCAGATCAATGATAACAAACTCAGAACAAAACGGAGCAAGATGGACTGAGAAGAACGACCCGAGGATTACTCCTATTGGAAAAATTACACGAAAATTACATATAGATGAAATACCACAAATGATAAGTATTCTAAAGGGAGACATGTCTCTGGTGGGTCCTAGGCCAGAGAGACCAGAGTTCGTGACTCCACTAGAGAATACTATCCCCCACTACAATCTTCGCCATATTATCCGCCCCGGATTCACAGGCTGGGCTCAAATAAAGTACCACTATACAAATACAGTTGAAGAAGCAAAAGATAAATTTGAATACGATCTATACTATATAAAGAATAGGAATATCTTCCTTGATTTCGGAATTATGCTCCGAACAATACAAATAATATTTACACATTAAAATGAAAAAAGAAACTAAAAAAATTATAGGGTTCACTTGCGGAGCATTTGATATAACTCATGCGGGACATTACCTTATGTTTGAAGAATGTAAGAAGAAGTGCAACTTTCTCGTAGTTGGACTCCAGACTGATCCATCTATAGATAGAGAATACAAAAACAAACCTGTACAATCATTAAAGGAACGTCTTATACAGCTTAAGGCTTGTAAATATATAGACAAGGTTATCATTTATAAAACCGAAAAAGATTTATATAATCTATTAAAAAAGTTAAACCCAGATATTCGTTTTATGGGAATAGACTGGAAAAATAAACCAAATTACTCTAGAGACTTACTTCCTAATATGAAAGTCATTTATAACAAACGTGATCACAACTACTCATCAAGTAATTTAAGAGAAAGAATAATTGATAACGGTCATGTAAAACGTATAGAGAAGAAGGTGTTTGTTTCTGGATGCTACGATATACTACACGGAGGACATATAGAATTCTTCAATCAAGCCAAGAGCTTGGGAGACTATTTGATTGTTTCTTTCGCTTCAGAAAAAACACTAGAGAAATACAAGAATAAGAAGTCTTCCATACCTGAAACACATAAAAGAAAAATTTTAGAATCCTTAAATATGGTGGATGAAGTAGTAATGGGAGATAACCTAGACGAAGTAGGTCTAGATTTTAAAAATCACTTCTTAAGAATCAAACCTGATATATTGGCCGTCACAGAAGATGATAAATTTGGAGAACAAAAGATTGCCCTTTGTAAAAGCATCGGTGCAAAATATATTGTATTACCTAAAAATTTAGATTTTGATAAAACTTCTACAACGGAGATAATAAAGAAAATTAAAAATGGAAATATGATTTAGAATCAAACCTTATACTAAAAAAATTATTAATAAATTTATTACCCCACAGGCCTTGCCTGTGGGGTAATATTATTATTCTTTGAAAGATAACCATTCAAAAATTTCTTTATTAAATATAGCTTTAGTTGGGAAATAAGAAGGAAATGCTTCTCTATTAAGAAGATGTTTTTCATTTCTGTTCTCACCCATATAATCTAAATAACTTGAGTATTTATATTTACCGAGAAAGTCTATGGCTGATTTTTTATCCCCTATCCCTTTTTCTTTCCAATCTTTCTTTATAATTTTTATCGGGTTTAAGTGAACATATGAGAACAAATATTTTAAATATCTATCGTTATTTGCATATTCAGACTTGAATTTACCTTGAAATAAAGAACCTGTCTTTTGATATTTTGTATTGTAATACATGGAATATGCAGTCGATAACTTTTGCATAAATTTACTAACACCACCCTCTTCTATTTCAGTCAGCACCAAATGAAAATGATTCGGCATTAAACAATATGCACCTATATAAACAAGTAAATTTTCACGATCAAAGTCAAATATATTTTTCGAAATATCGCGAATTTTAATATTACGTTTTGAGTTTGATAAATACAATAATTTAATAAAATGATTGTGATCACCATTGTCGTGGAAAATGATTCTTTTATCATTCCCTCTATTGTATATATGATAATACTCACCTGGAGCAAATTTTACTTTTCTTATGGACATACAAGTATATTATATTACTTCACTACCCCACAGGCAAGGCCTGTGGGGTATATTTGGATTGAGGAAATCACTAAAAAGTGCTAATATAAATGAATGAGCAATTCTCATACAACCGTTATAAAACCAAAGAAAATCTTCAGCTTTTCTAGTCTAAGTGAAGTCTGGGAGTATAGAGAATTACTTTATTTCTTTACATGGCGAGACTTAAAAGTCCGCTATAAGCAGACGGCGATAGGTGCTCTCTGGGCAATATTCCAACCATTTATTACTATGGTTGTTTTCTCTGTGTTCTTTGGAGGATTGCTAAAAATACCTTCGGATGGAGTACCTTACCCTATATTTGTTTATACAGGACTCCTCTTCTGGCAATTCTTCTCAAGTGCACTTTCTGATACAAGCAACGTACTCATCACCAACCAAGCAATCATTACCAAAGTCTACTTCCCTCGTCTTATACTTCCACTCTCTTCAGTCATGACAAAGTTCATAGACTTTGGAATTGCAGCGGTCATACTTGTCGGTATGATGTTCTACTATAACTACACACCACACCTCGTAGGACTCCTCATCATTCCCCTACTTCTAATTATTACTTTTATGGTTTCTACAGGACTTGGACTTTTCCTTGCGTCTATCAATGTAAAGTATAGAGACGTGCGATATGCTCTACCATTCTTCATTCAGATACTTATGTTCGTTACTCCTGTTATCTACCCTGCTTCTATCGCGGGTAAATACTCTTGGATTCTTGCCTTAAACCCTATGATGGGAGTCATCCAGAGTGCAAGAGCGGCATTACTCGGGACAACGGTTCTAAACTGGACACTAGTTTCTATCTCACTACTTGCAACATTTATTCTAATGTTAATAGGTATTTATACATTTAAAAAGACTGAGCGTTACTTCGCCGACATAATTTAAAATTAATACATGAAAAACTCACCTATAATTACAGTAAAAAATATAAGTAAGAAATATAATATAAACCATCAACAAGGTGGCTATATAGCTCTTCGAGATGTAATTACAAATATTTTTAAAAATCCATTTACATTTTTGAAAACAAAAACCAAAGAAGTTTTAGGTATAGAAACAAAAGAAGAATTCTGGGCACTTAAAGATATAAACTTCGAAATTATGAAGGGTGAAGTCATAGGTATTGTCGGTAGAAATGGTGCCGGCAAATCAACATTACTTAAAATCCTCTCCCAGATCACTCCCCCAACCACCGGAGAGATCCGTATAAACGGCACAGTAGGAAGTTTACTTGAAGTAGGTACAGGCTTCCACCCAGAACTAACAGGCAGAGAGAATATTTTCCTCAATGGAGCTATTCTTGGAATGAAAAAGAAAGATATTGTCAGAAAATTTGATGAGATAGTAAAATTCGCTGATATAGAAAAGTTCCTAGATACTCCAGTCAAATACTACTCAAGTGGTATGTACGTACGTCTCGCCTTCTCCGTAGCAGCCCACATGGAGACAGACATCCTCATCATAGACGAAGTCCTAGCTGTTGGTGATGCAGAATTTCAAAAAAAGTGCTTAGGAAAAATGAATGAAATAACAAAAGAAGAAGGGAGGACAATTCTTTTTGTAAGTCATAATATGGGATCTGTAAAACAACTTTGTAATAAAACAATTCTATTATCAAATGGTAAAATTATTGATTTTGGAGAAACTGAAAATATTACAGAAAAATATCTCTCTCTGTCAAAAGAAACTACTTCAGAAAAATGGGAAAATAAAGGAAATGAATTTAATAATGAATATTTTAAACCCGAAAAGTTTTATATATCAAAAGAAAAAGATGATAGCTTATGGGTAAACATAGAAACGACTATCAATAAGCTAGATGAGTCCCTCACGGTAGGATATGCTTTATATTCAGAAGATAATACCTTGCTCTATTGGTCTTATCAGACAGATTCGAAAGAATCAGACTGGCCAGAATTAAATATTGGAAACAATAAAATAAAAAGTAAATTACCGACAGAAATATTTAATAGTGGAATTTATAAAATTGAATTAATTGCTAGTTTATATTTTAAAGAATGGATAATTTCACCAAATAATATTAATCCTACAATATTTTTTAATTTTTCAAAAAAATTTAATGAATCAAAGTATTGGGTACAAAAAAGACCTGGAATTATAACACCTAATAATCAATGGAAAATAATAAAATGAATCTAAGAAAAATGACCCCATCATTTATAAAAAAATCTCTTAAATATATTTATTATTATATATTTTATATTAATGATTTTATAAAATTCAAAAGAGAATCAAGAAAAGAATCACGCTTCAGTATTGAATGGAAAGATAGATACGTTCAACTTTTTGATAAAACAAAAGGTACTCCTTTTGATGCACATTATATTTATCACCCTGCATGGGCAGCTAGAATATTGACTAAAATAAAACCTTCAAAACATATTGATATTTCATCTATCTTAAGTTTTTCAACAATTGTGTCAGCATTTATACCTGTAGAATTTTATGATTACAGGCCAGCTAATATTAAATTAAGTAATTTAACTTCAGGGAAAGCAGACCTTACTTCCCTTCCTTTTACAGACAACAGTATTGAGTCTCTTTCCTGTATGCATACAGTAGAACATATAGGACTTGGAAGATATGGTGACCCTATTGATCCTGATGGTGATATTAAGGCAATGAAAGAATTATCACGAATTTTAGCAATAAATGGAAATTTCTTTTTTGTCACTCCAATTGGAAAACCAAAAATACAATTTAATGCTCATCGTATTTATTCATATAATCAAATCATTAGTTATTTCCAAGATCTAACATTGAAAGAATTTTCAATGGTTCCAGATAACGGACTAGAAGAAGGTATAATAAAAAATGCTTCAAAAGAACTGGCAGATAGCCAAAAGTATGCTTGTGGCTTATTTTGGTTTACTAAAAATTAATAAATAACATCAAAAAAATGAAACAAATAATTTCAAATTTACTGACAAAAATAAAAGGCATTAAAAAATCTCAAAAATTTTTCGAGCGGCTTTTTAATCATTCACTTTCTGGAATGAATTATGGAAATGGTGGAGATTTTAAAAAAAGTGGTGAACTCAAAGTACTAGAATATGTAAAAGAAAAACTGATAGAAGAAGAAAAAATTATTATTTTTGATGGTGGAAGTAATATCGGAAATTATTCTAATATTTTATCTGACCTTTTTAAAAATAAAGCAAAAATTTACTCTTTTGAACCTTCTAAAAAAACTTTTGAGAAATTTTTGGTAAATACAAAAGGAAAATCTAATATTATTGCTAATAATTTAGGATTAAGCGATAAAAAAAGTGAAAGATTATTATATACTAATACTAAAGATTCTGGTTTAGCATCGGTATATAATAGAAATTTAGAACATTTTAACATTTCCATGAATAAAAGTGAGACAATACAATTATCTACAATTGATGATTATTGTAATATAAATAAAATAGAAAGAATACATTTTTTAAAATTAGATATTGAAGGCCATGAGTTAAATGCTATAACAGGAGCACAAAATATGATTACTGCTGAAAAAATAAATTTTATCCAATTTGAGTTTGGTGGTTGTAATATTGATTCAAGAACATACTTTCAAGATTTTTTTTATAAACTAAAAGATAATTTTATTATTTATCGTATATTGAAAGATGGATTATTTGAGATATCAGAATATAAAGAAAATTTAGAAATTTTTATAACTGCTAACTATTTAGCTGAAAAAAAATGAATAATACCATCTCAGTAATAATACCAACATGGAATAGTGAGAAAACACTGGGGGCAACAATACAAAGTTGCTTGAATCAAACATTGCCCCCTATGGAAATACTAGTTTGTGATGACGGGTCCACAGATAATAGCAAGGAAATTATAGAGCAAATAAATGACTCAAAGGTTGTATGGGTTCCCTCTCTACGCTCTGGTACTCCAGCAATCCCAAGAAATAATGGAATGAAAGTAAGTAATGGTGAATGGATAGCCTTCTGTGATAGTGACGATGAATGGTTACCAACAAAGCTTGAAAAGCAAATACATTTAGCTGAAAAACTAAAATGTAAGGTAATGTGTACTAATGCTTTAATCAAAAAAAATAATATTGTTACAAATAAAACAGTTTCTAATTGGAGTAAAAATAAGATTTCATTTAAAAACCTTCTACACAGTAATGAGATTGTGTGTAGCTCAACGTTGCTTCATAAATCGATTTATAACAAAATAGGAGGGTTTCCAGAAGAATTAAAATATAAAGGATTTGAAGATTATCTGTATTGGCTAAGAGTAACTACACAAACAAACGTTCTTTTCATGATGGAGCCTTTAGTAATATATGATGACCACCCAGAAACAAGTATAAGATCTCATCAGATACCAGATTCTGAAATAAAAAAATTATCTTTTTATAACTTTACAGAATGGATAAATATAAATGAAAAAAATATAATTAAAACTATATATTTTAATTATTGTATTTATATATATAAAATAAAACAAAATATCTTGTCTAAAATAAAATATTTAATTAAATTAACCATAAAATGAAAATAGGAATACTATACATATGCACAGGTAAATACTCAATCTTTTGGAAAGACTTTTATTTAAGTATGGAAGAAAAATTTATTAGTGATGTTGAAAAGCATTATTTCGTATTTACGGATAACCCGACTATAGATTTTGAAAATGAAAATCGAAGAATACATAGGATATACCAAAGAGACTTGGGGTGGCCTGACAATACCTTGATGCGTTTCAATACTTTTCTTCAAATAGAAGAAGAATTACTCAATATGGATTATCTTTTTTTCTTTAATGCTAATCTAATTATAAAAGAAAAAATTACTAGTGAGGAATTCTTACCTACGGGTAATGAGAACCTAGTTGCTACATTGCACCCTGGATTTTATAATAAAAATAGAAAAAAATTCACATATGAAAATAATAGAAAATCAACAGCATTCATAAATAAAAATGAGGGTGAGCATTATTTTGCAGGAGGACTCAATGGTGGAAAAACTGCTGATTTTATAGAGGCAATGAAAACCATGCGTGATAACGTAGATATTGATAAAAAAAATAATATCATAGCTAAATGGCACGATGAATCACACTGGAATAAATACCTTATTAATAGATCAAATATAAAGATTCTTCCACCATCATACCTCTATCCTGAAGGATGGAAACTCCCCTTCCCCCCAATTATCCTCATACGAGATAAGAATAAATATGGCGGACATGCTCTTTTAAGAAATGAAAAGGTAAATAAATTTAAAGTTTATTATAGTAAAATTAAAAATAAATTATATAAAATAATTAAATTTAACTAGAGCTACCAATTTTCTTTATAAAATTTAATTAGTCTATTGAGTGAAAACTTTATTGATGACTTCAAAATAAAACCATATACTATTATTCTAACGTAAGCTCTAATTAATGCTCCGAAATAATTGGGGTATTTATTCTTATATTTTTTGGCTAAGTTTATATTTTTCTTGAATTGTTCTATCTTGTTTACCGAGCTTATACTTCCACCTCTTAAAGTAAACTTAACTGCATAGATAGGTAGATTGAGGAGCTTCCCTGCTGTCCCCAACTTTAGCCATAAATCATAGTCTTCTATATGCTTGACTGCCGTATCTTCACCATATCCACCCAAGCTAAGAGCCAAATCCTTCCTAAACATGACACTAGAATGCACAAAACAATTCTTTCCTAGTATCTTTTTCTTTATATCTTTATCTTTTTCTGGTAATAAATATCTAAATAATTCTAATCCACTCTCGTCTATAACTATTACTCCCGTGCCAACTAGTACATGATCTGGATTCTCATTTAAAAATTCAAATTGTTTCTGAAGTTTGTCTTTATCTATCCATTCATCGTCGTCATCTATACGAGCTATATACTCCCCCTTTGCTTCTCTCAGTCCTTTATTTAAAGTTTTCTGTATACCTAGATTCGCTTCATTTTTCAAATAAATAATTCTATTATCTTTGCTTGAATACTCCACTATAATATCCTTAGTATTATCGACTGATCCATCATCAATAACTAGCAACTCCCAGCTAGAAAAACTCTGAGCTATTATGCTCTCGATAGCTCTTTTAATATATTTCTCACCATTATAAGTAGGAAGAATTATTGAAACAATTTTTTCCATATTTATATCCTTATCCATCCACTAGGTATTAAATCATCACTATTAATACTAGCATCTACAAACCATTGCTTTGGAACTATTACCACCTTGTCTTTATAATCAGCTAGCCATGCACCCCACCAAGAAAAAGAGCTATTGGGAATTATGAAGTTGTGGCATGCAGACATAAGAGCCATGTGCCCTTCTGCCTTAGTACCTGCATATTCCTCTCCTACAAACATAGTAGGTAAATCAAACTTCATATTCCCTTCACACCACTTTACATCATCAGAAAATACATAAATCTTGTCTATATTTGTAAGACTTTTTATTCTCTCTATTCCTCTATCATAATAATCTTTGCCTACTACTTCATGATGAAAATTACCTACGTAGTCTCCCCTCCTCACATGAACACACAAAGAATTTTCCTTTTTTATAACTTCATTTAAATTCTCTATATGTAAGGGTAATTTATTTTTAAACGTGAAGTCTTTGCGAATAATATCTTCAATGCTTTCAAAATATTTATAACTCTGCCACCATCCTTCAAGATATGCATCTGACCCAAGTTGTAAAATAGATGCATCAAAACTACAATTCATCTTTTCTTTTCCGGGCGTCGATATCAATTTACGACGAAAATAATCTATATATCTCATAAATATTCCAAGATTATGTTTTCTATATAAAAAAGGGATATCCTTCTTAGAAACAATTACTGCCTCTATGTTAAAAACATCCAGATCGTAATTTCTAAATGTAAAGTTTGCGAAGTTTGGTATGGGAGTACGATCCAGCAGAAAGGTCAGATCGAGCCCAAGTGGCACATTATTCTTCACAGAAAGAGCTCTTCCTAATGCGTACTGGAACATCTGATTACCAATCCCTCCTTGTAGCCGTGTGATTATCATAAACTTACATTTTCTTTATACCATTTATAAGTTCTTTTTATTCCATCAGTTAGTCTTATTTTAGGACTCCAACCAAGTGATTTTATTTTAGAGATATCTAATAACTTTCTTGGTGTCCCATCTGGCTTAGATGAATCCCAGACAATCTGGCCTTTATATCCCACACATTCTTTTACTATATTAGCTAATTCTAAAATAGATAAATCCTCTCCTGTACCTATATTTATAATCTTAGGACTAGAATAATTATTCATCAAGAATACGCAAGCAGAAGCAAGATCGTCAACATGTAAAAATTCTCTCTTGGGACTACCTGTACCCCACAGAACAACTTCTTTTAAATTATTTTTCTTTGCATCATCAAATTTTCTTATCATTGCTGGAAGTACATGAGAGCTCTCCAAGTCAAAATTATCATTCTCTCCATATAGATTTGTAGGCATGACACTTATCGCATCCATGCCATACTGCTTTGAATAAGATTGGCACATAATTATGCCAGCTATTTTAGCTATTGCATAAGGTTCATTCGTTGGTTCAAGAGCACCTGTCATAAAGTACTCTTCTCTTATAGGCTGTAATGCAAGCTTCGGATAAATGCAGGAACTTCCCAAAAAAAGCAACTTCTTCGCTTTTGACTTATAAGCATTATCTATAATGTTTGTTTGTATTAAAATATTATCTTTTATAAAATCTGCTGGATATTTATCATTGGCAAATATACCTCCAACTTTAGCTGCTGCCAAAAAAATGTACTCTGGTTTTTCGCTCGTAAAGAACTTCTCTACTTCTACATATGAAGTCAGATCTAGATCTGATCTAGGTTTAGTCAGTAAATTTGAATACCCAGCCTCTTTTAGAGCTCTAACTATAGCCGAGCCCACTAGCCCATTATGTCCTGCAATATATATCTTTGAATTTTTGTTCATATTTATATTTATATAATATAATTCTTACTTGATATTCCTCTTTCTTCAAATTCACCCCGGATCATCAATTGAATTAAATCTTTAAACTTAACTTTAGTCTCCCAATTTAATTTTTGTTTAGCTTTTGTATTATCTCCTAACAATACATCGACCTCAGAAGGTCTGTAATATATAGGGTCTATGCTTATCAAAACTTTTCCAGACTTTTCATCAATACCTTCTTCTTCCAATCCATTTCCTTTCCAAACAATTTTATAACCAAGGACTGAAGCAGAATATTCTACAAATTCTCGGACAGAGTGTGCCTCTCCTGTAGAGATCACATAATCATCAGGTTTGTCTTGCTCTAGCATGAGCCACATTGCCTCTACATAATCTTTAGCATAACCCCAGTCTCTCTTTGCTTCTAAGTTACCTAAAAATATTTTGTCTTTTTTGCCAAGTTTAATGTCGACAAGACCTTCTACAATCTTCTTAGTAACGAAAGTCCTACCTCTTCTAGGTGATTCATGGTTGAAAAGTATACCATTACAGATAAACATATCATATGAATCACGATAATTACTACATATCATATGAGAAAAAACTTTTGCACAACCATAAGGACTTTGAGGATTAAAGGGGGTGGTTTCCTTTTGGGGAGTTTCTAAAACTTTACCAAACATTTCACTTGAGCCAGCTTGATAAAACTTTATTTTTGGATTAAATTCTTTAATAACATCTAATAAACGTAAAGTTCCTAAAGCATCAATATCAGCAGTATACTCTGGAATATCAAAGCTTACTCTAACATGACTTTGAGCCCCTAGATTATAAATCTCATCTGGATTACTTTTTTTAATTATATTTATAATGCTATTTGAATCTGATAAATCCCCATAATGAAGAATTAAATGACGATTATCTATATGGGGGTCTTGATATATTTTATCCAACCTGCCTGTGTTAAAGCTTGAAGAACGTCTTATCATTCCATGAACTTCATAACCTTTCTCTAGTAAAAATTCGGCCAAGTATGAGCCATCTTGTCCTGTAATACCTATTATTAATGCTCTTTTTTTGTTTTTCATAATATTACTCTATTATATACTACTTTCTTTGAGCTCCCCAATCCCCTCCTCTAAGCTTATAGAAGGCTCCCAGCCTAGAAGCTCCTTGGCTTTCGATATACCAGCTTGTAGACTCTTCGGCTCTAGACGAGGGGCTATATGCTCGACTTCCCCACCGACGAGCTCGGCTATCCTATTCACTGAGGCTTGGTAGCCTGTACCAATGTTGATAACTTCTCCTTTGCCTACCTTCTCGCCTTTCATGGCTAGGATATTGGCACGAGCGACGTCGGCGACATTCACATAGTCGCGAGTATTCTCGCCACTGCCGACTATTATAAGCTTCTGGCCCTTCTTTCTAAGATCTAGGAATCGAGCAATGACTAGTGGGTATGAACCGTCGACAGACTGACGTGGACCGTAGACATTGAAGTAGCGAAGGCAGACGGTTTCCAATCCATAAATCTGTGCGTATAACTTCATGTACCCTTCGCCTATAGACTTATGTAAAGCATATGGAGAGATAGGATGAGGTATCATGTCTTCTACTATCGGTAGCTTGTCTTGGTCGCCATATACAGAGCAAGAAGAGGCAAAGATGATTCTCTTCACTTTGTTTAGTCTGCAAGCCTCAAGCACACTTAAGGTACCATTCACATTAATATCGTTCGTAATAAATGGATGCTCTATGGAGTACTGCACTTGAGGCACTGCCGCTTCGTGGAAGACGTAAGTAGCACTAGCAAAAATAGGAAGGAGAGCTTCTCCATCTCTTATGTCCAACTTGTGCATTGTAGCCTTCGGATTGATATTCTCGGGCTTGCCAGCTGACATGTCGTCGATGATGTGCACTTCATGCCCATCTAAAACAAGCATATCTACAATATGACTACCAATAAATCCAGCACCCCCTGTAACTATGATTTTCATTTTATCTTGGCTTTTTTCTCCAAAGTATTTACACGTGAGGCTAATTGGTCAAAAGTATGATAAGAAACAAATTTGTCACCAATATTCAAAACATCATTTCTAGTTATTCTAAGATTTTCCTTGACATCATTTACATCTTTTTTGACTTCGTTTATTTCTTTTTTAACCTCATTTATTTCACTCTTTATTTCACTCTTTATTTCACTCTTAACATCATCAAAACCTTTAGCGACCATAATCGCCAAATCATCAATTGTAATTTTTTTATTTTTTGTGATTTTTTTCATATTTCAAGTATATCAAATACTATTTTTTGTGCAAACATTACGACTAAAACATACTAGAATTCCGAATAGTCAAGACTATTCGGAATTATCGTTCATTTTGGTCATAAAATCACAACATAATCGTGAAAAATTGATAAAAAACATCTTTTTTCACGATTATGGACCTTATTCTACCTTTGTATAATGTGAAGCGTGAGGTTTGCCTTCCCTCTTTATTTTACCTTCTTTTGTGAGAATATTTAAATATTTGGTGGCGGTATCGTCGCTGACGTGAATGAACTTCTCCACATCATCATTCTTGATACTTATTTCCCCCACACCTATCCGATTACGGATATGTGTACGGGCATGCTTTTTATCAAATAACTCCATAACCTTATAGACCCTCTTCATCATCTGCTCCTTTCTCTTTCTGTTTGCTAGGGCTAGAGTCTCCTTTGTCCTACCCATATAGCTTATAAATGCCAAAGCAGCACTGTTCAGCTTTGGATTAGTACTGTATATGGAACTAGGTTCTAGTGACGAGGGACTAGTAGATAGTGGAGATTCAGAAGTAGTAGGGATAGGAGCAGATGGAGGCAAGGCCTCTATCTGCTCCTCGTTCTTTGGTGGTATTATTACCGGCTCTGGGTTAACTACTGGTTCTTCTACAACAACAGGGGCTTCAGTACGTTCGCCTGTTGGCTCAGCACCTATACTTACATCGGCTACGGGGGTTGGTTCTTGCTGTTTGGTTTGTGGTGCTTGGAGTGGCTCGGTAATCGGTGATGAAACTGGTTCTTGACTACTAGTGTTTGGTGTTAGGACTTCGCTTGGTAGCTCAGTACCTACAGCTCCACCGTCTTCGATTGGTTTTGTTATTTCATCGGACATATAATGATTATATAATATTGAGAACAAAATGTCTTTATATAAAAAGGAATAAAAAAATACCCCAATACAACAGTTACGTATATATTGGGGTATTTGGGTTTATAAAAAATTCCTTGCTTTTATGCAGAAACAAGTTCAAGTTCGATAGACTGTTTTTTGACTTTTAGTTCATCAGAAAGCAATACTTCTAACGTCTTAAGACACTCATGAAATGGTAATTTGTTCCTTTCTTGATAGAAAATAGAAATTACAGTGTTTTCAAGGTCATGTACATTATATTTACATTCAGAACCGAACTCACTTAGGTCTGAGCCTAAACTGTTTAAGAAATCAATAATAATCTTTTTCCTGTCATTTTTTTCAGGAATAGAACTTTTTCCTTTACGATTTTTTTTCTTATTCATCGTATTAAAAATTAATTAGTTAAAGAAAATAAAAATACCAGAACTTAGTTCTGAAATAGAGAGATCAGCAATAATACCCGCCGACAATTCTTTTGGCTTCAGTAATAGGTATCCCTTTTTGTTGAGATACTTTAACCGCAGTCCTTTTCAGATCAGCCCTATTTATACTTGATACTGCAACAGCATCATGTCCACAACATGTATGGCCAATAGTACCTAAAAAATCCGAAGGAAATACAAGTATTTCCTTTTCAACAAATTTTTTCTTTTTCATAACCCAGAAATTTAAAAGATTTTAAATTACTTAAATTAACTCATATTAACTATACCACCTTATTTTATATAAGTAAATATGAGAAATTTTATAAAATTTACTTAAAATTAACTACTGGCCAAGTGTTGTTTTTGTTTATGAATTCAATGATCTGGTCGAGAACGGCTCCGCCTTCGTAATTGTTGGCCTTCAACCTTGCTGTAGCCTTGATGAAGTTGTCCTTGTCTTTCAATGCGTAGAAGTATTGAATGAATGAAAAGTATATACCGTTTATTCTCTTCATATCTTTTTCAAAGAAAATAGAGTCCAGATTAAGAGCTTTCTCGAAATATACAAACGACTCGCCAAACTTCATTTGATAATACAAATTCAATGCCAAACCATAGTTCGAGTCTGGTCTGTTGGGAGCAAGAGCAACGACCTTCTTAAAGTAACTCTCCCCTTTCTCTAGAAGTAACTGATCCTTCAAGTCTTTACCCTTACCACTATAAACGTTCGCCAAGTATACCAAAGACCGTGAATCAAATGGCCTTTTATTTATAAACTCTTCCTCTTTAGTAAATGCTATATCTGCTAGCTTGGTGAGAGAGGCATTCTCTGTATCAGTATTTGATCCATAAGTTACCAAAAAGTCATTCCGTATATTCGCTTGAGCGACTGTAAATGGAGTGAAAATCTTATCAGCTTTACTTAACATGAGTTCTCCGTTATTTACTTTCTTGAATACTAGATACTCTTTCATGTCTATGTATCCAGGGATATCATTCCTCATAAATACAAAAGACAAAAATAATGCTAATACTGAGAAAAATACACCTACAATAACTTTCACTTTATTATTATATTGATTATTTATTTCTGTCTTTTCCTCTATACTATTATCAATAGCTACATATACAATAAAAGCTAAAACTGCAAAGAATGGTATGTAAGTTGTAATGTGATCAAATATAAATAATAGATGAATTAAGAATGAAATACTGATAAAAAGTAACCCTACATTGATCCAAGAAAATTCTTTACTTTTAAAAATGGATTTGAAAAGGAAAAACCAAAGAGTTAAATATGAGATAAGCCCTAGAACCCCACTCATAACTAACACGTCGAGAAGTTTATTGTGAGCTCTATCAAACCATCTATTTTCGTATTTGAACTGCAAAGGATTCAAATACTTCTGATAAGCAAGACTGAAATTCTCTGGACCCCAGCCTATTAAAGTCTTCTTGAGACTATTGTTCATGGGATTAATAGCTTCAAGACTAAGCTTGGCTGTTAGAAGCCTGGTGTTCGTGGTGGCATCCTCGCTACTTATAACTGCTACTCGAGAAATCCCCGGAACTTTCTGCCAGAATCCACTTTTATGAGTTGCGACAAAAAATACTCCAAATGCAAATATACAACACAAAATAATTACTGAAATTTTTCGCAAATTAAACTTCTTATAAGAAACATATTTACCCTTTACTGCTCCATATATGAAGATAGAAGTGAATCCTACTACAAGACTCAATATAGATCCTCTAGTCTGAGTGAGGAATATTCCTACGATAGATAGAATGACAGTAATTATAGAAAAATATTTCCATCCCATTAGAGACAAATCCTTGCTGTAAGCCCTCGCAGTCTCTAACGGGATTAAACCCTGAAACACAGCGATAGCAGAGAAAATTGAGAAAAGTAGGTACCCAGCTAGAAATGTAGGATTATAAACGAAAGAGTTGGGTCTCATAAGCCCACCAGAATATTGTATGAATTCTTTAACTACTAGGGCACAAGTTACCAGCAAAATTAGTTTGAAGAATACAAGCCAATCTTTCTTCTCAAAAATAAGCAGACTGAAAACAAAGAAAGAGAAGAAGAATGCAAGCCCTACAAGTCCTTCGGCACGTTCCAAGTTACCCCAGAAGGCTCCATACTTATCCACAGCAAAGATAGCACTGACCATGGTTATAAATATAAAAACAGAGATGGAAAGGAATAAAGGATTCCTGATAATTTTCTTTACTTTTTCTACTATCCCCTCTCTAAATTCCTTTTTATAAAAGAAATTGATTATAAATAAGATACTTACTATTACCAACACTCCTCTTATAAATATACTCTCCCCCGAAACATAAGGTGCGAAGACTGACTTGTCCACAATAAGCGGAGTGAGAGTGAGAGCCCATAAGCATACCTTTAAAACTTTATTCATATACTCTTATCATAACAAATTAAATATAAAACAAAAATCCCCGAGCCTTTCGGCTCGGGGATTTTATGGGTTCGCAGTTTTCCTTCTGTTCAAATTTTATCTGTCCTAAGTAATTACTTACCTAGACCAAACTTCCAACTATGAAGCTGTTACGTATACTTCTGTAGTTTTGAAGTCTGAAAGACCCCAAGTCTGAGTGATAAGAGCAGGAGATGATCCATGATCTGTATCAGTCCATGTAACGTTAACCAACTTCATACCAGTAAAGCCTGCTGCACCTCCATCTGGAACAGTACCTGTGATAGTAAATGTTCTTGATGTACCAGCTGCAACCTTATCAGCAGTTGTAAATGTAGCACCCTTTGATGTTACACCTGATACTGATGAAGATTTAGCCAATGTTCCACCATAAGCTGCTGTCTTAGCAACTGCAGTTAGAGTAGTTGGTGTATCAATGTAGATATCACTACCTGATGGAGCAGTAACTGTGAATGCGATTGAGTAATTACCTTGTTTCTTACCAACTGCTGAACCTTCAACTGAAGTTGCTGATGTAGCACCTAGAGTAAATGTAGGAGCGTATTGGTACATGTACATTGTGTTTCCTACAACGTTAGATGAGGAAACAGTTACTGTAGCAAATGATGCATCTGTAGCAACAGTTGAAGCGGAAGTCAAAGTAGCTGTAATTCCAGCACCCTTTTGTGTGATTCCGGCAGCATCTGCAGCACCAGTAATAGGATTCATTTGTGCCCAGATTGACAATGTCTTTGTTGTATCCTTAGCTATGTCAATATTTAGAGTAGGGAATGTAGCTGTAGCTGTAGAAAGAGTTACGGAAGAAAGTACTGATGTACCATCACGAAGCTCAACTGCTGCAACTTCATTTGCTACAGTTCCAGCTGTTGCTGCAAGAGTAGCTACTAGTTGTGTAATATTGATTTTTGCATCTTTTCCTTTGAAGTCAATGTCCATCAACTTAACAGGAGTTAAGACACCAGCTGTAGTACTAAGACCTGCAACTGATTGAGCTACAGGGCTATTTGCATTTAAGCTTGTTGTCAACGTACCTGTTGTTGAGGCTGCTGAACTTGAAAGATTTATAGTACGAGCAGTTATAGTGTAAGCAGTTGAAATACCTGCACCATCAGTTGCTCTAACTGAACTTGTTGCAGCAACTGTTACTGATTCACTATTTTGAGTCAAAGTTGGACGGTTGATTGTCAATGTCAAAATCTTTGTTGTTCCTACTGGAACTACAACGTTTAAGCCATTGAATTGCATCTGCCAAGCTGAACCAACTGTAGTTTCAGTAACTGTTCCAGCTGTAAGAGGCATAGTTGCTAGAACTGTTGACCCATCTGATAGGGTTGCAGTGTCTGCAGATAGCCAAATACGCTTGTTGATATCTAACCATAGGCGAGATACTTTCATATCAGAACCTGTAGCCTTGATCTTCAAAGCCATAACTGCCTTACTCTCTCCTTTAAGAACTGAGAGGTTGTCTGCAGGAATAGCATCGTAAGTTACTGTTATTGAACCTTCTTGTCCAACAGTTGAAACTACTGGAGCTGGTGTTGTTCCTGCAGGTGATGCAGTACAGTTACTTGCCAAAGTCATTCCATTTGGACAAAGTGATACTGCTGGAGCTGGTGTTGTTCCTTCTGATGCTGCTGTAAGAGCGGCACGAGTGATAGGACCAACAATACCGTCAGACTCTAAGTTTTTCAAAGTTTGAAAAGCTTTAACTGCTGCGATTGTCTTAGGACCTACTACTCCATCAATTGAAAGAGTTGAACCTGTTGCCATGTTCAATACAGTCTGCATGTCCTTCTTTTCTTGTAGAGTGTCGATTTTACTATCGAATGTGAATGCTGAAGCTGTTAAAGCTGTAGCAAACATTGCGAGAGCAAAAACTGCACCTGCGAATAATTTTTTATTTAACATATTTCTAATTATTGTATGCACTTTTAAATTGATTTCGACTTATCCCCGGACGTGACTAATAAAATAATAATACGACGGGGAAAAAACCAATATGTGTGCATATTTAGATTACTCTCCACTTTTTAATAGTAAAGAATAATCTTTTTACTGAACTTCTAAATCTTGTAACTTTTCTATACACCCCAGAACCAGAGCAAGCTCGGTACGGGGCATGCTTCTCTCTATCACAGTCCTCCGCTTCTCTATCAAAAGCAACGGTGTAGTAATAAAGATGCGAGAAACAAAATTTAGAATCGTAAACGAAATCCATAAACACATCTGCTTGTTTCATTTATAAAAAATTCTTGCGAATTGTTTACAAATATAGACAAGCATATCTGCCTTGTCGACAGGGCCGATACCACACTTTAAAGATTTACCCATACACTTAATTTAAGTGTGCGGGTTTAATTTTAATTTCTCATTTATCACCCGCCTCTATCAACGGGATAATCTTACTCTCTATCATCCTCCATAATTTTCTCTATCAAAAAAAATTAAAGGCGGACAAGGAAAAATAAGACTTACCCAATCTCTATCAATCGGGCAACTAAGAGAAATCAAAAACTAAAAATCTAAAATGGATTGACCAGTGAAAACATAACGGCTATAAACCATTTGGTATTAACGATATTATAGTATTAAATTTTCAATGATCTTCTCCCTCCTGTAGAGGCTTGTAAAACCACCACATAAGAGATATTACATATTAGCATATAAAGCATATAAATGCCAATACTAATATGCAATATCATTATATAATAGGGCTAAATAATATGCAACAAATATGTGGATAACTGAGCCATATAATATGGCATTTTATGTGATATTGAGATACTCCCTCTTATATATGTAGGTAGACGTAATGGGAGGGAGAAAATTACGGAGAAACCACCACCTCGCCCTTTGGGCATTCCTCCTCAATAAGGAGGAGATGAATTCAAAACTCCCCTCCTTATTGAGGAGGGGGTTGGGGGTGGTGATTATAAACTATATCTACTCCAACGTTTGGATCCGATCTTCTTTATCTGTCCTTTTAATACGAGAGCGTTTAATTCGCGTTGAATTGTCTTCTCAGAGCAGTCTGTAAATGAGCTTGATATGTCTTTGATTGAAACGTCCTTGTCTTTAAGAAGAGCAAGTATCTTGTCTATTCTATCTTTCTTATCGGACTCTGAGGAGGAAGAGTGGTGTTTGCTTTTTGGTGTTTGGTGTAATGAAGAATTAAGTGCAGAGTTTGTAAAGGACATAGTGTTGAAGTTTGTCCTTTTGTTTTCATGACCGATAGAATTGTCCTTTATATTCTTTCCTTCAACTAGGCCTCCGCCTATCGGACGGACAGGTTGCTTAGATGAAATTACTGGTAAAGAAAACATATCTTCATCGAGAGTAAAGGTGAAGTGCTTGTCCTTCTTCTGATGGCTCTCAAGCTCCCCTATCAGGATCATAAATTCTTTCTTAAGAATTGCTGTATTCATCTCTGATATGAAACCTATGGTATAGGCTATTTCTACGAAGGAAAGTATCTCGTCTATGTGCGCCAAAGAAGTGGATATATGCACATGCTTGTCCATAGGAGAGAGGTTGGAAAGCTTGTACATATCGGACAAGAGTCCGACTCCGAGTTCTCGAAGCTTGGCCTTCAGAGCATCGTCGGTGTCCATACAGTCAGTGACCATGTATAAGGCTGTGACTAGCTTCTCTGTCTTTTTGTTTGCAAACTCGTAAACATGCTTACTATTTAACGTTTTAACGTCTAGGACATTGCCTTGTCCGTATGAATTCAAACTTGTCTTTTGTGTGTCTTTTTGATTATTCATAGTGTCTTTTTTGCTCTAATAATGAGATTCTTTGTCTTTAATGTGTCCATTATATACCGAAATATTTTTGACGCAAGTGAATTTAATTCCCCTCTTCTAGGGTGGCTTTTGTACTCAAAAGACGGGGTGGATGAACTAATTAATTAGATTCCAAATATATCCACCTCCCCCTTCGGGTACTCTAGAAGAGGAGAATTTAAATACAAATAAATTCATTTTAAAAACACCCTGTGGATAACTTTTCCGTATTTTATTTTATTAAATTTTCGTAATTATTTTTGTTATTTTTGTGATATAATAAACTCATAAAATCATCACACATCATCAAATAATTATGGCCAAAAAAGACAAAGATCAGGAGGAATATGAGAAAGGGAAAAATGGGAGAAAATCCGCTTCCGCTAAAGCTTCAGCGAGACGCAGGAAAGTAGAACTCAAGGAAGAAACTCGAGATAGTATTTGGGGTATTTCGTTCCTCGTTTTGGGACTATTAATCCTGTTATCAATATTCAGATTAGCAGGAGTAGCTGGAGACTTTATTTATAAAATATTGGCTTCAATATTTGGATTTGGGTACTACTTGCTACCTATTATTCTAGGAGTTGTCGGTGTATCTTTCATGCGGAAAGGAACTCTCGATATTGCACGACTTCACTTGATTATGGGAATCTGCGTTCTCCTCTCTACTCTCGGCATCATGGACATCGCGACCAATGGCATGGGTGAATCCACGGTCCTCACTTATGGTGGACAGATAGGCAGAATGGTTGCCTGGATTATGAGTCCATTTGGAACATATGGAGGAATACTTCTACTAGGTACCCTGCTCATCATATCTCTCATAGTACTCGGCAACGAACGTCCCAATCTTCTCGCTCTCTGGCAGAAGATTAAAAATATCTTCACGAAAGAAATTGCATACCCATTCACCAACAATGAAAATATAGACGAAGTTGATTCGTCAACTACTCTTATGGAAGGTGTGAAAGAAGTTATACCTGATACAAAAGAACAAGAACTCGACTATAGTGAAAATGTCATAAAAGTAGAAATAGAAGAAAAGCTCTCTCCTAAAAAGAAGTTCCACACAGACTACATCGCTCCCCCACTCTCTCTACTAGAGAAAGATAAAGGCAAGCCCAACATTGGCGACATGAAAGGCAATACGAACATCATCCAACGTACACTTCTGAACTTTGGTATTCCTGTCGAAATGGATGAAGTGACTGTGGGACCAACCGTTACTCGCTATGCACTCAAGCCTGCACAAGGTGTGAAGCTATCACGAATAGTAGGACTTCAGAATGACCTTGCTCTAGCACTTGCGGCCCACCCTATTCGTATCGAAGCACCGATCCCCGGCAAATCGCTAGTCGGGGTTGAAATTCCAAATAAAGTGAAATCAACTGTCGGTCTAGCTACTCTCCTCTCTGATGATAAATTCCAGAATTCTCCGAAGCCTCTAACTGTTGCCCTTGGTCGTGGACTCTCTGGCAAGGCCGTCTTCGGCAACTTGGCCAAGATGCCTCACGCTCTCATTGCCGGTACTACTGGCTCGGGTAAGTCTGTGACCATCCACTCTATCATTACTTCCCTTCTATACAGAAACGGGCCTGATGACATGAAGCTCATAATGGTGGACCCAAAGAGAGTCGAGCTTACTTTGTACAACAAGATTCCCCACTTACTTACCCCTGTCATTACAGATCCAAAGAAGACTATCCTCGCCCTCAAGTGGGCCGCGAAAGAAATGGATCGCCGTTATGACGTCCTCCAAGCTGAGTCTGTCCGCGACATCGAGTCCTACCATTCAACCGTCTATGCGAAAGCAAAAGAAGGTGAAGCTGAGAGAATGCCTTATATAGTCATTATCATCGATGAGCTAGCCGACATTATGCAAGCTTACCCAAGGGAACTTGAAAGCGCTATCGTCAGACTTGCCCAGATGTCTCGTGCAGTTGGCATCCACATCATACTCTCTACTCAGCGTCCTTCGGTTAACGTCATTACCGGACTCATCAAGGCCAACATCCCTACTCGTATAGCCCTCCAAGTATCCTCCCAGATAGACTCACGTACTATCCTTGACCAAGGAGGTGCCGAGAAGCTTCTAGGTGCTGGAGATATGCTATATGCAAGTGGAGAAATGAGTCAACCTGAACGTCTACAAAGTGCCTTTATATCTGAAGATGAAGTGAAGAGAGTCGTAGAATACTTGAAGAATGCCTATATGGATGAAGTGCCTGACCAGATAGTTCTAACTGGCAATATAGAGAAGGGCAACAGCCTCTTTAGTGACAGTATGGAGGGTGGAGATGGAGAAGACGACCTGTATGAAGAAGCTAGAGAGATAGTTATAAGAGATCAGAAGGCTTCAACTTCTTACTTGCAGAGAAAGCTGGGCGTCGGATATGCTCGTGCTGCCAAGCTAATAGATATGCTCGAAGACCATGGAGTCGTCGGCCCCGGCAACGGTGCAAAACCTCGAGATGTCCTTGAGAAAGGAATGAGTAATACAGATGATATCGTTGTAGGTGAATAGGTTTTAAAAAAGTGATATAATATAGAGAGTTATAAAGTTGAAAGTGAAAAGTAAAAACAGATGCAAAGAATTATAAAAGACAAAAACATAAAGTGGTGGCTAGGATGTGGATCCTGTATAATATTGTTTTTGATTATTGCTGTCTTTGCTTGGGAAAAAATGTCTTTCCTTGTGAAGGGAGTACAAATAGAAGCTAGCATAGAAAGAAGCAGCACTTCCCTCGCCCACATAGTAGGCAAAGCTCGTCATGCAACTTATATAACTCTAAACGGTAGAGAAATATTTATAGATAAAGATGGAAGCTTCTCTGAGCCTGTCGCTCTCATCCCCGGCTTCTCAGTTATAACTATCGATACAGAAGACAAATTTGGTAATACTAAAGAGAAAAATTTCCAATTGGTTTATAAAGAAAGTGCAGGTACGGTCGCAATGTTAAAATAATTAATAATTAAAAAGTAATCTTTGAAATTAAAATAATTTTTTAAAATGGATCTAGAGCGTATCTAAAATAGTCTTATCAGAGGGGCCGGCGGAGGTCGACGGACCGAGCAATGAGCAAATTTCTAGCAAGAAATTATGCGGACCCGATGAGAAGAGCTATTTTAGAGAAGCTCACATTTTAAAAAACTATTTTAATTTCAAAAAAAATCATATGGCAATAGCAAAGAAAAAGGTAAAAGTTCTAAAAGAAACAGGTGGAGCAATAGAAGATACAATCAGATCAATACAGACCAAGTTCGGTGAAGGTGCAATTATGAAGCTTGGTGATGCTCCCAAGGTAGATATAGACGTCATCCCTACTGGATCTATTGGTCTCGACATGGCTCTCGGAGTTGGTGGTGTGCCTAGAGGCAGAATGATAGAAATATTTGGACCAGAGTCTTCTGGTAAGACTACCCTTGCTCTACATATCGTTGCTGAAGCTCAAAAGAAAGGCGGAGTTTGTGCCTATATAGATGCTGAGCATGCGATGGATCCAGACTACGCTACTAAACTTGGAGTCAATATTAAGGAACTTCTAATATCTCAGCCAGACAATGGTGAGCAAGGACTTGAAATTACAGAGAGTCTTGTGCGTTCTGGCAAGATCGACGTCATCGTGATCGACTCCGTCGCAGCTCTCACTCCCAAGGATGAGATTGAGGGCGACATGGGTCAGCAACACATGGGCAAGCAAGCTCGCCTGATGTCCCAAGCTCTTCGCAAGCTCACTGCTATCGTCGCCCACTCCAAGACTTCCCTAATATTTATAAACCAGATTCGTATGCAAATCGGAGTGATGTTCGGCAATCCTGAGACTACCCCCGGTGGAAAGGCTCTCAAGTTCTACACTTCTGTTCGTCTCGATATAAGGAGAATTGCCCAAATTAAAAAAGGTGAAGAAGTCGTCGGTAGTCGTACACGTGTGAAAGTTGTGAAGAACAAAGTCGCAGCTCCTTTCAAGCAGACAGAATTCGATATTATTTATGGGGAAGGAATTTCGCGTGAAGGAGAGATCATGGCTTTGGGTGAGAAGCTTGGTATCATTAGTAAATCGAGCGGAGCAATATTCTCATACTTGGGTACTGCCAAGCAGAAAGAGAAAGGCCCAGTGGAGGAAATCAAGCTTGGCCGTGGATACGACGCCGCTCGCATATACCTAAGAGAGAATAAAAAGCTTTCAGATGAAATACTAAAAGAAGTTAGAAGTCGCTTTGGGGAAATACAGATATCGAGCGCGGGAGAGTAAAATAAACTTTTATTTTTAATCTAATTTTCTAGATTTTTTGAATAGCTTCTCGAAGTATTCTATCCCTTAGGTGATTCTGGTGAATCAAAAATTCTGCTGAATTTTTTGCTCGCACTCGGCTCGACAGCCTGCGTGAGGTATTTCTCAAGAACTATTCTAAAAAATCTATACGGGCTAATTACTTATATTTAGCTTGAGAATAATAGACAATTCTGTTATACTCATTTTGTTATTAATTAAACTATCTAACAGCTAGAAATGGCTATTAGAATATAATTATATGTTGGAATACAGTGAAATACGTACAGGGAAAATAATTATTTACGAAGATGAGCCTTGTGAGGTCATGGACAATCACGTCGCTCGCACGCAACAAAGAAAGCCTCAGAATCAGGTGAAGCTTAAAAGCTTGCTTTCAGGGAGGACTTGGAATACCGTTTTCCATGCATCCGATAAGGCTGACGAAGCAGAGATAAGTAAAAAAGAGATTAAATTCCTTTATACCAACAAGGATGAATTCTGGTTTGCCGATCCAACTGATCCCAAAGATCGCTTCAAGGTAGATGCAAAAATAGTCGCAGATGTAGCCAAATATTTGAAAGCCAATGAGAACACCACTGCCCTAGTCTGGGACAATGACGGAGAGGAACAAATCATCAAGATATCTCTACCGATCAAAATGGAATTCATTATCAAGGAATGCCCACCATCTATCAAAGGAAGTACTGCATCGGGTGGAGGCAAGCTAGCCACTCTTGAGAACGGAGTTAAACTCCAAGTCCCCTTCTTTATAGAAGAAGGCGACCGAGTCATCGTCAACACTCTAACTAGTGAGTACGTAGAAAGAGTGCAGAAATAAGAGTTAGGTTCTAGCAACTAGTTTCTAGGTTCTAGAAAATATTAATATAAAATTCCCCACATGTCCGACATGTGGGGAATTTTGTATTAACATTTTGTATTAGTCTACGATTGTAATACCTGCGGAGCGGGCACTACCTTCGACGATCTTCATGGCACCTTCGATATCTTTGGCATTCAAGTCGGGCATCTTTTTCATGGCTATTTCCTTTACTTGAGCCTTGGTAATCTTGCCGGCTTTTGAAGTGTTGGGCTTACCTGAACCCTTCTCGATACCGGCAGCTTTGAATATAAGACCTGCGACTGGAGGAGTCTTGACCTTGATATCATAAGTACGATCTTCGTAAACTGATATAACAACTCCAACTATCTCTCCTGCATCTTTCTGCGTCATAGCGTTGAACTTCTGACAGAATTCTGCAATGTTGACTCCGGCCTGACCTAGAGCAGGTCCAAGTGGTGGAGCTGGGGTGGCCTTTGCGGCTGGTATTTGTAACTTAACCTTTTTTGTAATTTTCTTTGCCATAATTAATTGTGATTATTCTAATATTTGAAGCATTAGCGTAACAGGGTTAATATTATCCTAAATTTTCTTAATTTGCAAGAAATCTAGCTCCACGGGAGTCTCACGACCGAACATTGAGACAAGGACTTTGATCTTGCCTCTTTCATTGTCGACATCACTGACCTTACCTTCAAGCTCTTTGAATGGGCCATCGGCAATGCGGACTATTTCTCCGACTTCTATATCCATCATGTGCTTGCTGACATTGCCCTTGTTCTTGTCCATACGGCCAAAGAGGTCGTCGACTTCCTTCTTGTTCAAAGGTACAGGATTCACTCCGGCACCGACGAAACCAGTCACGCGAGGAGTGTTGCGAACAACGTACCAAGAGTTGTCGTCTACTATCATGTCTACTAGTACGTAACCCGGGTAAACTTTCTCTTCTACTTCTACTCTCTTCCCTGCTTTTATTTTAATTTTCTTTTCTGTTGGAACAACGACAGAAAATATCTTGTCGTTTACTCCAAGACTATCTATACGCTGTTTTAAGTTACGCATAACTGCATTCTCGTATCCTGCGTAAGTATGAATTGCATACCAATTCCTCTCTCCTCTTAATTCTTGTTTTGCCATATTTGATTTAGATTATTTTAATAGTAATAATTTCTCTAAGCCTCTACTAAAACCAAAGTCTAATGCTCCTAGATAATAAGCGACAAATAAGGAAATAGCCAATACGGCTATAGTGGCGTAGATAGCTTGCTTGCGAGTTGGCCAAGTGATGTGCTTTGACTCAGCATAAACCTCTTTAAAGAAATCAGTGATTTTACTCATATATTTTGTATTTAGTTAATATTAATAATGTTTTACTCCTAAACCTTTTTACTAAAAGGCCGGACGAATATTTGTTAACAAATATCTTAGTCTTATTAAAAAGCACCCCGGAGGGCTTATAAAGAATCATACCTCTAGGAAGGTATAAAGTCAAATGCCCCGCAGGCGAAGCCTGCGGGGCATTTGTATTATATATATCTATCTTATCTCATAAACTATAGTTACTTCTGAAATTATCTTGTTCTCTCCCTTTGGCAAGACTGGAGCTGGAGCTCTGCTGTCTAGTGAAGATCCTACCATCATTTCTTTGGCTGCGTACATAGGATACCCTCCTCCATTATTCTCAGAAAAACTTACAACCTTACCAAGACTGACACCAAGTTCACCTGCTAATACTTTGGCCTTTTCCTTAGCATCTGTTATAGCCTTAGCACGAGCTTGGTCTTTGATATTGTCTTCGTTGTCTATGGAGAAATTAGGACCACTAATATCAGTAACTCCTACTCCTGCTAGCCCTGTACGTACATCGCTAGCTGTATCGACAGCACGAATCTTGATAGTGATTGACTGTGTAGCTGTATACCCTACGATCTTTGGGTCCTTGGTGGGACATGGATATGCAAAACATGCTGACGTTGCCTCGTATGAATACTTTGGGTTGATTCCTCCGTATTCCGACTTGATATCTTTGTCCTCTATCTTCTGTTCCTTTAAATATGCTAATACTTTAGTAATAGATTCATTGAGAAGGTTTTGGGCTTCTTTGGAAGTCTTGCCTTCTTTGTTCAAATTGATTGATAGAGTTGCAATATCTGAGACTGCGATTTGCTCCCCTTTCCCTGACACAGAGATAGTGTTGGCTGGTTGATTGCCACGACCAATATACTTGCTCCCTTTCACTTCGTTTACCAACTTTGCGACTGTAAATAATGAAATAATAATTAATAATATAAAAACCGCACAAGTTATTCTTTTGTTGTTTAATAATGTTTCCATATAATGATTATAACATATTGGCTTCTATACAAATAGCTCTTCTCCATTTATTTCTGCCCTTAGGTGATTCTGCTGAATCACATAATTTCTTGCTAGAAATTTGCTCATTGCTCGGTCCGTCGACCTCCGCCGGCCCCTCTGATAAGACTATTTGTATATTCGCCAATTATTATTTACTCTTTATTTAGCGCCACTATTGGGTCGAGGCGGGCGGCGTTACGAGCTGGAAATACTCCGAAAACTACCCCGATAATCATCGAGACAGAGACAGCGATTACTACTCCCCAAATAGGTACTATAAACTTCCAAGCAAGACCTGTACTCTGTGCAAACTTTGCCACCACAAAAGCCAAAAATGATCCCCCGATAATACCTATAACTCCACCTATAATCGTCAGGAGAACTGCTTCTATTAGAAATTCATAGAGAATATCACGACGACGCGCACCCAGAGCCTTCTTGAGACCTATTTCCCCTATGCGTTCAGTAACTACCACGTACATAATATTCATAACTCCTACCCCTCCTACCATAAGAGAGATGGAAGCAATCGCAATAAGTAGAAATGTAATAGCCTTTAGTATAGTATTGAAAACACTTAAACTTTCTTCTTGAGTATTTACTTTGAAATCATCACGGGCTGGATCAGAAATATAATGGTTCTTACGTAAAACATCAATGATGTCTAATTTGGTTGCATCTGCTTTGGATTTATCCCTCAGTTCTACCACTGCATAAAAAAGATAATCAATTCCTTGAATTTTCTTCTGTAGAGTAGAGACTGGAATAAAAATTTGATCATCTTCACTCATAGGACCAAAGCTTCCTTTACTTTCGTATACCCCTATAACTTCAAAATTATAATTACCAAGTCTAATAAGCTTTCCAATGGGGGTTTCGTCTCCAAATAAATCTGTGGCAATTTTACTACCTAAGACTGCAACTTGCGACAAAGATTTCTCTTCCTCTATACCATAACCCCTACCCATCTCAATAACACCTTTATCAATATCAAAGCGAGCTGCCGATGAACCAAAGATAAGTGCTGTTTTAGAAATACCACTGTAGGTTACTATTTGTTGCCCAACTGATACTCCATATGAATTCTTAACATTTGGAATATTTTTAAAATCTTCTAAATCACGAACTTTCAAAGTAGTAACGGGTACAGCATTGTTGGCAGAACTATTCACATTGCCAGACTCACTTGCGCCGTTCGAACGAGCCTTGGTCGAGGCTGGCACAGAAGTCTCTACGAACATTGTGTTGGATCCATAAACTTCAACTTGAGCATTCACATAACTCTTAAATCCTTCTCCTGCAGATAAGACAAGTATGACAGTACCTATACCAATCATGATACCAAGCGTCGTTAAAAGTGTCCTTGATGGATTGGACTTGATACCACGTATAGCTTGTTTGAAATAAATGTTGTACATCCGCCTAAACTTTTTTAATTAATAAATTTTATGATTATAAATTGTTTGATTTTTAAAATTGTACATACTACTAATACTATATTTCTTGAAAAGTTTCGGTGGATACATATTCCTATTCATATCTAAGTGCGACGATAGGATCTAACTTCGCTGCTTTCAATGCTGGATACAGACCAAATACTATTCCTGTAGCTATAGAAACTGTAACTGCTAAAATAATCGCCATAGGAGAAATGACAAATACCCAATCATAACCAGCAAAACGTGCTCCAATAGCTATCAGATAGGAGATTAAAATTCCTAAAAGAATTCCCAAAACTCCCCCCGTGAAAGTAAGCACAATAGACTCAAGAAGGAATTGATTGCGAATATTTCGACGCGTTGCACCTATAGCCTTACGAAGCCCTATCTCTCGTGTTCGCTCGGAAACTGTCACGAGCATAATATTCATAATACCAATACCTCCGACAATAAGAGAGATGCCCGCCATAAGCCCTAAAAAGATGCGAAGGGTATCTGTAATACTTGTCAGAATCTTGATAGCATCGGCTAAATCACGGACAGAGAAGTCGTCATGCTCAGTATCCTTAATTCTATGTTGTTCCCTTAAAACTCTTTCTATATCTTTCATTGCAGGTTTTACATTGATAGCGTCATCTATCTTGATACGTATAAATTGAACATAGTCTATCCCTAGTATTTGGCGTTGACCCACAGAGAAAGGTATGAAGACTTGATCATCCTGATTCTGAAATGCGACTGTCCCCATCTTCTTCTGAACTCCTATCACTCTAAAAGGAATACTACTGGATACCTCTCCCCGCGATTCATTTGTATTTGGAATCTTTATTTTAACTATCTGTCCTATTTCATTTCCATTTGGGAAAAGACTATTCGCGACATCATAACCCAAAACTATGACATTGGCCCCTGACCTACCTTCTTCATCGGTAAAGAATGTACCCTTGTCTATATCTACATTTTGAACACGAACATAACTCCCGTCTGTAGCCGTAAAAGAAGTATCAACGCTCTCTTTCCCATAAATAATTGTTATATTACCACTTACAAAACTAGCCACGTCTGTCGCATTTGGAACTTTACTTTTATCTTTTATTGCCATGACGTCCGTAAGTGTCAGAGTCTTCACTTGAACTCCAAAGACAGCAGTGGGTGGACCATTCTCGTTACTTTTACCTGGAAGGACTCCTACCATATTGGAACCAAGTTTTGTAATTTGTCCTAACACTAAAGACTGAGCACCCGAGCCCAAAGAGATAATAATAATAACCCCAGCAACACCAATAATAATTCCTAAAATAGTCAGAAAAGACCTCCCTTTTCGTGATAGTAAGTCCTTTATAGTCGTCTTGATTTCTTTAACAAAATTATTCATCCGCCTAAACTTTTTTACTAATTAATTTTTTCATTTAATAAATTGTTTGTTTTTTAAAAAGATACATTACTAATAATTATATATATAAAAAGTTTTGGTGGATTCATTTATTCATCCTCTTTAATTTCTTTCGAGTGAATCCTTTCAGACTCTGGAACAAGAACATCACTCACTATCTGTCCATCACTGATAGTTACAATACGATTGGCATGTAAGGCTACTCCCCTATCATGAGTCACAAGGATAATAGTACGGCCATCCTTGTTGAGTCTCTCTAGTATATTCATAACTGTCGCTCCGCTTTTAGAATCCAAGTTGCCTGTAGGCTCATCAGCAAATATAACCTTGGGGTCGCAGACAAGTGCGCGAGCGATGGCGACACGTTGCTTCTGTCCTCCTGAAATCTGATTACTCATGAAGTGTATTCTCTCCCCTAACCCTACAGATTCGAGAGCAAGCTTCGCACGAGATTCTTGGTTGGCTTTACTTGTATTGTAAAGAAGTGGCAATATTACATTGTCGAGTACTGAAGTACGTGGAAGAAGATTAAAAGATTGAAATACAAATCCGATACGTTCATTTCTAATACGAGCCAATTCATCATCATTAAATGAAGAAGTATCTTCCCCGTCAAAAAGATAAGTACCAGAAGTTGGCTTGTCTAGAAAACCAATCGTATGCATGAGAGTCGACTTACCAGAACCAGATGGACCCATAATAGCCACAAACTCACCTTCATCTACAGACAAAGAAACCCCACGCAACACCTTAGTAATTACGCCTCCGTTGTCGTAATTTTTAATTATATCTTTAAGTTCTATTAGCATCCTAGTTTGTTTATTTTTTAATTAAGATCACGAATTCATCACCAGCAGAAAGACCACTTAAGACTTCTATCATTCCCCCATCGCCTTCTATGCCTGTTGTTACTCCGACTGACTTCCATTTCTTTTTTCTTGGATTTGTTATGACACGCACTGTCCTTTCTCCTTTGTCGTTTGTGACAATAGCTCGAGATGGTATAGCGAGGACACCCGCCTTCTCTTTCACTTTTATGGTCATATTGGCAGTCATACCAGGGCGAAGATCTGGAACTTGCTCAGTACTTACTGTCACTTTATAATTTACAACTCCAGATACAAGAGTCGAAGATGGATCAATCTTTGTAATATTTCCTTTGAAAATTCTATCTGTTCCAAAAGAATCATAAGTAATCAGAACTGGCATCCCTAGCGAGAGACTTGCAATGTTGGCTTCATTGATATTGGTCTCAAGATAAATATTGGAAACATCTTGGAGAATCATCGCACTCTTCTGTGCCAAAGCAAGTTCTCCGATCTTGATATCTATGCGTGTAATAGTCCCGTCTAGTGGAGCAGTGATGACTGTATTGTTGTAACGAGCTACTGCGGCTTCTAGCTGACCTCGTGCTGAAAGAATATCGGCATTTGCCAAATCGATATCAGAACTTCGGGCTGTCGACTTCTTAATAGCAAGCTCTGCTGTCCTCTGATCTATAGCAAACTGTGCTTGAGACTTTACGGCTAGATATGCATTATAATTGGCAAGATAATTTGAAGCCTTCTTGTTGGGAATTTCTATTATCCAGTTGGATACATCACTAGTTGCACCCTCAGGAAACTTAATATAAAGTCCAGAATTCCCTATTGGTTGTGGATTGACTGTATCGACAGTCCCCGTCCCATCAGTAAGGCCAGAAATATGAAAGCTTCTTCCTATCGAACTAAGATACATTTTCAGATAAATTTTCCCTTCTTTACCCAAGTTGTAAGTTCCACTGATGGTAGGAGTAGCATGACTAATACTAGTGTCTTCTGGAACTGCCTCTGGAGTAGAATTCAAAAGATTCTGATAAGCATTACTAATGAGAGTATCTTGAGTGAGCTTAGTTTGTGCAAGGGTAATTTCAGAGAGAGCTATTTCTTCACTCGTTGATCCTTCTATTGTACGCTTCAGTCTAGCTTCTGCTCCTGCTAGCGCTCCACGAGCTGACGTGAGTGCGGCAAGTTCTGCCCCTTGTTCTAAAGTTGCCAAGACTTGACCAGCCTTTACCTTGTCTCCTACTTTTACTCTCAGTGACTTCACAGCACCCGACCCATTGAAAGATAAATTGAGGTCAGTACTAGAAACGACTTGCCCTGTAGCTAGGACTGTCTCCTTTAGGTCAGAAATCTTGGCTATGTCGGTGACAGTATTGGCTACACTACTCGGTGTTCTAAATATAAAGTAGAGCACAGCAATAACCACAAGGATTATAATAGCCCAAGTTCGCTTCCTCTTTATATTCTTTTTGAAAAACAATTTACCTTTTTCTTTCATCCTGTAGTGAATTTTTAATTTGTTAAATTTTTCGACTTATATAAATAATCTTTTATTCTTCTCTTTATTAACCTACCTCCTTGCGTTGTTTTTAAATATTGCTCTCTTCTTCTTGCATCACTTTCTTCTACACATGCTTCGTAATATATTATAGTCCAAGGCATATATCTTTTTGTAGAAAAATTTAACCCTTGATTATGTTCTTTTATTCTTTTTTTCAAATCAGCAGTATACCCAATATACAATTCCTTGTTCTTATTGCTTTGTAATATATATGTATAGAACATAATCTAATTAAAAATCTACTACGGGATTCATATAATTTTATTTAATTCCAACCAACTCAACATCGAAAATCAGTGTTGAACCTCCGGGAATACCATTGTAATCATTTGGACCATAACCTTTTTCTGGTGGAACTGTGAGAACCTTCTTCTCTCCAACTTTCATCCCCACTAGCCCTTCATCCCAGCCTTTGATAACTTGTCCTGCGCCCAGTTTAAATTCAAATGGTGTTACGTGGCCAAACTTTGGATCCACATTGGAATCGAAAGTCTTACCATCTGTAAAACGCCCTGTGTAATTCATAATTAAAGTATCTCCAATTTTTGCTATTTTTTCCATATTATTTTGTTTATTTGATAATTGTTTTTGTTCTTGTGGTTGACCTTGTACTTGTTCCCCACTCTGTGCTTGCTGGCTTACCTCTCCACTCTTGATACCTTCTAGTGGATTCTCTTTGACTGGCTTATGCATCAGAGAATAAATAACAAGTCCGATAAGCCCGACGACAATAACAAAAGACACTATAACCCCTATATTTCCTTTTTGATCTTGCATACGATTTCCCAAAATCGTGTCGCCCAAATACCTAATGGGCAACAACCGAAATTTAAATTAACTAATAAATCAATAATGTAAAGCTATTATATCATTGATTTTTAAATTTTGTAACCTTTATATTCTCCTAATACCTCACCCCCCACATCACCATCAATTGATTCATATCAAAGATGTTAATGAGGCCATCTCCTGTGATGTCACCTTTGGTTAGAGAGATGTCTTTGGTATAGGTCTTGTTCCAGTTAGCCATGATGATGTT